>Ga0194042_1000511_pt1 | contig 12897 bp, 9 predicted proteins | sample JunL4412m_MetaG_FD_148974 | JGI IMG/M metagenome (GOLD analysis project Ga0194042, IMG submission 148974) | Anoxic zone freshwater microbial communities from boreal shield lake in IISD Experimental Lakes Area, Ontario, Canada - Jun2016-L442-12m | ecosystem: Environmental > Aquatic > Freshwater >...
CGGCGAACTCGGCGACGCGTTGCCGGTGGCATGGCGGCACCGCAGCGAGCGCTACACCGAGAAACTCGCCACCCCGGACACCAGCGTGGCCGACCTCGTCGGCGATATCGACCCGATCAAGGTGGCCGAAGGCCGCACCCTCGGCGATCCCGAGACCATCGCCTACGGGCTCATCCCGCGCGCACACCGCGGCATCGTCGCGGTCAACGAACTCCCCGACCTTGCGGAGCGCATCCAGGTGTCCATGCTCAACGTCATGGAGGAGCGCGATATCCAGGTTCGCGGGTACACCCTGCGCCTGCCGCTGGACGTGCTCGTCGTGGCCAGTGCCAACCCGGAGGACTACACCAACCGCGGCCGCATCATCACCCCGCTCAAGGACCGCTTCGGTGCCGAGATCCGCACCCACTACCCGCGCGAACTCGATGCCGAGGTGGGAGTCATCAGCCAGGAGGCACACCTCACCGCCACGGTGCCGGACTACCTGCTGCAGATCGTCGCCCGGTTCGCGCGTTATCTGCGGGAATCCAATTCGGTGGATCAGCGGTCCGGGGTCTCGGCGCGCTTCGCCATCGCGGCGGCTGAGACGGTGGCGGCCTCGGCCCGGCACCGTGGTGCGCTGCTCGGCGAGGACGATCCGGTAGCCCGGGTGGTCGATCTTGGCACCGTGATCGACGTGCTGCGCGGCAAGCTGGAGTTTGAGTCCGGCGAAGAGGGCCGCGAACTCGCGGTGCTCGAACACCTATTGCGCCGTGCCACCGCCGACACCGCGCAGAAGGCGCTGGGCGGCATTGACGTCGGGCCACTGCTGGCCGCGGTCGAGGGCGGCTCGGCGGTGACGACGGGCGAGCAGGTGCCGGCCAAGGACGTCCTGGCAGCCCTGCCCGGCCTGCCGGTGGTCGATAAGATCGCCGAAAGACTCAATGCGAGCACCGACGGTGAACGCGCCGCCGCCTTGGAGTTGGCGCTCGAAGCGCTGTACCTGGCGAAGAAGATCGACAAGAACACCGCCGAGGGCGAAACCGTCTATGGCTAGGGATTCGAAATACACCGCCTACACCGGAGGGCCGGATCCGCTGGCTCCACCGGTGGATCTGCGTGAAGCGCTTGAACAGATCGGCCAGGACGTCATGGAGGGCACCTCCCCGCGCCGGGCACTGGCCGAGTTACTGCGCCGCGGCAACAAGAATATGAAAGGCGCCGACCGGTTGGCAGCCGAGGTCAATCGCAGGCGGCGAGAACTGTTGTCGCGCAACAACCTCGACGGCACGCTGCAGGAGATCAAGAAGCTGCTCGACGAGGCCGTACTCGCCGAGCGCAAGGAATTGGCCCGAGCACTGGATGACGACGCGCGCTTCCAGGAAATGCAAATCGAGTCCCTTCCGCCGTCACCGGCCAAGGCGGTGCAGGAACTCTCGGAATATCAATGGCGCAGCGACGAGGCGAAGCAGAAATACGAGCAGATCAAGGATCTGCTCGGCCGGGAGATACTTGATCAACGCTTCGCCGGCATGAAGCAGGCACTCGAGAACGCCAGCGACGAAGACCGCCAGGCGGTTAACGAGATGCTCGACGACCTCAACGATCTGCTGGACAAACACGCCAGTGGTGAGGACACGAATGAAGACTTCGACAACTTCATGGCCAAACACGGCCAGTACTTCCCGGAAAACCCGCGCAATGTCGACGAGCTGCTGGACTCTCTCGCCAAGCGGGCCGCAGCCGCGCAGCGCTTCCGCAACAGCCTGACACCCGAGCAGCGTGCCGAGTTGGATGCGTTGGCGCAGCAGGCTTTCGGCTCGCCGCAGTTGATGAACGCGCTGAGCAAGCTCGACGGCCACCTGCAGGCGGCCCGGCCGGGGGAGGACTGGAACGGCAGTTCGGAGTTCTCCGGTGACAACCCGCTGGGCATGGGGCAGGGTGCGCAGGCGCTGGCCGACATCGGCGAACTCGAACAGTTGGCCGAGCAGCTGTCACAGAGCTACGCCGGTGCCACCATGGATGATGTCGACCTCGATGCGCTGGCCCGCCAACTCGGTGATGATGCCGCCGTCGACGCCCGCACGCTGGCGGAGTTGGAACGCGCGCTGATGAATCAGGGTTTCCTGGACCGTGGCTCCGACGGCCAGTGGCGGCTGTCCCCGAAGGCCATGCGGCAGCTCGGGCAGGCCGCGCTTCGCGATGTGGCCCAACAGCTTTCGGGTCGGCACGGCGAACGGGAAACCCGTCGCGCAGGGGCGGCCGGCGAGCTGACCGGGGCCACCCGGGCGTGGGAGTTCGGCGACACCGAACCCTGGAACGTCACCCGAACCATCACCAACGCTGTGCTGCGCCGCGCCGGAACCGAGCGGACCGACGGCCCGATCCGGATCGCCGTCGACGACGTCGAGATCTCCGAGACTGAGACCCGCACCCAGGCGGTGGTCGCGCTGCTGGTTGACACGTCATTGTTTTTGATGGAGAACCGGTGGCTGCCGATGAAGCGGACCGCACTCGCTGTCAGTCATCTGGTGAGTACGAGGTTTCGCTCGGACGCGTTACAGATCATCGCGTTCGGCCGGCATGCCCGCACGGTGAGCGCCGCTGAACTGACCGGCTTGGAGGGCGTCTACGAGCAGGGCACCAACCTGCACCACGCACTGGCACTCGCGAGCCGTCACCTGCGTCGGCATCCCAACGCCCAACCGGTGGTGCTGGTGGTCACCGATGGTGAGCCGACCGCGCACCTGGAGAACTACGGCAGTGACGGAACCTCGGTGTTCTTCGACTATCCGCCGCATCCCCGGACGATCGCGCACACCGTGCGCGGCTTCGACGAGGTGGCCCGCCTTGGCGCCCAGGTCACGATCTTCCGACTGGGCGACGATCCGGGGTTGGCGCGGTTTATCGACCAGATAGCCCGCCGCGTGGAGGGCCGGGTGGTGGTGCCCGAACTCGACGGACTGGGTGCGGCGGTGGTCGGCGACTACCTGCGCTCACGGCGCCGCCGACGCTGAGGGCTTTCGGGTGCGGGAGTCGGCAGAATGTCGGTCCATATAGACCCGCGCGGGAGCCAGGGGTTGCTCGGCTTTCGGTATCTGTTCGTTATCGCGTGCTCACAGTCACTCAGGGTATGAACCTACGCTTGCTGGCGGCTCACCCGGCGTTTGAGAATTTCGCTCAGGGCTGAGGTAGATTTTCGGTCTCTGGCAAACATGCCGAGGATCGGTAAATCCTGAGGGCAAACTGAGAAACTAGTGAGCAACAGCTGTTAGGCAATGGTCAGCAACGTCCGGATTCCCGCTTGGCGGCAAATCGCGCGGTTCCGTTTGCCGTATGGCAAACCTGCCCGTACTATCATGTCATTGACCTAGGTTGAGTGTTATCAAACCGACGAGTTCGCTGCGACTGGCGCGAACCGACACACAAAAGGGGTATCAGCACCATGGCGACTCGTACCAAGCCTCTGATCACGGCCGCAGCACTTGCGACCGCCGCCGCGATCGCCGTCGCTTCTCCGGCAATCGCACCGAACCTGACCCCCACCCCGAACGCGTTGTCTGCGGCTCAGGTGGAACTGACTACTTTCGCGGACCTGCTGTCAATCACCCCGGCGGAATGGAATGACTACTTCTACCTCGGCTGGGGTGGTGCCATCGGACAGATCAACGTTGATCCCCAGACCATCGAGAACGACTACTGGATACCGCAGTGCAACTACGACTGCCTGCTCCCCGGGGTGTCCGGTCTGGCCTATCTGGGCCTCGACGCGCTGATCAACGGCAACGGTGCGGGCATCGAAAATGTCAGCGGAATTTTGGAAGATCCGACCAAGCCATACAACGCGGAGACTAATCCCTACGTCGTGGAGCCGTGGGGCACCTCAGCGCTCAACTACTACTTCGAAGGCGGCTTGAGCACCTTCGCTCAGTACATCTTGCAGCAGCCGTTCGCCCCGGGCGCACCCCTTGCCAATCAGCAGATCTTCGACGCCATCAAGCTGGCATTCCAGGTTGGATCCGGCAACCTGTGGATAACCGCCTACGTGAACACGCTGTCCGCAATCGCGCAACTCGCCGAACCCATACCGGTCGTCGGCGAATACCTGTATCGCGGTATCGGGTCCTACCTCGGGTCGGCCTTCGCCAACATCGACAGCGTCTACGACTACAGCTACTACGCGGGCTGGTCGGGTGTGTTCCGCTACGTCGGTGGTGTGATCACCACCCCGTTGGCGATTACGGAGGGCCCCCTCGCCGGAGTCACTCTCCCCTTCGGCAACCCCAATCCCTACCCGTTACCCGCCCCTGAGCCGGCTGCCTCGGTCGCCGCGCTGTCCAGCCCGGTGGCTGCCGCCAAGTCGGTGTCTGTCGACACCGGCACGGCTGCTCCGGTTGCCGAGGCCGAGGTCGCGGCACCCAAGGCGGGCGAAACCCCGTCGGTCGATTCGACCCCGGATGATTCGACCCCGGCAGCGGGTGGATCGTCGGAGGGCACCTCCACCGAGGCGGCTTCGGATACGACGGTTCCGGACACGACGGTTCCGGACACCAAGCCTGCTGACACCACCCCAGCGGTCGACAGCCCGTCGAACGCGGTGGCGGACAGCACGGCTGATGCCACCCCGGCTGCCACCAAGCCGGCCGACACCCCGGCTGCCACCAAGCCGGCCGACGCTCCGGCCAAGGCCGCCAAGCGGCCGGTGCGCGGTGCGGTGGAGCGGGCGACCAAGAAGATTGCGTCGGCCATTGGTGGCGCCGCTGCGAAGGCGGCTCCGGCCGCCGGTGGTTCGGCAGATTCGGGCGCCAGCGCAGGCTAGTCACGACCGATTCGACAATTTCGGCCCCCTCCCCACCGGGAGGGGGCCGAAATTGTTTACTGCTCAGCTGGTTTCAGTAGAACTGCGCTTGCGACGTTTGATGCCCACCCCGCCCCACAGCGAGAAGCCGCGGATGGTGACCGTCGGCGCACCCTTGGTGCCGGTGCCGTCGACCTTCTGGTCGAAACCGCCCATCACCCCGATGCCGTGCACCTCCACGTTCACCTCCGGCGGCAACACAATGGATTGGCCACCCAGGATCGAGTAGGCGTGGATCTCGACATCGGAGGAGGTGAAGTCGGCGTAGCGCAGATCCACCACGCCACCGCCGAACAGTGTGAAGGTGGTCATCCGGCCGGGCACATTCCAGCGGCCGCGACGCTCAAATCCACTGAGGATCGCCATCAGCATGGTCGACGGTGCCGGCCGACTTTTCCCGCGCCGGTATTCCATCGTCTCGGGCAGGTCGTCGGTGAGGTGCTCGAGTTCTTCGTAGTCGGTGGCGGCGTAGGCCTTCGCCAGTCGGTCCTCGTACTCCTCGAGGGTCAGCCGGCCGTGCGACGCCGCCTCGGACAGCAACTGGGCGACCTGGATCCGGTCATCGTCAGAGGCCGACGGCGAGGCATCGCGCGGTGTCGGATCGCTCATAACATCCCGAGCCTACGACCCGGTAACAGGATTGCGGAAGCCCGTTCACCGAACCGTCACTCCGCGGGCGCCCACCGCGGCGGCCGCTTCTGGAGGAACGCGAGCATTCCTTCGCGGGCCTCGTCGGAGTCGAAGAGCCTGGCGGACTGTTCCGCGAAACGGGCGGCATCGCGGTCGAACCCGGCCAGTACAGCCTCGGTGGTGTACGCCTTGGACGCCGCCAGGCCCTGCGGTGAGCCCTTGGCCAGATCGGCGGTGACGGCGTCCACAGCGGCCGCAACGTCCTCGGCGGCCTCGGTGATCAGTCCTATCTCGGCGGCCCGATAAGCGGTGAATACCTCGCCGGTCAGGTAGTAGCGGGTGGCTGCCCGTGGCGTCATTTTCGGCAACAGGGTCAGTGAAATCATCGCCGGTGCCACACCGATGCGAACTTCGGTGAGTGCGAACGTGCTGCGCGGGCCGGCGATCGCGATATCGCACGCACCGACCAGACCCATTCCGCCGGCGCGCACGTGACCGTCGATAGCCGCGATCACCGGTAGGGGGCATTCCACGATGGCGCGCAGGAGCGCAACCAACTCGTGGGCGCGCCCGACTGCGGCCTGTTGCGGATCCCCCGTGGTCGCTTCAGAGAGGTCGGCGCCGGCGCAGAACGTCCCGCCGGTGTGGCCCAGGACGACGGCGCGGACGTCCGGGTTGGCGGACGCGGCTGCCAGTCCGGCGCGTAACTGCTCGACCAGAGTCGATGACAGCGCGTTGCGGTTGTGTGGCGAATCCAAAGTCAGTCGCACCACCGTGCCGTCGACCGAATACGAAACCAGGGCTGTCATCTCAGTACGACCGAGGCAGGCCCAGCGAGGTCTGCGCGATGAAGTTCAGCACCATCTCCCGGCTGACAGGTGCGATCCGGGACAGTCGCGAGGCAACCAGCATCGAGGCGACGCCGTATTCCTGGGACAGGCCGTTGCCGCCCAATGACTGCACCGCCTGATCCACTGCACGGGTTGAGGATTCGCCGGCGGCATATTTGGCCATATTCGCGGTTTCGGCCGCACCCACGTCGTCACCCGCGTCGTACAGCGTGGCAGCCTTCTGCATCATCAGCCGGGCCAGTTCCAACTCGATGTGGTTCTGCGCCAACGGATGTGCGATCCCCTGGTGCGCGCCGATCGGGGTCTTCCACACCTGCCGGGTCTTGACGTAATCGCAGGCCTTGTCCAGGGCGAAGCGCCCCATACCCACCGCACTCGCCGCCCCCATGATGCGCTCCGGGTTCAGCCCGGCGAACAACTGCGCGATCGCGGCATCTTCCGCACCCACCAGGGCATCGCCGGGCAGTCGAACCTCGTCGATGAACACCTGGAACTGGCTCTCCGGCGCGACGAGTTCCATCGGGATCTTGGTGAAGGTGAATCCGGGTGCGTCGGTGGGCACGATGAACAGCGCCGGTCGCAGGTTGCCGGTCTTTGCCTCCTCGGTGCGGGCAACGACGAGCACGGCCTGGGATTGGTCGACCCCGGAGATCCACACCTTCTGGCCACTGAGGATCCAGTCGCTACCGTCGCGGCGTGCGGTGGTGGTGATGCGGTGTGAGTTCGAACCGGCATCGGGTTCGGTGATGGCGAACGCCATGGTGATCGAGCCGTCGGCGATGCCGGGAACCCAGCGCTGCTTTTGCTCGGCGGTGCCGAACTTGGCGATGATCGTGCCGTTGATGGCGGGGGAGACAACCAACATCAGCAGCGGGCATCCGGCTGCCGAGAGTTCCTCCATCACCATTGCGAGTTCGTACATGCCCGCGCCACCCCCGCCGAACTCCTCGGGCAGATTAACTCCGATGAAGCCGAGTTCACCTGCTTCGCGCCACAATTCGTCGGTGTGGCCACCGTTGCGAGCCCTATCCAAAAAGTACTCCTGCCCGTAGTTGGCACCGAGTGCGGCGACGGACTTGCGCAGCGCCTCCCGTTCGGGGCTCTCGATGAAACTGGTTTCGACCACTGCTGATCTCCTTCGGGCGTTTCTACTCGGGCGTTTCTACTGGGGCGTCTCTACTCGGGCTAAGACCGCACCCACCTCGACCTGTTGTCCGACGGACACACTGAGTTGGGTCAGCACACCGTCGGCCGGGGCCGTAATGGTGTGCTCCATCTTCATTGCCTCCAGCCACACCAGCGGCTGCCCGGCGGTCACAGTGTCGCCGAGACCGGCGCCGAGTCGGATCACCGATCCTGGCATCGGCGCCAACAGGGACCCTTGCTCGACCAGTGAGTCGGGTTCCGGAAAGCGGGGCAGGGCGGTCAGCGCGACGTGGCCGTGCACCGAGTCGACGTGTACGTCATCGCCGTACCGGGCCACCCGGTAACCCGCGGCGACACCGGCATCGACCAGCACCACCTCGTCCGGTGCTGCCGAGAGCAGGCCGATCTCGGGGTCGTCGGGCAGATCCAGCCCGGAGCGGGTGAATCGGTAGCGCACCCGGTGCTCCCGACCGGTGGCGTCCCGAAAGTCCTTCTGCTGGTTACCGGAGGCCACATTGCGAAACCCGCCGGGAATCCCGGCGAGCACGGATGCGGTTGAGCGGTTGTGTGCGGCGATGGCCAGTGCGGCGGCCAACGCCGAGAGTCGCACCGCATGTTCGCCGGCCAGTGGCGCGGACAGTTCGATCAATCCGTGCGTGTCGAAGAACGCCGTGTCGGTGTGGCCGGCCAGGAATTGCGGATGGCGTAAGACATTGATCAGAAGGTCGCGATTAGTCACCACACCGTGCAACTGAGTGCGGGCCAGGGCATCGGCGAGCACCTGCGCGGAGCGCAGCCGGGTGGGCGCGTACGAAATCACCTTGGCCAGCATCGGGTCGTAGTGGATGGACACCACCGAGCCGTCGACGATGCCGGAGTCCAGTCGGATACCGGTCGTTGCCAGTGGTCCGAATTGCGTTGCGGTTCCGGGCACGTCGAAATGGTGGATCCGACCCGGCTGCGGTTGCCAGTCACGTGCTGGATCCTCCGCGTAAAGCCGGGCCTCGATTGCGTGACCCGCTGTCGGCGGCGGTTGCGCGGGCAGTGCGGCGCCGTCGGCGACGGTTAACTGCAATTCGACCAGATCCAGTCCGGTGGTCAGTTCGGTGACCGGGTGTTCCACCTGTAGCCGGGTATTCATCTCCAAAAAGAAGAACTCGCCATCGTCATCAGCGAGGAATTCCACGGTGCCCGCACCGGTGTATCCGATCGCCGTTGCGGCTGACCGTGCGGCCTCGAACAGCCGTTCCCGCATTGCCGGAATACGTTGCACCAGAGGCGAAGGCGCCTCCTCAATGATCTTCTGGTGGCGGCGTTGGATCGAGCACTCTCGTTCCCCGACAGCCCACACGGTGCCGTGCTGATCTGCCATCACCTGCACCTCGATGTGACGGCCGCGCGCCAGGTAGCGCTCGCAGAACACGGTCGGGTCGCCGAAGGCCGCTTGCGCCTCGCGTTGGGCGGATCCGACGGCGGCCGCCAACTCAGAGAGTTCTGTCACCACCCGCATGCCGCGTCCGCCCCCGCCCGCCGATGCCTTGACCAACACCGGTAACTCTGCCCGGGTGACTGCGGCGGGGTCGAGTTCAGCGAGTACCGCGACACCGGCGAGTGCCATCAAGCGTTTCGACTCGATCTTGGAGCCCATGGCGGAGACCGCCGCGGCCGGCGGACCGATCCAGGTGAGGCCTGCGCCGGTCACCAAACGGGCGAAATCGGCGTTCTCCGAGAGGAACCCGTAGCCGGGGTGGACGGCGTCGGCACCGGACGCGTGGGCCGCAGCGATCAACGACTCCGCGTCGAGATAGCTGTCGATCCAGACTCGGTGATCGGCTTCCGCCACATGGGGAGAAGCAGCATCGTGGTCGGTGTAGACCGCGACGGTGCCGATGCCGAGACGTCGGCAGGTGGCGAAGACGCGGCGGGCGATCTCGCCGCGGTTGGCAATCAGGACCCGGGTGATAGACATCGTGCCCGTCCTCACATCCGGAAGACGCCGAAGTTCGACGTCCCCTTGACCGGGCCATTGGCGATGGCGGACAAACACATTCCCAGCACGGTCCTGGTGTCGCGTGGATCGATGACGCCGTCGTCGTAGAGCCTTCCGGACAGAAACATCGGCAGCGACTCGGCTTCGATCTGCGCCTCGACCGCGGCCCGCAGTGCGGCGTCGGCGGCCTCGTCGACCTGTTGTCCCCGTGCCTCGGTTGCGGCCCGGTTGACGATCGACAGCACCCCGGCCAACTGTGCTCCGCCCATCACGGCGGACTTCGCACTCGGCCAGGCGAAGAGAAATCGGGGGTCGTAGGCTCGCCCGCACATGCCGTAGTGGCCGGCACCGTAGGACGACCCGATCAGCAGTGAGATGTGCGGGACGGTGGAGTTGGACACGGCATTGATCATCATCGCGCCGTGCTTGATCATGCCGCCCTCCTCGTAAGCCTTACCCACCATGTAGCCGGTGGTGTTGTGCAGGAACAACAGTGGGGTGTTCGACTGGTTGGCCAACTGGATGAATTGGGTGGCCTTCTGCGACTCCTGGCTGAACAGCACGCCGCGGGCGTTGGCCAGGATTCCGATCGGGTAGCCGTGCACGCGTGCCCATCCGGTGACCAGTGAAGCCCCGTAGAGCGGCTTGAACTCATCGAAATCCGAACCGTCGACTATCCGGGCGATCACCTCCCGCGGATCGAACGGGAAGCGCAGGTCGGCCGGAACGATTCCGAGCAGTTCTGAGGGGTCGGCCAACGGGTCGACGGCGGGATGCGGCTGCGGACCCTGTTTCACCCAGTTCAGCCGGGCGACAATGCGTCGGCCGAGACCGATTGCATCGCGTTCATCGGTGGCGAAGTAGTCGGCCAATCCCGATGTGCGAGCGTGCATCTCGGCTCCGCCGAGCGATTCGTCGTCGGATTCCTCCCCGGTGGCCATCTTGACCAGTGGTGGTCCGGCAAGGAACACCTTCGAGCGTTCCTTGATCATCACCACATAGTCGGACATGCCGGGGATGTACGCCCCGCCGGCGGTGGAGTTGCCGAATACCAGGGCGATGGTGGGTATGCCGGCGGCGGAAAGCCGGGTCAGGTCCCGGAACATCTGGCCGCCCGGGATGAAGATCTCCTTCTGGGTGGGCAGATCGGCGCCGCCGGACTCCACCAGCGAGATCACCGGGAGCCGGTTCTCTCACGCGATTTGATTGGCGCGCAACACCTTTTTCAGTGTCCAGGGGTTCGAGGTACCGCCTTTGACGGTCGGATCGTGGGCCACCAGCATGCACTCGGTGCCCTCGACCACGCCGATACCGGTCACCACGCTGGCGCCGGTGGTGAAGTCCGTTCCGTAGGCGGCCAGCGCGCACAGTTCCAGGAACGGCGAGTCCTCGTCAACGAGTAGTTCGATGCGTTCGCGTGCAGTCAGCTTGCCGCGGGCATGATGGCGCTCGACATATTTGGGTCCGCCGCCCGCCAGTGCCGTTGCCAACTCAGCGTCGAGTTCGGCCAGCTTGGTGATCATCGCGTCAGCGGCCTCGGCATAGGTCGGACCGGACGGGTCCACCGTGGTGCGCAGGGCCGTCACGGCCGATACCGCGTCATGTCTGATACCGCATCATGTCTGGTAGCCCAGGGACTTGGCGGCCAGGCCGGTGAGGATTTCGGTGGTACCGCCGCCGATGCCGAGGATCCGCATATCTCGGTACTGACGTTCGATCTCCGACTCGGTCATGTAGCCCATCCCGCCGAAGAGTTGCACGCCTTGGCTGGCCACCCATTCGCCGGCCTCGACTGCGGTGTTCTTGGCGAAGCATGCCGCGGTGATCAGGTTGTCCTCTCCCGCCAGTTGACGCTCCACCACATTGCGGGAGTACACCCGCGCCACGTCGGTGCGCCGGGCCATCTCCGTCAGCGTGCTCTGCACAGTCTGCCGGGAGATCAGCGGTCGGCCGAACGTCTCACGGCCGCGGCACCACTGCACGGTGATATCCAGGCAGCGCTGCGCGCTTGAGTATGCCTGTACGGCAAGGCCGATGCGCTCGGCCACGAAAGCCTGCGCGATTTGGGCGAAGCCGGAGTTCTGCGCGCCCACCAGATTCTCGGCCGGCACCCGGGCGTCGACGAACGAAAGCTCGGCGGTATCCGATGAGCGCCAGCCCATCTTCTCCAGCCTGCGGCTGACCTCGAATCCCGGCGTGCCTTTCTCAACGACCAACAATGAGACACCGGCGGCGCCGGGACCGCCGGTGCGCACCGCGGTCACCACGTAGTCGCCGCGCACGGCGGAGGTGATGTAGGTCTTGGCGCCGTTAACCACATAGTGGTCGCCGTCGCGCACGGCGGTGGTACGAAGATGCCCCATGTCGGAGCCTCCGCCGGGTTCGGTGATCGCCAGCGAACCGATCAGTTGGCCGGCCAGGGTGGGGCGGACGAACTTCTCGATCAGCCGTTGGTCACCGCTGGCGATCATGTGTGGAACCGCGATGCCGACGGTGAACAGCGAGGCGAACACCCCGCCGGGGGTCCCGGCCTCATGCAGTTCCTCGCAGATGATGGCGGTGTCGGCCGCGTCGCCACCTTCGCCGCCGACCTCCTCGGGAAATCCGACCCCGAGCAGACCGGCCTCGCCTGCCCGGAGGCTGAGATCACGGGGCAGCTCGCCGATGCGCTCCCACTCGCCGATATGGGGCAGGATCTCGCGTTCGGCGAAGGCGCGCACTGTTTTACGCAGTTGCTGCCGTTCGGGCGTGGTCCAGATGCTCACGAGACAAGTTCCTCCGGGATATCGACGTGCCGGCTGCGCAACCACTCGCCGAGACCTTTGGCCTGGGGGTCGAACCGGGCCTGGTAGGCCACACCCCTGCCGAGAATGTCCTCGATGACGAAATTGACCGCGCGGAGTCGGGGCAGCAGGTGGCGGGAGATCGGCAGATCGGCCGCCTCTGGAAGCAGTTCGCGCAGGGCGTCGACCGTCAGGGCATTGGCCAGCCATCGCCATTGGGCGTCGGTCCGCACCCACACGCCGATATTCGCACTACCGCCCTTATCTCCGCTGCGGGCGCCGGCGACGGTGCCCAGTGGCATCCGCCGCGTGCGGCCGCCGGCCAATGGTTCGGGCAGCGGCGGGGTATCGGCGCCGATGAGTTCGAGCGTGCGCGTGGCCGCGGCGATCGGCACCCGAGTGCCGTCGGCGTGAACGGCGATATGGTCTACCGCGGCGGCCGGCACATACCCGGCGGTGAACACACCGTAGACCGCTGCGTCCGCGGGCGGGGCGGTGGTGTGGAATCCCGGGTAGCTCGCCAACGCGAGTTCGACTGCGGCCGAAGAGAATCGGCGCCCGACGACATCCGGGTCAGGGTCGCGAACGGTACACGTGAGCAGCGCGCTCGCAGTCTGCTCGGAATCAGCGTCGGGTTGGTCGGTGCGGGCCAGGTTCCAC
>Ga0194042_1000516_pt1 | contig 12826 bp, 6 predicted proteins | sample JunL4412m_MetaG_FD_148974 | JGI IMG/M metagenome (GOLD analysis project Ga0194042, IMG submission 148974) | Anoxic zone freshwater microbial communities from boreal shield lake in IISD Experimental Lakes Area, Ontario, Canada - Jun2016-L442-12m | ecosystem: Environmental > Aquatic > Freshwater >...
CAAACCCACGCTTCTGCGTCAGCTCCTCATACAGCGCCGAATACAACGCACACCCATCCGGACTCCCATACGACTCCCCCGCATCCACCCCGGCAATCGCAATCCCCGCCGCCGTGAACCGCTCGAACATCCACTTCTCCGCTTCCGAAGGCAATCCCGACAACGTCGGCGCATACCACACCCACGGAGTCCCCCCATCCGCCGGCTTCTCCTTCGGAAGAATCACAAAAGCAGCATGCCCTTGCACCGAAAACGTCTCGCCCGGAAGCGGCAACTTCTTCGCCGGAACATCCGCCGCATATCCTGAAAAACTAACGAAGCAAAGCATCATCAAAACAGAAAGCAGCACATTGAAACGCATTCTATTCAACCCTTATAATAGCAGTGTAAAAACCCAAGAACACTATCGACTACACCACCTCTGAGCCGTGTACGCATGCATGTTCATGAACGTAAACGTGTGTCTCCCTGTCCTTCCTCCAACCTTTGCCGTTTTCGCGTTTATTCGCGTTATTCGCGGTTAAAAAAGTCGTTCAGCGGGGTACGGCTCATAGCACCCATTGGAATCGATTCGACTATGCTCCATTTAAAAATGTTTTTAACTGTTTTCGTCATCTGCTCGCTCGGATGCGCCGCCGAACAAAAACCACCGCTCGCCCCAGCCGAGATTCTCGCCGGCTTCAAACGCCCTGCCGATTTAAAAATCGAACTCGTCGCCTCCGAACCGCAAGTCCAAAGCCCCGTCGCGATGACCTTCGACGCGCAGGGCCGTCCGTTTGTCGTCGAAATGCTCGACTACCCAAACCCCGTCAAAGGCGCGCCCCCCGCCGGGCGCATCCGCATGCTCTCGAATCCCGACGCCTCAGGCGTCTATCAAACCGCGACGCTTTACGCTGACAATTTACTGATGGCCAACGGCCTCGCCGCGTGGCGCGACGGCTTCGTCGTGACCAGCGCTCCCAACATTTATTATCTGAAAGACACCAAAAACGCAGGCCAAGCCGATCAGCGCGACATCCTTTACGAAGGCTTCGCAGTCCGCAATCCGCAGCTTCGATGCAGTCACCCAACGCTTGGAATCGACAACTGGTTTTACGTGACGAATGGCGCCCAAAATGGCGTCATCAAAAACACAAAAGGCGGTCCGGGCGTTGACATCAATGGTCTCGACTTCCGCTTCAATCCCATCGACCAACGCTACGAAGCCGTCTCCGGTATCGCCCAATTCGGATTCGCATTCGATGACTGGGGGCGCCGCTTCGAATGCAGCAACCGCAACCACCTCGTCGAAATCGTGATGGAAAACCGCTACTTCGCTCGGAATCCCTACTTGGTCGCGCCGCCTCCCAAACGCGACGACCAGCGCCCCGGCGGCTCCGCGAAAATCTATCCCATTAGTGGCAACAAAACCCTCGCTGCAAACCACATTGGATCATTCACCGCAGCCTGCGGCGTCACCATTTTTCGAGGCGGCGCACTGCCCAAAGAATACGAAGGCAACATCTACACCTGCGAGCCGACCGGCAATTTAATCCACCGCGAAATCCTGACGCAAAACGGTTCGACCTTCGCCAACAAACCCGCCACCGAAGGCGTCGAATTCCTCGCCTCGCCCAGCCACTGGTTCCGCCCCGTCAGCATGACCAGCGGCCCGGACGGTGCGCTCTACGTAATCGATTTCTGCCGCTCCGAAGTCGAACACCCCGACTGGGTCCCGGCGAGTTTGCAACACCGCTACGACTTCAACGGCAACCGTGGTTACGGTCGCATCTGGCGCATCACTGCCAAAGACGCAAAGTCCAAACCCGCACCGATGAAACTCGACAACGCCTCCGACCTGCTCGACCACCTCGCCTCCGAACACGTCTGGGAACGCGCCACCGCGCAACGCCTCCTCTTAGAAGGCTGGAAGCCGGAGTGGGCCGATGCTCTGAAAAAACGCGCTGAAGACGCAGCAAATCCGCGCGCCCAAGTCCTCGCGCTCTGGCTCCTGAAAGCCCAAAAATCGCTCGGAGCCGACACCGTCACCAAAGCCCTCGCTTCCGCTCATCCGCGCGTCCGGGAAAACGCCGCTCAAGTCGCCGAAGACCTCCTCGCAAACTCGACCGACATCCAGAAATCCCTGACCGCTCTCGCCACCGACACCGACCCGCGCGTCCGCTTCCAAGCCGCGCTCAGTCTCGGATACTGGAACGACGACAGCATCTTGGAACCTCTCGCCTCCATCGCAGCCAAAGACGGAGCCGACCGCTGGACGCGTCTCGCAATCTGCAGCTCCGTCGCCGAACGATCCGGAAAATTACTCGCACGATGTCTGGAACGCTGCGATCATCCTGACCTATTCGCTGAAATTTCAGGCGTCATCGGCTCGCGAAAAAATAGCGACGAAATCGCCGCACTCATCACACTCATCGAAAAACAGCCCGGCGGAAAAGTCAGCGCCGTCCTCGACGGTCTCTCGTCCGGACTGAAACGACGCGGTTCGTCGCTCCAAAAGTTCGTGGCCGCTATCGGCAAACCCGAACTCAATGCCTCGCTCGAACACTTGCTCTCAACCGCCGTCGCTCAAGCCGCCGACGAGAAGCTTCCCGCCGCCATCCGCGAACGCGCCATCGCCCTGGCCCCTCAACTCCCCGAAGCCCGATCCCTCGCACTCCTCCTGCCGCTCCTCCATCCCAGCACAACCGACAGCGTCCGAGCCGCCACCATCGCCGCCGTCGGCACGATCAATTCACGCGACGCATCCGACGCCTTGCTCGCCCAATGGAAAGGCAGCCTGCCCGCCGTCCGCACACTCCTCTTGCAAGCCCTAACCCCACGCCCGATCCACGCAAGCGTGTTGCTCGACGGCATCGAAAAAAACACCATCGCCGCGAGCGAATTGGGCGGCACAGCCCAGCGCCAACTCACCACCCTCAACGACAAATCCGTCGCCGAACGAGCCAAGAAAATCCTCAAGACCACCACCCACTCCGACCGCGCCGCCGTGATCGAACGCTACCGCCCCGCCCTGCCCTCTGGCGACATCGCGCGCGGCAAAGATGTCTTCGCCAAAAACTGCGTCGCCTGTCACCGCATCAACGGCGTCGGGAACGTCGTCGGCCCGGATATTTCCGACACGCTGTCGAAAGACCCACTGACGCTACTGACCGACATCCTCGATCCCAACAAAGCCATCGACACCAATTACGTCACGTACTCAGTGAAGACCAAAGCCGGCGTCGTTGCGTCCGGATTGATCGCGACCAAAACAGCATCGAGTGTCACGCTGCGCCGTGACAACTCGCAGGAAGAAACATTTTTAATGGAAGACGTCAGCAGCATCCAATCGACCGGAAAATCGCTGATGCCCGAAGGACTCGAAGCCACAATCACGCCAGAACAAATGGCCGATCTAATCGCATATTTGAAGAATTGGCGCGACTTGTAGTGTATTCCTAAAAACGATGCCGCATGGCGCTTGACGAAATCGCCCGGCCTCTACATACTCCGTCTTCCATTTTTTTAGAGCGCAGGTCCGACGCCTGCATGTGACACCATCCGCAACCCGCTTTGAGGCCCACGTCATGGCAAAGAAAGCCGCCAAAAAATCCGTCCCCTCCAAGAAAGCCGCGCCGGCAAAGAAAACTGCTCCGGCAAAAAAGAAGGTCGCCCCGTCCGCGCCCGCCGTTCAAAGCGAAGCCGTCGATCATCTCTCCAACGAGACGCGCAGCTTCAAGCCGTCCAAAGAATTCTCGAAAAAAGCGCACATCAAATCGATGGACGAGTACAAGAAATTCTACAAGGAATCGATCAACAAGCCCGAGAAATTCTGGCCCAAGATCGCGGCGAATCTGCACTGGTTCAAGCCGTGGAAGAAAGTCCTCCAGTGGAAATTGCCTGACGCAAAGTGGTTCGTCGGCGCGAAAACCAACGTCGCTTACAATTGCCTCGACCGTCACCTGACCACGTGGCGTCGCAACAAAGCCGCGATCCTCTGGGAAGGCGAACCCGGCGACACGCGCACCATCACCTACGCCGAATTGCATCGCGATGTCTGCCGCTTCGCCAACGTCCTCAAAGGCCTCGGCATCGTCGCCGGTGACCGCGTCGCGATCTACATGCCGATGGTCCCCGAATTGCCCGTCGCCATGCTCGCCTGCGCGCGCATCGGAGCTGCGCACTCGGTTGTGTTTGGAGGCTTCTCAGCATCCGCGCTTGTGGATCGCATCAACGATTGCGGCGCAAAATTGGTCGTCACAGCCGACGGCGGTTATCGCCGGGGCAGCGTGGTCGAATTGAAAAAAGCTGTGGACGAAGCGCTCCCGAAATGCCCGACCGTCAAAGACGTCGTCGTCTTAAAACGCACCGGCAACACCGTCACGATGAACCAGGGCCGCGATCATTGGTGGAGTGACTTAATGGCCGGCGTCACCTCCGATTGCCCCGCCGCAGAACTCGACTCCGAGCACCTCCTCTACATCCTCTACACGTCCGGATCGACTGGTAAGCCGAAGGGTATTTTCCACACCACCGGCGGTTACATGGTCCACGCTTATCTCTCGTCGAAGCTCGTCTTCGACTTGAAAGACGAAGACATTTATTGGTGCACCGCCGACATCGGCTGGGTCACCGGCCACACCTACGTCGCCTACGGTCCGCTGCTGAACGGTGCAACGCAAGTCATGTACGAAGGTGCGCCGAACTTCCCCGAACCCGACCGCTTCTGGCAGATCATCGCCAAGTACGGCGTCAACATTTTGTATACCGCTCCGACCGCGATTCGCGCCTTCATCAAGTGGGGCGAGCACTACCCGATGAAGCACAATCTGAAATCGCTGCGGTTGCTCGGCAGCGTCGGCGAACCGATCAATCCGGAAGCGTGGATGTGGTACCACAAAGTCATCGGCGGCGAACGCTGCCCGATTGTCGACACGTGGTGGCAGACCGAAACCGGCGGCATCATGATCGCTCCGATTCCCGGTTCCGTCCCAACGAAACCCGGTTCCGCCACACTTCCGATGCCGGGAGTTCTGCCCGAAGTCGTCGATAAAGCGACCGGCAAAAAAGTCCCCGCAGGACAGGGCGGTGTGCTTGTCATCCGCAAACCGTGGCCGGGCATGTTGCGCGGAATCTGGGGCGACCCGGAACGCTATCGTTCGCAATACTGGAGCACCGTCAAAGACTGCTACTTCACCGGCGACGGAGCGTTCTGCGACAAAGATGGCTACATCTGGATCATGGGCCGCGACGACGATGTTATTAAAGTCTCCGGGCACCGCATGGGCACGGCGGAAGTCGAATCCGCGCTTGTCAGCCACCCGGCTGTAGCCGAAGCTGCCGTCGTCGCGAAGCCGAACGAATTGACCTACCAGTCGATCGTCGCGTTCGTGACGTTGAAAGACGGCCACGCCGCCAGCGACGATTTGCGCAAGGCCTTGAAAGCCCATGTCGCAAAAGAAATCGGAGCCATCGCGCGCCCAGAAGAAGTCCGCATCACCGGCGCGCTGCCAAAGACACGCTCCGGAAAAATCATGCGCCGCTTGTTGCGTGACATCGCCTCCGGAAAAGAATCCATCGGAGACACGTCCACACTCGAAGATTATTCAGTCCTCGCCAAGTTGCGCGACGACGAAGACTAATTCGACGTTTCCAAACAACGATCGCACAGAGACAGGAAGAGCACGAAGACGCACAAAGAAAATGATATGAGGTAAGAACTCTCTTCCCTCTTTTTAAATTCTTGGTGCTTCTCAGTGTTCTTCGTGTCTTTGTGCGAGGCTGTTCTTTATATTTCTCCCGACTACACACACTTCAGCGGGTTATACTTAGATTGAAACCAGTTCTTGAATCCACCCAATTTCGGAGTTCCACGCATGTCCACGTTCCGGGTTTTATCCGCTGTTCTTCTCGTCGCCGCACTTTCATGCACGGCCCTCCGCGCCCATGAAGGCCCGGGCGGAGACATCAAAGGCGCCGCCGAAATGGCCAAGGCAGCCAGCGAAATGTCCGACGCCGCCAACGCTATGCTCGCGTCTCTGGACGATGCACAAAAAGCCAAAATCTCATTCGATTTCAAAGACGTCGCCGAACGCGAAAAGTTCATCTTCGTTCCGAATATGCAGCGCAAAGGTCTGACCCTTAAAGAGATGTCACCGTTCGTTCGCCCGCTCGCGTTCAACCTGCTCAACTCCGGCCTCAGCCGACACGGCCTCTCGTGCGCGCTCTCGATCATGTCGCTCGAACAAGTTTTGTTTGAAGCTGAAAAAGGCAAGAAGGGCACACCCGTTCGCGATCCGGAAAATTATTGGGTCGAAATTTTTGGCAAGCCGGGCAACGATCAAATCTGGGGCTTCCGCTTCGAAGGCCACCACTTCTCAGCAAGCTTCACGTGCGTGATGGGCAAGACGATTGTCGCCGCGCCGCTCTTCATGGGTTGCAATCCTGAAGTCGTCAAGGACGGTCCGCGCAAAGGCTTCCGCACACTCGCCGAAGTCGAAACCGCCGGACGCAAATTCCTCGATTCGTTGAAAGACGATCAGAAGAAAAAAGCAATCATTCAAGCCGAAACGCCCAAGGACATTTACTCGATGACCAACCGCCGCGTGACCACAAAGAAGGAAGGCATCCCGGCATCCGAACTCGACAAAGATCAGGCAGCTCTACTCCTCGATCTGATCAAAGAATACGCGAACCGCGAGCGCCCCGAAGTCGCCGCACGGGATTTGGCGCTGATTGAAAAAGAAGGCCTCGGTGCCATCAGCTTCGCCTGGGCCGGTTCAACCGAAGTCGGTAAGACGCACTATTACCGCATCCAAAACGACAGCTTCATGATCGAGTACGACAATTTCCAAAACGACGGCAACCACATTCACTCCGTCTGGCGCGACCTGAAGAACGACTACGGCGAAGACATCTTGAAGCGTCACTACGCCGAAACCGAACACAAATAAGAGTTGACAAGCCGTTCCCTCTCCCCTTGAGGGAGAGGGCCGACGAGACAGCCGTTCCGTCTCGCGGGGTGAGGGGTAAGCGCTGATTAATCCCAGCGCTTTTTATTTATCCACGCCCACCCCTCACCCGGCGAGCGAGTACGCTCGTCCGCCCTCTCCCTCAAGGGGAGAGGGAACGGCAACTGCAAGTCCGGTGATGCACCCATTTCCCTGGCGGTGCGCTTTTTTCGCTACTTCACGCTCCACTTGTCGGTTATCTTTTCTGACGTCTTTCGATGCGTTCGCCCACACCATTAATAAGAGGATCGTCGATGCAGGCCTTCTCGCATGCCACTCGCGCAAATCTCTCCCGCGTTCTGCCCACCGTACTCTCCTGTTTCGTTGTATTAACGTGCGCAACACATCTTCGCGCCGCCCAAACGAATCCTGTACACGTCCTTAAATTGTGGGGTACCGAACCCTCGCCGGAAACAGTGCGCGGTCACGCCTTGATCAACGCAGGTGACCTGTCGGGCGCGGACGCGATTTTCAACGCCATATTAAAATCGAATCCCAACGACATCGGCGCTCTACAAGGTGCCGCCATGCTGGCCGGTGCGCGCAATGAATTTCAGAAGTCGCTCGAATTTCGCTGCAAAGCCATCGTCGCAGGCGGGCAATCGCCGCTCGCTGAATTGGCCGTCGAAGACGCTTTCAATGTCGCAGCATTCAGCAAAGACCCCGCGCCTTTTTTGAATTTGCTCAACGACACCCAAAAACTCAGCCCGCACACCCGCGACATTCTCCGCGAATGTGTCGGCGATTGGCACATCCAACGTGGCAACTATTCCGAGGCCATCAACGTCACCGCGACGATCAAATTTATCGACAAATGGACACTGATCGGCCCGTTTGACAATCGCGACAAAGCCGGCTTCACGCAAGTTCAAGACCCCGAGAAGGACATCAATTTCGAGAAGTCCTGCGAAGGCCGCAACCGCCGCGTAACGTGGTCCGCGCTCGACACGCACGCCTATGACGGGCGCGTGATTCCATCCGAAATTTTTGAGCCGCACATTCACGTCAGCGCCTACGCCGTCACTCTCGTCAAATCCGAACGCGAACAGTCCGCTGTTCTCCGCGCCGGATGCGCGGGCGCACTCGCCGTCTGGGTCAACGGAGTCGCCGCCGGACGCGTCGATGAGTACAACGATTTCGGCCGCGACAAAGTCACCGCGCCCGTTGCTCTGCGCAAAGGCTGGAATCTAATCCTCGTCAAATCCGCCGTCGTCGAAGAAACGCAATGGGCATTCTCCGTCCGCTTGTGCGACCTTAAAGGAGGCGCGCTCGCCGGGATCACGTACGACAATTCGTCGAAAGCTCTGGCCGAATGGAAAGACGATAAATCCCCCGCACCGAAAGTCGATGACGCGCAATTTACAACCGCTGATCTCGGCATCGTCCGCGCGCTTTCTGTGCTCGTCAAAAATCATCCCGGCGATGCGTTTGCGCTGGCGCTGCTCGGCGGCGTGATGGACATGCGCAAGCTCAGCGAAAAAAACAATTCGTCAGGCGATAGTATTTCACCCGAGAAATTGCTGCGCAAAGCGATCTCACTCTCACCCAAAAATCCGATGTTCAAGATCGACCTCGCGTCGATTTCAGACGACAATAACGAAGCGCGTCTCGCAGCTGAAGCGGCATACGCGGCTCAGCCTGATTTGCCGTGCGCCCTCGAATCACTCGCCTATCTCGCCCACGAAAGCCACACGCACATCGCCGCTGAAGACTACGCGCGCAAGGCGTGGAACCTCTACGGTGTCGAACGATCCGGTATGTCCGCGCTGGTTCTTGCCGACGAAATCAGCGGCATCGACCGCTCCTTCTCAGGCGTTCAAAGCTCCGGCGGTTCGAGTGGCAAAAGCGAACGCGCTGAAGCCTGGCGCATTCTTTCCGCATTCACTCAGGCCCACCCCTATTTGGCTGAAGGCTGGATTCGCCGCGCGGAACTCGAAGACTCCCGAACACTACGCCGCGAGACGATTGAAAAAGCGATGCAATTCTGCGGCGGCAACGCGCGCATACGGCAGATTCGCGTCGAGGACTTGATCCGCCTCGGCAAAGACACCGACGCCGCCACGCTCTCCTCCGCAAGCCTCACAGCGCTGCCGTTTGACGCGAATCAAACACTCATCGCCGCCAATGAATTCCGGCGAGCGGGCGATGCGAAGCGCTCCGGACAACTCTTCGCCGTCGCACGCAACTGGGCACCGGAAAATCCCGACGTTCTCTCGGCGTTGGCCGAACATCAATTGCGCGAAGGCAAGACCGCTGAAGCCGCAGACCTTTTCAAGAAGGCGCTGACGGTCAAACCGAATGCGCCGCAAGTCAAAGATTACCTCGCGTTGCTCGACACCGGCGGTAGCGTGGATCGCCAGTTTTTTGCTCCGTACGACATCGCGCTCAAAGACCTCGCGCTGCCCAAAGCCGGTCAATTCAGCAAAGACAATATCGTCAAAATTCTGAATCAGGAAGTCATCCGCGTCAATCCGAACGGCAGCACCAGCCGCATGATTCATATCGTCGGAAAAGTGCTGCGACCGGCGGGAGTGCGCGATCTAAACCAGCACTACATCTATTACGAACCGGGGCGGCAGACCGTGGACATTCTGCGCGCGGCGGTGATCACACCCGACGGCCGCGAGCTCGCACGTGCCGTAATCAACGACCGCTCAACCAGCGCCGCGATGGGCGTCCAAACGCTCATCTACGACGAGCATCATCTCAAGCACGTGACCTTCAATAACCTCGAACCCGGCAGCATCATCGACTTCCAATACACGATCCGCGACTCCGGCGACAACATTTACGGCGACTACTTCTCGGACAGTTTCTATTTCAACGACGGTCACCCCTCGATGCGTTCGGAGTACGTCCTCGACTACCCGAAGACGCTCGCGGTCCAGACGCACACGCTCAATACCAAGACTCCATTGCAACGGCTCCAATCAAAGGACGCAAACCGCGAAGTGTTGAAATGGGAGACGAAGGAATTGCCCGGAGTCGAACATGAATTCGCGATGCCGCCGGTCGTCGATTCGCTGCCCCAAGTTCAAGTCTCGACGATGGCCTCGTGGCAGGAAGTCGGCACGTGGTTCTGGAATCTCGCCAAAGAACAAGTCGTCGTCAACGACGAGATGCGCAACGACATCAAAGAGATGACGAAGGATTGCAAAACGCAGACCGAAAAGCTGCAAGTGATTCACGATTGGGTGATCCGAAAAATTCGCTATCTCGGCATCGAATTCGGGCGCAACGGGTACAAGCCGCACAAAGCGACGGAGTCGTACAAAGCGCTTTACGGCGATTGCAAAGACACCGCGACGCTGATCACGGCGATGCTGAAGGTCGTCGATATTGACTGCAAACTCGTCCTGATCCGAACCGTCGATTCCGGCGCACTGGCCCCTGACACATTGCCGATGCCGAATCTTTACAATCATTGCATCGCGTACGTTCCGAGCGTGGATGGTAAAGATTATTGGATCGACGGCACGACGGATTTCTTCCGACTGGGCGAAGTGCCGTCGTCGGATCGCGGAGCGCTGGTCATGGTCGCGGGGCCGGAAGGCGGGAAATTCATGAAAATTCCGCAGAGCAAAGGCACCGATAATTTGATCGAGCAGAATTACGATGTGAAAGTCGCGAAGAATGGTTCCGCGACGTTGACCGTGCGCGACACGCGCAGCGGTCAGTTCGCGCCGATGTTGCGCGAGTCGATAGAGACGCCGGGTAAATTCAAAAGCGGTATGAAAGACCTTGCCGCGCGGCGCTTCAATGGTGCGGAACTGAAAAAGTTGGGTTCATCCGATCCGCTCAATCAGGGCCCAGCGTGGAGCGAAATGGAATTAGCGGTGCCGAATCTGGGATCACGCAGCGGCGACCGGTTGACGTTTCCATCCGTCTTCGAACCCGTCAACTTGACCGGACGCTACGCAACCGATGCACGGCGAACGCACGACATTGAACTCTACGTCCCATGGGCGCGAAAGACGGTGATCACCTACCACTTTGAACCCGGCCTGAAAATCGCGTCGCTGCCCGAGCCGCAGAAGATTGAGAACTCGTTCGGCGTCTACATCCGTACGCTAAAACAAAATGGTGACACGCTGATCATCGACGAATTCTTCGAAATGCCAACGACGCGCATCCCAGTCAAGGACTACGAAGCATTCAAAGCGTTCTGCCACAAAGTGGACGCGTTGATGGAACAGAAAGTGTTGCTCCAGACAAACTGAAGCCACGCGTTTCGTATTATTTTTACGAGCGCAACACGCGTAGAAAAGCAAGCGTGGCTTCGATGTCCTGGGGCAGCGCAGCCTCAAGGGTGATGCGCTCCGACGCGACTGAAAACGTCAGTCGCGCCGCGTGAAGCGGAAGACGATTCAACAGAATCGAGTCGCTCAGGCCACCGACATCGCGTTCTGTCAATACCGATCGTTTTCCATAGAGTGGATCAACTGCCAGCGGATGTCCGATGTGAGCGAGATGGACGCGGATGTGGTGCATGCGACCTTGATGCGGACGGGTTTCAACAAGCGAAAATGATCCGAACGATTCACGCGTTGTATACGCCGTCTGGCTCGAACGACCGGCCGGATGAACCGCACTGGTTTTAGGCACCGGCAGAGGTGGAAGGATCACGCCGGGATGCTGCGATTCATACCACCGCACCGCGTTGCGCAAACGCTCCGGCTTCCCGGTTTGGTGCTCTAAAATGGGCGCATCGATGATACCTGCTTGGGATGACGGCGTCCCATCGCACAGCGCCAGATACGTTTTTTCCGATTGCTCCCACGTGCGTTGAATCTCCGCCGCAAGTGATTTTGTTTCCGCAAAAACCAGCACCCCGCTGGCATCTTTATCGAGACGGTGCACAGGCGTGAGATCGCTCAAACCCGTCTGATCGATGAGCTCTTTCAACACCGAACCACCTGGCCCCGGAGCCGCATGCACCGCTAGACCAGGCGGCTTGTTGACGGCAATGACGCCGCCAGAGTGATAGAGAATTTGAAGGAGGCTCGGCATCGCGTTCAATTTTTCCTGGGATGCGTCAGCCGATCCCGCCATTTCTGCGGATGTTGGGCCGTGTGAAAGACGTAGTGAATGATGACTTTTTCCGCGTTAATTTCGTAGTAGATTTCAAATGGAAACCGGCGGACATGAGCACGTCGAAACGTATCAAACACCACTCGATTTGCCGTTGGATACCGCTTGATGCCCGAGACACACGCGTCAATGCGGCGCAGGAAATCTTCTCCAAGGCCGGTTCCGCGTTGTTCGTACCATTTAAACGCTTCGGCTATGTCATCATCAGCGTCAGACGTAAACAGAACGGATTCAATCATCTTGTCGGCGCGCTCTCGCCTTAACTTGTTCCCACGTTCGCCCTGATTCAGGATTCGCGTCGAAATGTTGTTTGCGCCGCGTGAGCTCGTTGCGGAGAGCATCTGAAACGGGCGGTACAGATTCTTCGGGGGTAATGCTGTCCCATAAGTCTTCAACGAGTTGAAGCTTTTCGGCGCGCCCAAGTTTGAAGATTGCTTCAAATTCAGTTCTCATGCATACAAAATAATCCCGCTGGCGCTGAAGTCAAGATAACAGGTTCAAAAAGTAAATTGTTCGCAGCCCTCAAAACCAAATATTTACTTTACTTCCCGAGACTTTTTCGGATTGTTAGTGTTACACCTGTCTGTGGTGTAGTTATATTTTGTTAAACAAGTGGAGTTATTGACTCGCGCACAGCCAAAGCGGCTATCTAAACTAATTAAGGAGTGGAAGCTTTGTGTGCTGAATGAATGATCGTAATAGGTGCGGTTGCTGAGATAAAGTTCGAAATTCGTCTGCCAGTTTTC
>Ga0194042_1000517_pt1 | contig 12810 bp, 5 predicted proteins | sample JunL4412m_MetaG_FD_148974 | JGI IMG/M metagenome (GOLD analysis project Ga0194042, IMG submission 148974) | Anoxic zone freshwater microbial communities from boreal shield lake in IISD Experimental Lakes Area, Ontario, Canada - Jun2016-L442-12m | ecosystem: Environmental > Aquatic > Freshwater >...
CTCGCGCAATTCGGCGGCCATGCGCAACACGCGCGGGGTGGTGTTGGAAAACGCGAAATGTCCGGTATCCGTGACCAATCCGGTGTAAAGAGCTTCGCGAGCAAGAGGCGGTACGGGCCAGCGGCGTTCGGACGCCAGACGCCAGATCAATTCGGCAGCGGCGGCGGCTCGGGTGTCCACAAAATTGACGTCGCCAAACATCGGATTGCCGGGATGATGATCGATGTTGACGACTTTCGCCGAGCCAAAATCAGCTTGCGTGATTTTGCCGATGCGTTTCAAATCCGTCGAATCAACAACGAAAATCAGATCGGCTGGACGGTGCTGGCCGGTGACGGGATCGATGAGGCCCAGCGGTTCGCCGGGACGGTGTTTGACGATCACACCGGCGGGATCGAGATTCGTGTATTTCGGTGGCGTCGAATCGGAGTTCACGATTCCGGCGTTTTTGCCGATGTTGAGTAATATAGAGCAGAGGCCGACTTCTGTGCCAATGCAATCGCCATCAGGGCGTTCGTGGCCGGTGATGACGATGGTTTGTGCGGAATCGACCAAGGTTTGAATCTGGGACGCGATACCGGCATCTTCCGGTTCGCCACACACGGTGAAGACAGTGGAGTTGTTTTGTAAGGATGCGTCGGATTGGGAAGTCATACCTTGCGGATGCCTTTCAAGTTGTCGATACGGACGGTTCGCATAGACTGAGAGATGAGTGACGTGATCGAACGCGAACATATGCCCCTCTCTTTTAACGGAGTCGTCCGAAATTGCGAGAAAAGAGATCGTTTTTCGGAAATCTGAACGGTTGTGTGCGCGTGATCGGGTATAAGTGCGGCATTATTTGCTCATCGTTTTGCGACATGCAGTGAAGCACGGGATTCTTGCGATGGGTTTTTCTTCAGGCGGGGTTACGGACCGGAGAATATGGGTCTAAAAGGGAATCTAGCCGCCGTTAATTTGGCGGACGTCTTTCAATTGCTGTCGCGCGGCAAGTCCACCGGCCTCCTTCGGGTGCAGGCTCCGGAAGGGACACGTTTTATTGAAATGCAAGACGGCCATATTTCGCTGGCTGGTCGCGGGACGCAGTACATTGAACTCGGCGACCTGCTCTTGTCGCGCAAAGCCATCAATGATGAAAATCTCAGCACCGCGATGAAGATCCACAAAGAAAACGGGATGGTGCTGGGGCAGGTTTTGATCGAAATGAATTATGTCGTGCGCGCGGATTTGGATGAAGCGCTGCGCTTTTTGATTGAAGAAGAAGTCTGCGATCTGTTCACGTTGCGCGAGGGTGATTTCGATTTCCTGGCCATCGCGTCCCTCGACACGAAAATCGCTCCAGGCGGCGGTGCGGTGCGTCTACGCATTGAACCGGACAGTTTACTGCTGGAAGCCGCGCGCCGTGCTGACGAGTGGCACGGAATTGAGCAGCGTATCACGACCCAATCGCTCCTCTTTCGATTGACGGATGAAGGCATGCGCGTCTATCAGGACGCCGACGGCATTTCAGACGAAGGGCGCACGCTGATGCGCCTGATCCAAGCCAACCACACGGTCGAAGGCATCGTCCAAAAATCGTGCCTCGGACGCTTGAATTCCAACCGCATGATTCTGGAGTTGTGGGACGCTCAGATGATCGAGGCGGTCCCGAAGACCGAGTATTTGGCGATTGCAAAAGCTCAAATGGAAGCCGGCCAGATTGCGGATGCACACCGCATCGCCGTGCAAGCGTCCAAAGTAGGTTCGCCTGAGACGATTAAACTGGCGATCAATCTGATTGAAACGCTGCGCAAACAAATGGCGACCGATGACAAGCCCATCATCGCCCAACTCGTGCCCGAAAAGAAGAACACGTCGTCGCCGACTATCAAGAAGTCGGCCAATACGAATCTAATCATCAAAAAAGACCGGCTCCCGTGGCGCAAAATCGGCATGTTTGCAGCGCCGATTTTGTGCGTGGCTGGAATGGCGGCATACATTTTTTGGCCCGGCCCGAACTTGGACCAGGCTGCGCGGTTGAAGCTCGACAGACTTCGCATCGAAACGTTCCAACTCGTTTACGCGAAAAAATATTTAGAGGCCTCTGACAAATCCAAGACATTCCCGACGACGAACGTGTCGCCTGAAATCAAGACACTGGCCGAAAAGCTCAAGAACGATACCCAAGTTGAAATTGAAACCCAATGGGTCCGCGATTTCGGACCGCTGCTGCGTTCTGGTGCGAGCGGGGGAGAGTTCACGAAAGCGCAACTTTCAAATTTCTCGGCGCTTCTCAAAGATTATACCAGCGTTGTGTTCGTGAGTCCGACGATCATCAAAGACTCTAAGAAGCTGGTTAAGATCATGAAGGACCTTAACGCGCGGATTGATGATGTTGAATTCCAGGTGCGGCTCGACAAGATCCGCCGCAATTCCTCCGGCCAGTCGTCCGATCAGCAAATCGCGAGTTATCGCGAATTTCTACGCGACGATCCGCCGGAAAAGTTCGCTCGGGATGCTCGGATAGAATTGTACAAGCAGTTGGTCCCGTTGCGCGAGGCGGAGCGGCAAGTGGCGTTGGCACGTGAGACGCTTGAAAAGGGTGGCTTCGATTCCGCACGGAAATTGAATGAAGCAATCCGGATTCAATACGCTGGGACGAAACTGGCGGCTGAAGCGGAGAAGAATCTTCAGGACTTGGCTGATCGCGAAAACAAGGCCGTGGATGCCGTCGCGAAAATCAGAAAGCTGAAGCTCCAGCGTTCGTCCGACGAAGCTCGCCGGATCGCGAAACAACTGCTCGATTCCAAGCCGCCTGCGGCGATCTACGCGGATGCGGTTCGTGAAATGCGCGAGTTGGAACCCGACATTCCAGAGAAAGATTTGCAGGAGAAAATTGCCAAGGCGAACCGGATGTGGGAGATCGATCCGAAGCAGGCGCGCGCCGCGATTCTCGAAGTCGTCAACGCGTTCCCCTATTCGGAAGCCGCGTCGGGAGCTACCTTGCGCGTCCAACTCACCAGCCTGCCCGATGGGGCACAGGTCACGCTCAAAGACCAAGTTATTGGCAAGACGCCTATGGTCGCTGCATTGCCCGTCATGGGGCCGCTCGCATTGACGTTTACGCAGCCGGGATTCGAGCCGTGTGAAGTGATCGAAAACAATTTCCGCAGTGAGCGCATCCAAGCCGTGTTTGTCCGCAAGCCTCAGATGTCCATCTTGACTCCCGTCGCCGCCAGCGCTGGGATGGTGGCGTTCAAGGATCTCGTGCTCCTGGCCGGTGGAAGCGAATTGGCCGTGTGCAATGCGCGCACACTGGAAGTGATCCGCCGCGTGAATCTGGAAGGATCGCCGCAAACAATAAAGGTGCTCGACAAGACGGAACAACCTGCGGCGCTGGCGAAGAACGAATTGGAGTTGCGCGGCTTGAGCGTCAACGAAGAAGATGCGGAAGCCTTCGCGTTTGTGTCGTGCAGCGGATCGTACTTTTTTCAAATCGCATCCAACGCAACAGGTGATTTCTATCGCATCCCGTGCCCGCCGGGTGCCGTGGGTGAGCCGCAGATGTACCGCCCGAAAAAAGCGGCTGCCGAGAAACTGATTTCGGTCGTCACCAAATCGGGAATCAGTGTGTTCTCCGATCAGCGCAAGATCCAAAAGACTGTCGCCTTCGACCCGGTCGGTGGCCCGGAACAGCCGTTTGGTTACGCGTTCGATGGAGACACTTATTACGTTCCGCGCGACAATAATTGTCTGTATGCAGTCGAAGGCTATCGCGGCGAATTGAAGTGGAAGAAGCAGTGCGATTCGCGCATCAGCTTACCGCCCGCAGTCACTCCGGAGACGAAAACAGTCGCGGTGGCCGACATCAAAGGCCGAGTTCTATTCCTCGATACCGATTCGTACGGCCGTGAAAAAGGACATTCCGATTTGGGCGCTGGCAGTTCGACCGGTTTGCGAGCGACAGCGAACGGATTCGTCGGCGCATTGGACGACGGCACACTGGTCCTGCTTCCGAACGCTGGCGGCGCTCCGGTGTGGACCACGCCGATGCCGGGAAAAGTCCTGTTCACGCCGCTGGTTCGCGGCCCGGACAAGAAGGACAAGAACTCAGTCGGCACAGCGATTGTATGTTGCGAATTGCAGAGCAACAATTATGTCCTGATCGCCGTGAACTTGAAGGACGGCTCGTTGCTCTGGCGCGGACGGCTTTCATCCAAGCCGATCACCGGCGCTATCGGATCCGATGCGGTTTACATCGGCACAAGCGATAACGAATTGATGAAATTCGATTTCACGATGTCAGGGAATTAAGCGGAGTCGGGTGCCACGGAGCAGTACTCTGCTCCGTGCTTGGGCTCATGCAATTTTAAAATACATCTATGCATCCGTTGATCGAGCGCCTAACAGCATGGAGCAGAGTACTGCTCCATGGCACCCTCTCGAATCGCAACTTCTTACTTACATTCAATGCTGATTACGTGTCAAAACCATTAAAACCCGACTTGAAAATTCAACACGAATTGGTTGTTGCGCGCATCGCGAAGGCCGAGCGCGTGGTTGTGCGGATCGATCACGATGGCGTAATTGGCTTGAAGTTTGGCATCGTTTCCTTTAATGAAATAAGTGACGCCCGCCGTATAGACCTGCGTATTGAAGCGTAGAGACTGTTCGTCTGGATTTGAAGGACGCTCGGTGACGACGTTTTGAAACGTCTCATACCGGAAGGCGACTTCCAAACTTTTCGCCGCTTTACCTACGCCACTTTGATTCAAACACTCGGCGAAATACGAGTCGGCGAGTTTGTATCCCACCGCTGCGTAGAACCCGGAAAGTGACAGCGGCTGCGGATTGGATTGCGAGAAGAAACCGGGGCCGAACGTGTTGTTACTCGAGAGTTCCCGCACTGACGGCGCAGCGAACGCGTTACCGCCGATTGCGAGCAGATTCGTGTTGTTCAACCGGTCGTGCGACGAACCCCATTCCGCGCGCAACCACACTCCTTTTGCGCAGCCGTTCGGAGCATACGACGCCCACGCAGACTGACGCGTGATCGCGTTCTTGTACAGATTCAATCCGTTTAGAAGCGGATGCGTCAGGCCGCCGATTCCACCGGGGCCGGAGATGACTTGCCCGTCTTTTCCGCGCAGACCGTCCGTGCGCGCGTATCCGAATTCCAATTTGCCGATCCAGCATTCATCTTCCCACACCGGTCGCGCCAGGAATCGGCAGGCGAAATCTTTTTGATAATTGTCGTCCGAACGGTTGCCGCCTTCCTGCAATTCAGGATCGGTCAGCACCGTGCCATTCGTGCCATTGAACACGCCGGCCCAATATTGAATCCTCCCGGTATCGAGGTTGTCGGCCTTAGTCTGAAACCACGCGCCCTGCATCATCACACCAATATCGCGAACGTTGTTGCGTGAACTCACGAGCGAGCGGTCCACAAAATCGAGATTGCCACTGGCCCGCCACGACTCTTCACCCGACGGCTGCTTGAATTGCCCGATGCGGAATTCGTGGTGCGGAATGAAGTCGTGGAATTCAATGAACGCGTCCTGCAGCAACGACGGGATGCTCAATTTATTGCCATTGACGAACGTCCCGGTGTTGTTGCCGCTCGCGAGTTGGCTGTTGTTGATGTGTGCGTTATGCAGCGGGAACGTCGGAAACGGCGTGTACGTTCCGTTCGCCTCGCGCGATGGATCGATCATGACGTACGCGAAAATATGCTCGCTGACTTCCATGCCAAATCGCAATTCCATGCGCCGGACGCGGAAGGTGTCGTTATCGAGTTTGTGCCCGGGTTCGGCATTAATTGAAAACAAAAGATTGCCGGGAGCGCCGGGTTGCGTAATGCCCAATCGGTCGTTTTGAATGTGCTGATACCAGACTTGCATCAGTCCGCCGATGGTCAGACGACCGGTGTGTGAGGAGACCGTTTGAGCATCGCCGAATTTGTCCGCGACCGAGATTTCGACATCCGTGGCTGACGTGCTTTCGGGTGTGGCGACAGCCTTGATCCGCTTTTGCAGCGCATCCACCATCTGCTTCAGTTCTTCCGTATCCGACGCGGGAGCAGGTTCGGCTGACGTGGCGTTGACGAACGAAAGGACGCATGCAACCGCCCCCGCTATCGTCAATTTCAGTGGTGCCACGCGACCTCCCTGTGTGCCGGGCGAAACATGTCGAACCGATCAATCATAAATGTTAAATTTACGAAAAGTTTAAGCCAGCAGAATTCAATGTCAACGCGAAATGAATTCGGGCGAACACGCAGTCAAGAGCCGCGCACGTCAGTAATCCGTATGGGTTCTCACACGGCGGCAAGAGTGCCGCCGCTCCATTATTAACATTAAATCGCATCAGCCCTCTCGCGCAAGAATTACGCAATGAGACGAGAACGACTACGGCTTTTCGATGACCCAAATATTGCGATAGCGCACCTGATTTCCGTGGTTCTGGAAGTGGAGCGGGGCCGGTTCCGGGCCATCCTTCAAAGGTGACGATGTGGTCGAGTGCGTCAATTCCACGCTTTCGTGGATCACCACGCCGTTGTGTTTCACGACTGCGGTGGCGTTCTTGAGTTTCTTGCCACCCTCATATGTCGCGGCTGTGTAATCGATGTCGTAAGTCTGCCACGAGAGCGGCGGGAAGCACATATTCTGGTCGGGTTTGCGGATCGTGTAGAAGCCGCCGCATTCGTTGTTCTCACCTTTCAAACCGAACGAATCGAGGATCTGGCATTCGTAGCGCGATTGCAAATAGCAGCCGCTGTTGCTGCGGCCCTGCCCGCTCGCTTCCGGCATGTAAGAAAGTTTGAATTCCACATGGAGCGTGAAATTCTGGAGCGGCTTCAGTGTGTTCGCGCCTTGTTCAAGGAGTTTGTCTTCGGACATCTTCGCGCCTTTTTGGAACTGGTCGAGGTTCGTGCCATCGAAGATCACCAGCGCGCCTGCGGGGGCTTTTGCGCCAAGCGTCGGGCTTTCGCGGACTATGCGTTTTAAGTCACTGGCGGTGCCGCCTGTGGGCGTGAGTGTCATTTTGCCGTCTTTGATTTCAGCGGAACCCATGGCTCCGGTCAGTGTCGTAGCACCGTCTTTTGTGATGCCGTCGAGTGGACTTTTCGCGCCTTTATCCCAACCATCTCCGGGCAGTCCACCTGCCAGGAATTCGGCGTGGAACTTTCCGTTTCCGCGCGCGATAACCTGCACTCCGGCCTTCGCTTTCTCTTTGCCCGGTAGCGTCACCTCGCCGGTGTATTCGCCTTGCACCGCGAAATCAGCGTCTACTTTTTCAATGTCGATGATCGCAGTATTCTTCTTTGCTTCACCTGCCGCGAGCACAAACGAAGCCAACATAACCACCGCTAACATGGGCCGACGAAGCGCCTGAAATGTCATAACCACTCCCCCTTATAAATGAAATGAATTCCGACTGAAGTCTGCCTCATATTACACCAAGCAGGGCGTTTTTGTGCACGCGTGTTTGTCTGAGGATTAAAGAAAATACAATAAAACACTTGAATGTGACACCGTAGTGTTGTATTGTGTGGGTATGGAGAATGGGCGAGACAATGAACCGATGTCGATTGGCGACGTGGCGGACCGCTCGGGCTTGAGTCGGCGGACCGTGCGCTACTACGTACAACGCGAGCTGATCGATCCGCCGGACGGCTTGGGTCGGGGCAGTGCGTACTCGGCAAAGCATCTCGACCAAATCGCGCGGATTGTGCGGTTGCAACGTGAAGGCATGCCGCTCGAAAAGATTCAGGACGTACTGGCCAATGGCGGAGAGCCTCCGGTAAAAGCGCCGCGACACGGTGCGCCGAATTTGGTCATGCGTATTCCTATAGCACCGGGCATTCGGATAGAAATAGATTGCAGCGAAGCAGTCCCAACACCAGACGAACTCGACAAACTCGCCGCCGCTTGCGGGAAGATTTTGAAGCGGAATTCGTAACAGACGTTGTGACGGACGCAGTCGTTTCACTCATTCAGCGCGAACTATAAAAGGAGGCGGTCATGAGCAAGCTTGAAGCGGGCGGACTTTTCAGCCAAGGCAATCGGGTGCCACTGAAGGGCGTGAGCATCGATGTCAAAGCATCGGGCGCGGCGGCGACGGTCACGGTGTCGCAACGGTATAAAAATTCCGAGAGCGTTCCGGTTGAAGCCGTGTATTCGTTTCCGCTGCAGGAGTCGTGCGCGGTGAATGGGTTCGAAATTGAAATCGGCGGGAAGCGCGTGGTGGGAAAAGTCGAGGAGCGCGAGAAGGCGTTTGAGCAGTATGACGACGCGATGGCTCAGGGTCACGGCGCGTTTCTGGTTGATCAAGATCGTCCGAACATTTTCACGGCGAGCGTCGGGAATTTGTTGCCGGGGCAAGAGGCCGTCATTCGATTGTCATATGCGACCGAGCTTGAACAAAATGGCGACACGATCCGGCTGATGATTCCGACGACGATTTCTCCTCGTTACATTTCGCAAGACGAATTAAAGAAGATGGACCCATCGGAACTCGATCACATCACCCCGCCGACGGTCGCAGGCGGTGTCCCGTATGGATTGAAACTGACTGTGGACATGACAGCGGCGGGTGACGTGCGCGAGGTATCGTGCCCCTCGCATCCGGCCACGGTGGCGATGGACGGGCGGACGATTCGAGTTGAATTGGCGGGGCAGGATATTCAGCTCGATCAGGATTTTGTATTGAACGTTCGCTTGGCGAAACCGCATGAAGCGTATGCCTCGGTGGCTCGCGATGGCGACGGTGCCCGGGCGGTGATGGTGAATCTGTTCCCGGATTTGAAGTCATTCAAGCGTGGTCCGTGCGAATTTATTTTCATAGTGGATCGATCCGGTTCGATGGATGGCGAAAGCATCACCCGCGCTCGGGCGGCCTTGTCGCTGGCGCTGCGCTCACTTGAAGAAGGTGACCGCTTCAACGTGATCGGTTTTGGCACTACCTATGAATCGATGTTTCCAGAGAGTGTCGTTTTCGCTCAAAAGACATTGGATGAAGCGACGTCAAAAATCGATTCCATCGCAGCGAACATGGGTGGAACAGAATTGTTCGAGCCGTTGAAATTCGTGCTCGAAGCAAAGGCATCAGGCGAGATGCCGAGACAAGCGATTCTTCTCACGGATGGGCAAGTCAACAATGAAGCGCAGTGCATCGAACTGGCTGGCGAACATGCGGGGCATTGCCGCATCTTTACGTTCGGGATCGGAAATGGCGTCTCGGAATTCCTTGTCAAAGGCCTGGCGCGGGCGAGCGGCGGGCAGGCGGAATTCATTCAGTACAACGAGCGCATCGAACCGAAAGTGTTGAAACAATTCGCGCGGATGTCGTCAGCGTTTTTAAAGAATGTGCGCGTCGATTGGGGCTCGTTGAAGACGGATATTGTCGCTCCGAGTTCAGCGCCACAATTATTCGACGGCGACCGGTTGACATTGTACGCGCGTGTCATCGGTGGGACGGGTGGCGATGTGTCGGTACTCGCCGATGGACCGAACGGCGCGTTCAAATTTCCGGTATCCGTTGATCTGGAACGCGCGGACGACAACCGCGCGATACCGGTGTTGATGGCTCGCAAAGCGATTCAGGAAATTGAAGAAGGTAGCGGTGTCACGCGCGGATCGGCACAAGCGGATCGCAAAGTAAAGACAGCAAAATCGAAGGTGCTGGAACTGGCATTACGCTATCAGATCATGTCGTCCGAAACGAGTTTTGTGGCCGTCGAAGAACGCGCGGCTGGAGCACAAACGAAGGCGGCAGAATTACGCCGCATTCCAGTGGCGTTGACGAAAGGTTGGGGCGGTGCGCCTCAGCAAATGCCGCAAGCCGCAGCGTGTGCGGGAGCAATTCCGCCTCCTTCGCCCGTTATGTGTGCAGCACCGTTCATGTCGCTGACCCGAAGCGCACCTCCCGGCACGGGCATGTTCGCACCACCACTGCCCGTGAAATCGGGTGGGCTTATCAAGCGCGCAAAAAAGATGTTGGGCCTCAAAGATTCCGACTATGACACAGTAGCATTTTGTCTTCCGCCGACGCCTCCAGCGTGTGCGCCGGGTGATGACTTCGCGACGCTTTCGGACGAATCGCAGAAGGACGTGCTGCTCGATGTCGTGAAAGCTCAACAAGCGGACGGCGGATTTGAACTGACGAGCGACGTGCAGAACGCGAGTGGTCTGGACATCGCACACATCGAAAAAGCGGTCGGAGAATTAAGCTGCGACAAAGCGCTTGCTCGGCGCATTGTTGCGACGGTGCTGGCGTTGAAAACATTTGAAAGTCAATTCAATTCACGCCGCGACGAGTGGCGCATGATCGCCGACAAAGCGGAACGTTGGTTGACGAAACGCGCGGCTGAAACGCCGAAGGGTTTTGCGGATTTAAAGACGTGGGGAGAAAGCGTGTTGAAATAAATAGTTGCGGGGTAGTGAGTGGTGGGGCTGCCGTGCGCCTCACCATTTCGGAGGGCCGCACTGTGTCTCGTGACTCTTTTTTTCAATCATTAAAATTCACACCGCTGCTCTGCGTGGTTGCGTTTTGGCTTACAGGTGAAGCGCGCGCGGAGGAGCTCAAAGCGTATAGCGGCGCGGCGTGTTCACGCGCGGTTGATCCGCATTTTCTCAATGAAGTCTGGGCCAAGGTTGGGGCGCTGTCGTGTTTGAAGTGTCACAAGCCTGGCGGCGAAGCCGCAGACGAAGACAGTACATTTACGCTGCAGGATCCGGACCGAAGTCTCGGCGAAGCTCGTGACAATGCGCTGCGTCAGAATCGCGATGCGTTCGCTCAATTTGCCCGAGCGAAAGAAGGCGACCAATCGAAGCTGCTTCTCAAAGCCACCGGCCAATTGAAACACGGCGGAAAAGAAGTGCTGAAAGTGGATTCGGTGGGCTACAAAATTCTCGCTGATTTCGTCCGGAAGTTGAACACGCCTCTGTCGCCTGAAGCGCTCGCAAAAATGGCGGCTGAAGACAAGAATGCGCCTCCATTTTTTGATGGCATCGCGATGCTGGATGACGCACGCTTGCTGCGGCGTGTGACGTTTTCACTCGCGGGGCGGTTGCCGACTGAGACAGAAGAGTCTGCCATCAAAGCGCAGGGGCGGCGCGCGCTTCCGGCGATTGTGGATGCGGTGATGAAAGAGGACGCGTTTTACGCCCGGATCAACGAGGGCTTCAACGACATTTTTTTGACTGTCGGCGTCACAGATAATGCTGAAACAATTTTGTCGTATGATCATTTCAGCACGACGCGCGGCTGGGCTGAGAAGCATGATTTAAGCCACATTGCCGACGAAAAAGCGCGGACTCAAGCGCGTTACAAACTCTACAACGATTATCGAAAAGCGATGTTGGGCGAGCCGATGAAATTGATCGAATACATCGTCCGCAACGAGCACCCGTTCACGGAATTGGTGACCGCTGATTACATCATGGTCTCGCCGTACACGTCGCGCGGGTACGGAATATTTGAGGAGATGAAATCGAAATTCAAGAATGTGGACGACCCGTTTGAGTACGTTCCGGTGCGATTGAAGAAACTCGTTGGGCGGAATCGGAGCGAGGATGAAGATTCGGAATCGGGCTACTACGCTCACGCCGGGATGCTCAGCATGTTCCATTATTTGACGCGTTATCCGACGACGGAAACGAATCGAAACCGCCAGCGGGCTCGCGTTTATTTTTTGCATTTCCTCGGCGTTGATCTGCTGGAATTGGCAGCGCGCGTTTCCGACGCGGCTGCCGTTACAGCGAAGTACAAAGTTCCGACCATGGAGGCTGCGGAGTGTGTGGTCTGTCACAAAACGATGGATCCCGTCGCGGGACTGTTCCAGGACTATTGGAAATTCGCTGACATGGGCGTCTATGGAAAACGAAAAGGCGGATGGTTCAAGGACATGTTCGGGCCTGGATATGAAGGCGAGGAGCTTCCGGAAAAAGAGCGCTGGCGGGCGTTGCAGTGGCTGGGCGAGCGGACGGCGAAAGACCCGCGCTTCGCGGTCGCGATGGTCGAGCATGTGTACTACATTTTGACCGGGCGCAAGGCGTTGCTGGCTCCGAAAGATTTGGACGATCCGATGTTCACGGCGAAGCGGCGCGCGTATCAGGAGCAGCGCAAGCACGTCGAAGCGATCGCTGTGCGGTTCGCGCAGAACGGATTTAATTTGAAGCAAGTTTTCAAAGAGTGGATCGCGTCGGATTTTTATCGCGCGGACGGAATGGCGACAGCGGTCGCAAATCCTGCTCGGAAAGTGGAACTCGACGACATCGGACTCGCGCGGATGCTCGCGCCTGAGCAAGTCGAGCGGAAAGTGTTGGCGGTGTTCGGAAAGCCGTGGGGCCGATTGAAACATGGTGACGGCGGCCTCGACATGCTCTACGGCGGCATCGATTCGAAGGAAGTGACGGAACGAGCGGCCGATCCAAGCGGCGCGATGGGTGCGATTCAGCGCATGCTGGCCAACGATGTGGCGTGCCGACAGACGGCGCTGGATTTCAGCCGTCCACCGTCTGCGAGGCGGTTGTTTCCGGAGATTGAACCGAGCGTGTTGCCGGGATCGTCGCCTGAGGCGGACGCGGCGATTCGGAAGACGCTGGTTCATTTGCATCATCTGATTCTTGGGCGAAATGATGCGGCGAATTCGGACGAGATCGATCGGAGCTACAGACTTTTCTCCGGGATTGTTTCGGACGCGGCGGGAAAGAAGGCGGACAAGGAAGAGATTTATTCGTGCAGGCAGGGGCTGGAAAAGCCAGTGCCGGATCCGAAGTACACGGTGCGAGCGTGGCGGGCGGTGGTGACGTATTTATTGAGACGCGG
>Ga0194042_1000523_pt1 | contig 12786 bp, 8 predicted proteins | sample JunL4412m_MetaG_FD_148974 | JGI IMG/M metagenome (GOLD analysis project Ga0194042, IMG submission 148974) | Anoxic zone freshwater microbial communities from boreal shield lake in IISD Experimental Lakes Area, Ontario, Canada - Jun2016-L442-12m | ecosystem: Environmental > Aquatic > Freshwater >...
GGGGGTAAGCGCATCACGGTGTCAGCGGGGGTTTTGACTATTGATGCCGCGTCCCAGCCCGAAATCAGCCCGCTCATCATTTGTACCCCAATGGCCGAAGTGACCGTTATCGGAACGATCTTTCGCTTGGAAGTCACGACGTCGTCTACGCGTTTGGATGTGTCGCGCGGCAAAGTCCGCATCGCTCGATTCTCCGATTCCGCCAAAGTCGATGTGTCCTCAGGCGAACACGTGATCGTGAACACCTCCAGTCCCCTGCTCGTTCAACGCGGCATCGTAGAATTGACCGACGTAAAAAACTGATTTCGATTCGTTATTGATCATCCACCTTTTTGAAGGGACGCTCACATGCAAACGGCAGTGCAAAAACCGCGCTACTCGTTCCACTTCAACACCCGCGTCAAGCCGTCGCACCTGACCGATTTCACGCGCGAATTCGCCACGCTGCTTGACGCCGGATTGCCGATCATGCGCAGCTTGGAAATACTTCACGCGCAACTCCCGACCGGGACATTCAAGTTCGCGATCGAACACGTGAAACACGATGTCGAAAACGGCTCGCGGCTGTCCGAGGCGCTTGCAGGCCAGTCGCATGTTTTCGATGCGCTGTATGTCAACATGATTCGCGCGGGCGAGAGCGGTGGCGTGCTCGACGAGATTCTGGAACGGCTCGCCGACTACCGCGAAAAAGCGCAGAAGCTTCAGCAGCGCATCATCGGCGCACTGATTTATCCCGCCGCAGTGATGTTCATCGCGTCCTGTATTTTGTCGTTTCTGATGATCTTCATCATCCCGAAGTTCAAGCAAATGTTTGAGGAAATGGGTGCGGGGGACTTACCGATTCCGACACAAATTTTAATGGCCGTCGCGAGCGCCATGACCAACTATTGGTATGTACTGCTCTTTACGCCGCTGCTCGTTTATTCGATCTATAAATGCATCGTCGCAACTCCGCGCGGTCGGCTCGTCGTGGACGCTGTGAAATTGAAGATTCCGATCTTCGGCACGATCATTTCGAAGTCGTCGATCAGCCGTTTCTGCCGCACGCTCGGGACGCTAGTCTCATCCGGTGTGCCGATTCTCGAAGCGATTTCGATCATCAAACTCGCGACCGACAATCAGGTGCTTGCTCATGCGATTGAGACGGTGGGGAACTCGATTAAAGAAGGCGACACGATCGCTGAGCCGCTGCGGCACTCGGGCGTTTTTGATGACCTCGTTGTCAACATGATTCAAGTCGGCGAAGAGACAGGTGAACTCGATAAAATGCTGATGAAAGTTGCGGACACATATGACAACCGCGTCGACGCGCTTGTCGGCGCGATGATGAGTCTGCTTGAACCGGTGCTGATTGTCTTCATGGGCCTGACGGTTGGATTCATCGTCATCTCGCTTTTCATGCCTCTGATCAAAATCATCGACGGCTTGGCCGGCGCGCGATGAACGGTGGTGTAAATACGAGCACCATGAAAAACACTATTTCGATGCTCGTGTCGTTCGGTCTCTTGATTCTTGGAACGGCGATTCATGCAGCCGATGCGGAAACGCAGTGGCAAAGGATCGAACCGTTTTATAAGCCTCCGGCAGAGTTCGCCGGGGCGCTCGGTGCGTATCGGTCGCCGCTGATTTTTAACGACGGAACTCGAGTTGCGAACGCGGCGGATTGGGCCCGGCGACGAAATGAAATCCTGGGACAATGGCACGACTTGATGGGCGCGTGGCCTCCACTTCTGGACAAACCGAAGTTGGAACTGATCTCGCAATCGCGGCGTGATAATTTCATTCAGCATCGCGTGCGCGTGGAAATTTCGCAGGGACAAATGGCCGATGGCTGGCTGCTGATTCCGGACGGAACGGACCCGCGCCCCGCAGTGTTCGTTCCATATTACGAACCGGAGACGAGCATCGGGCAGAGCAAGCAACCGCTGCGCGATTTCGCGTACCAACTCGCGCGACGCGGATTCGTGACGCTTTCGATCGGCTCGCCCGGAGGCGATGCTCGGAAGCCCGTCACCGGAATCGCTACGAGCCAACCGCTGTCATATCTCGCTTATGTCGCGTCGAATTGCAGGCAAGCGCTCGCGAATATGTCAGAGGTCGATGCAAAGCGCATTGGTGTCGTCGGGCATTCGTATGGCGGAAAGTGGGCGATGTTCGCGTCGTGTTTGGACGAGAAATTTGCATGTGCGGCGTGGTGCGATCCGGGCATCGCGTTTGATGAAAAGCGGTCCAGCGTGAATTATTGGGAGCCGTGGTATCTCGGGCTAGACGCGTCGCGCACGCGCAAACCTGGACTGATTACGGCAGCGAATCCGCGTACGGGCGCGTATGCGAAGATGATTGAATCCGGTCGTGATCTTCACGAATTGGAAGCGTTAATGGCTCCGCGCCCGTTTTTGGTTTCAGGCGGTGCAGAAGACACGCTGGCGCGCTGGCCTGTGCTGAATCACACGATTGCGGTGAATGCGTTGCTGGGATTTTCGGAACGTGTTGGGATGACGAATCGAAAGGACCATCCGCCCACGGAAGAATCGAACGCGCAGATTTACGCGTTCTTCGAGCATTTCTTGAAACAGAAAAAGTAGGACAGCCGATGATTCCGCCCTACTGTTTAATTCACGTAGACGAATTCGTTCGAGAGCAGCAAGGCGTGAGTGTATAGTTCCCACGGCGTGAGCGGAGCTCGCTTGACGCGGACGCCTTCATTTTTAATCGTGGCCTGTTTGCCGAAGTTCATCATCATCGACGTATCGCCAGTCTTCGCAGCTTTGACTGCAAGTCTCGCGGCTTTCTTGTTCAGCTCTTTCACATCGCTATCCGTCAGTTTCGGCGGAACCACCACCAGTTGAGCCGCTTGCTTGGGATGAAGTTCCGTGAACATCTTTTCCGCACCCGCGATGAACTCGTCAGCCAACGCGATTTCCTCGGGCTTCGGTTCGCGTTGGAAGACAATCGAATACAACGCCTGAACACGCGCTTTGTTATTGATGGCCTGCGCTACGTCTTCGCGCGCGACAACCTGCCGCGCGACATCGACGGACATGGCGCTGTTCATGAAGAACAACGCCTGCTGCGGAACGACCGTGCTGGTGCGGGCGGAATTCACGAATGTCGGGTCGGCGTAGTCGAATTGCGACATCAGATCGCTCAACTGCAAACGGTCCACATAGCCGTAAATTGATCGACGGTAGCAGTACGGTTCATCAGTCAAATTCACCGGCTTGCCGTACAGTTCGCTTTCGAGCCGACCGGTCAGAAGCACCATTGAATCGCGAATGGCTTCGAAATCCAAGCGGCGCAAATTCTGACGCCAAATCAAGCGGTTCGGTGCGTCTTTGCCTTCAGCAACGGCGTTCGGTTCGCTGCTTTGTTGATACGAAGCCGAAAGCAGAATCTGGCGGTGCAGCTTTTTTTGAGACCAGCCGTCTTCCATGAATTTCGCAGCCAAATAATCGAGCAGTTCCGGGTGGCTGGGCTTCTCACTTTGCGTTCCCAGATCGTCCGGTGTCCGAATGAATCCTTCACCGAAATGATGCATCCACACGCGGTTGACCAAGACACGCGCGGTCAACGGATTTTTCGGAGACGCGATGGCTTCAGCGAGTTCCAAGCGGCCACTATTTTCTTTCGAGAACTTCGGCGCCGTCTCGCTGCCGTAGGTGGATTGGGCAAGCGAATCGATGAAGCGGCGCGGCACGAGATCGCCGGGTTTGCGTTTGTCTCCGCGCAGAAAAATGCGCGAATCGTGCGGGGATGGGAAGTCATAAATCGTCATCGCTCCGCCGGGCGCGCCGGGGTGCGAAATGCGCAGCGAATTCAATTCGTTGAATTTGAAGTACGCGACGCCTTCATTTTCAAGCGGCAGCGCTTCGGCGGCGAGGAGCACCTTTTCAGGCGTATCCAATTCTTCCAACGTCGGAATCGGGTAGACGGCTTCGCATAACTGCTGCGTGGCCGTGTCGAGTTTGGTCGGTTCACCCTTACTCCGCGCTTCGATGAACGCCATTGCCGTCGGACGAAGTTCCGTGAAAATCTTCGCGTAAACCTTCGCGACATCTTCGGTCGATTTGATGTCATTTGCAGCGGCGAGGAACGCCTTCGCTACCATCGGATTGATCGTCGACTTCGGCGAATTCAAACGCTTCTGCATCGTCGGAATGATTTCCGCAATGGCGCTCGCCGCATCCGCTTTCGTGTGGATAAACCAAGAGGCAACGCCGAACACAGGATTGTCGTTGGTGATCTTGATCGCGTTTTCGACTTCACGATCCACGCGAGACTTTTCAGTGATTCCAAATTTCTTGTAGATGTCAAACCGTTCGACCGACTTCGATTTGTACATCTTCGAATGCACCCAGCCTTCTGATTTTTCATAGAAGAGCTTCGATAAATCGGTGACAAGTTTGTAGTACGCCTGGCGATTCGCATTTTGCAACATGGTCAACTTCTTTTCGTAGTCCTCGTGCTTGGACTCGTCGAACGACCCCTTTAACATCGGCTTCGAATACGGCTCGTTCATCGAACTCGCGAAGACGCCGTGGAGCGCGTAGTAGTCGGCAATCGAGACGGGATCGAATTTGTGATCGTGGCAGCGCGCACACGACGCAGTCATGCCGAGGAACGCTTTCGTGACCGTGTCAATACGTTCGTCGATGATGTCTTCTCGGTCGTTGAAGCGCTTTCCGACCGTCAAAAATCCCAACGCGGCGAGGCGTTCGTCGTCTTCCTTAACGCCGGGTAGTCGATCTGCTGCGAGTTGTTCGACGATGAATTTATCATACGGCTTGTCGTCGTTGATGGCTCGAATCACATAGTCGCGGTAGGTCCAGGCGTACATGTAGCGGTAGTCTTCGAAGCGGTATTTCTGGCCGTTGCTGATCAAGCCGCGCGTGTCGCTGTAACGGGCGGAATCCAGCCAATGACGCCCCCAGCGCTCACCATAATGGGGCGACGCGAGCAGCCGATCCACGACTTTCGCGAAGGCTTCGGGGGATGCATCGTCAATGAACGCTCGGGCTTCTTCAACCGTCGGCGGAAGGCCGATCAGATCGTAGGACGCGCGGCGAATCAAGGCATCTTTCGAAGCTTGCGACGCGGGTTTCAAACCATTCGCCTGGAGCTTTTCGAACACGAACGCGTCGATCTCATTGCGCGCCCATCCGGCAGAATCGACTTTCGGAACGTCCGGCTTTTTGACCTGTTGATAGGCCCAATGCGCACGGGCTTCGGCGGTCAGACCGGTCAGTTTCTTGACCGTGCCTTCGCGCGGATCGGGCGCACCCATCTTGATCCATGTTTCAAAATTGGCGATTTCGTCAGCGCTGAGTTGTCCACCCTTTTCCTTCGGCGGCATCTTCAATTCAGCGTCTTTGTAACTGATCGCTTTGATCAGCAGACTTTTCTCGGGCGAGCCGGGGACAATGGCCGCGCCGTCATTACCGCCGGTAAGCATGCCCTGGCGACTGTCGAGCATCAACGCGCCTTTGGCTTTGCCGGTCGAATTGTGACAACCGACACACTTCTCGGTGAGCATTGGGCGGATTTTCTTTTCGAAAAATTCCAGCCCTTGCGCGTCACTTGCGCGGACGTGCGCCATCACCAATAGTGAGGCGCACAGAATCCACGCGGTCATATATGTCTTCGAATTCAATATTCGTGTCGTGATCATGCGATAATCCCGTGAACGACTTTGCCGAAGTTGTCTGTGAGTCTGAAATCGCGGCCGTTATAGCGGTACGTCAATTTGGTGTGATCGAAGCCCATTAAATGCATGATCGTGGCATGCAAATCGTGAACGTGGACGCCGTCTTTGCCGACTTTGTCGCCGATTTCGTCGGACTCGCCCCACGCCATGCCGCCCTTGACGCCACCGCCGGCCATCCACGCGCAGAAAACTTCCGCATGATGATCGCGCCCGGATTCTTCGCTGACGCGTCCTGCCGTCGTCGGTGTACGACCGAATTCGCCGCCCCACACCACGAGTGTCGAGTCCAGTAATCCGCGCTCCTTCAAGTCCTGCAGCAACGCCGCGACCGGTTGATCGATGTCGCCCGCCGTCTTCTTGATCGCGCGCGACAGACCATAATGGTGGTCCCATCCGCCAGCGTCGATTTGAATGAAGCGCACTCCGCGTTCGGCCAAGCGCCGAGCGATGAGCAGGCGTCCGCCAAGCAACGTCGCACCGTAACGCGCGCGAACTTCTGCCGACTCCTTCATGATGTCAAACGCGTCGGTTGCAGCGGTCTGCATTTTAAACGCCAGTTCGAACGAATCGATGCGTGATTCGAGCTGCTCATCTTTCTGCACGGATTTCATGTGCAGCACGTCAAGCTTGCGCGCGAGGTCCAACTGTTTGCGCTGCTCTTCGAGGCCATTGAATTCGCTGCGCAAATTGAGCAGTGTCTCTTCAACTTTTCGTCCCGGGGCGTAATTGGCCAACGCGCCTTGATACATGCTCGGCAAAAACGCTGCTTGACGGGCCGCGATATTTCCGCCCATCGACACGAATCCCGGCAAGTTTTCATTCTCGACACCGAGGCCGTACAACGTCCACGAGCCGAGGCTGGGGCGCTTCAGAATGCCGTTGCCGGTGACCATCAATTGCGACGCGACTTCGTGCGCCGGGACGTCGGTAGTCATCGAACGAATCACGCAGAGGTCGTCGGCGCGTTCGGAGAGTTTCGGAAAGAGCTCACTGATCTCCAAACCGCTTTTGCCGCTCTTGTTGAATTTGAATGGTGTCGGAAACAGCGCTCCGCCTCGACTACCGCTCTTGCCACTGAGCGCCTGCATGCCGGGCTTGGGATCGAACGTGTCCAAATGCGAGGGCGCGCCACCCGCGAAGATGTGGATTACGCGTTTGCATGTGCCTTTAAAATCCGGCTTGCGCGCGACTTTTTCGCCCGCTTCGCTGGTCGTTCCCAGCAACGCGCTGAGGTACATCGCGCCGAGTCCATAACCCGAACGGCGCAACATATCACGACGGCTGAGGCCACTGAGGTCGATGCGGTTGTTGCAATAGGTGCTCATGCGGGAATCCCTTGAAATATAGTGGTGCGAAATCCGTACACGTATATGCACCGAAGATGGACGAAATGTTAAAAAATTCTTTCGATTCGAATGCAAAAAATCGATTCGAATTTCGTTGTGTCGGCTTTTCGTTGCGGTGTATCGACTTATTGAAAGCAGGATTTTCTAGTACTCATTTTAAAAGGAGTCGTATTCGTGCGCAGTCTCATTTCTCTCATCTCGTTGTTTGCCTTGCTGGTGTGCGTCGCTCCGGCTGTTCGCGCTGAAGATCATCCCAAGACCGTTGAAGAACGGATCTCCGCGCTTGAAAAGCGTGTCTGGGAATTGGAACATCCGCCGCCACCTGCTGTCAGTCCTGCCATCAAAGATCGTCCGCGTCACGATGGATTCATGAATGACATTAAGAAGGGTAACAATGACCTCGTCTTCATCGGCGACTCCATTACGGATGGCTGGCGCGGCGGTGGCAAGAAAGTCTGGGACGAAGCGTTCGCACCTCTGAAGGCGTTGAACCTCGGCATCGGCGGCGACCGCACCCAGCACGTTCTGTGGCGTTTGCAGAACGGTGAACTCGAAGGTTACGAAGCGAAGCTGTGCGTGATCATGATCGGCACAAACAACGGAGCGGATTCGAAAGAAGATGTCGCTGCCGGCATCACTGCGATTGTGAACGAAATCAAGAAGCGCCAGCCGAAGTCAAAGATCTTATTGCTCGGCATTTTCCCACGCAGCCCGAAGGCCGCAGATGGTGCCCGCGTCAAGAACAATCTCGTGAACGATATCGTCGCAAAGCTCGATGACGGCGGCAAGACGCTCAAGTACATGGATATCGGCGACAAGTTCCTTGATGCGAATAAGGATCTGCCGAAGGACATCATGCCGGACTTCCTACATCCGAACGCAAAGGGCTATCAGATCTGGGCCGACGCGATTCTGCCAACGGTCAAAGATATGTTGGGTGCTAAGTAAGTATCTGATCGTCGTGGTGTAGGCGAAGGTCTATACCACAATTTCATTATTTTGGAGCCAAGGAACAACACATGAGCACACCTAATCAGCTCGCGACAACGCGCCGCAATTTCATCAAGACCGGCGGCCAAGCCGTCGCCCTTTCTGCTCTCGCCAGCGTCATCGGTCGCCGAGCCTACGCAGCGGGCAACGATTTGATTCAAGTCGCACTTGTCGGCTGCGGCGGTCGCGGCAGTGGCGCGGCCAAGAACGCGTTGGCCACGACGAGCGGCCCGATCAAATTGGTCGCCATGGCCGACGCATACGATCACCGCATGAAACGCAGTCACGAAAGCTTGACCAAGCAATTCCCAACCAAAGAAAAGATGGACGTGCCTGAAGACCGGCGCTTCGTCGGATTCAGTGCCTACAAGCAGGCCATCGATTGTCTGAAGGCCGGCGACGTCGCGATCTTCGCAACACCGATGGCGTTTCGCGGCGTCCACTTCAAATACGCGATCGACAAAGGCGTCCATGTCTTCATGGAAAAGCCGCTGACGGCTGACGGCCCGAGCAGTAAACGCATGTTGAAATTGGGCGAAGATGCCGCCGCCAAGAATCTGAAAGTCGGCGTCGGTTTAATGTCGCATCACGCGCGTAATCTGCAGGAACTCGCCAAGCGCATTCAGGACGGCGAACTCGGCGAAATCATCGCGATGCGCGGCTATCGCATGCAGGGCATCATCGGGCATTTCAACACGATGCCCAAGCCCAAGGACATCAGCGAACTCGATTATCAGGTGCAACGTTTTCACGCACTGTTGTGGGCGGGCGGCGGAGCGTTCAGCGATTTCTACATCCACATCATCGATCATCTGACGTGGCTGAAAGGTTCGTTGCCGATTAAGGCTCAAGGCGTCGGCGGTCGTAATTTCCGCAGCGCTGGAAACGGGCTGAAATACGTCGATCAGAACTTCGACAGTTATGGCGTCGAATACACGTATCCCGACGGCACAAAGATGTTCTTCGATGGCCGCTGCATGGCTGGAGCCGAGAATCAGTATTCGAGCTTTATTCACGGCACAAAAGGGCTGGCGATTGCATCACGCAACAAAGATTGCGATGGACCGTCAGCGATTTATAAAGGCCAGCTCGAAGACCCGGCGAAGCTGCTGTGGGAATCGACGGACAAGAGCAACCCGTACCAGAACGAGTGGGACACGCTGGTTGACGCGATCCGCACCGATAAGCCGCACAATGAAGTCAAGCGCGGCGTCGAAGCCAGTGTCATCACCAGCATGGGCCGCATGGCGGCGCACATCGGCCAGACGGTCACGTATGAGCAGATGTTGAACTGCGATCACGAATTCGCGCCGGGATTGGAGAACCTGACCAAGGACTCCCCCGCCCCTGTTCAACCTGACGCCGACGGCATGTATCCGCAGCCGGAACCGGGAATCAAGAAACGGGAATACTAAACGAAACGACCATTTGTCATTTGTCATTTGTTATTTAAACGGCAACAGCACTCAAATTCGGAAACTGTTGCAATGACAAATGACACATGCTGTTTCAGGATTGGGGGCGTGGGGTTGATCTACGCCTCCCCCTCTCCCACAAAGGGGAGAGGGAACAGAGGCAACTACTTCCCGACGCGCTTCAAGAAATCCTCATAGTCTTCCGGCGTATCAATGCCCGGAGGATTCGATGACACGATGCCCACTTTGATGATGTGCCCTGCTTCGAGCGCGCGAAGTTGTTCGAGCTTTTCGAGCCGCTCCAGCATCGACGGCGGAAGCGCTTTGTATCCGAGCAAAAAGTCGCGGCGATACGCGTACAGTCCAAGATGATGGTAGCCAAACACGCGACGTCCATTCAGCGTCCACAGTCCCGAGTCCGCTGCGTCGCGAACATGCGGAATCGGCGAGCGACTGAAATACAGTGCGTTGCCCGTGCTGCTCACGACAACTTTCACGACGCTCGTTTTTAAGAATTTCTCTTCATCATAAATCGGCACCGCCAGCGTGGACATCGGCGCGTTGTCGTTTGAATTGACCAGCAATCGCGCGGCGAGGACCACATTGGCGGGATCAATTTCTGGCTCGTCGGCCTGGAGGTTGACGATCAATTCTTCGCTCAAGGGTGCAGCAGCTTCAGCAATGCGGTCGGTGCCGCTGGTGTGGTCGAGCCGCGTCATCACGGCATCCACGCCTGCACGTCTCGCGATGTCGATGAGCTGCAGATCATCTGCTGCAACCAAAATCCGGACGATCAATCCGTTCGACAACGCCTGCGCTTCGCGAGCGCGGTCGAGCGTGTGCTCCAGCACTGTTTTGCCTGATCGATTGAGCACTAATTTATTCGGCAGACGTGTCGACGCCAGACGAGCGGGCAAAACGAGAGCGGCTTTCATGACGGCGGAAACTCCAAAAGACGCCGGAAATTATTTCTTCGGAATGGAGGACAACGCGGTTGCAGGAACGGGTTGCTTGGCGGCGATGCCCGGCCCCGTCCAGCTGAAAATCATGCCAGCGGTCCCGGTACCGTTGTAGTACTCCAATCGAAAACGGTGTTTGCCTGCCTTGAGTTCGAGATGACCATCGCGTTCTGTCATCGGATGAGCGCCAGCGTTTTGAATGAGCAGGTTGTCACCCAAGTAAAACATCGAGCCATCATCTGAATTAATGTAGAACGTGTAATCTCCATCTTGGGGAACTTCAATGAAGCCCGTGAACTTCACTGCAAGAGAGGCGTCACGTCCAAACGCATTTTTCAATGAGCCCACATTCGGGAAATTGATGTTGGGAACCGTCTTCGTCTCGATGGGTTTAAAATCCGTATTGAACGCGTCTTCCGATTTTTCTTTTGGATTTGAAATGGCTGCATTAACGCCCGGCACCGCTCCATCGGACTTGTCGGAGGGACGTTTTTCTTCTTTATAATTCTCGAGCAGTTTGGCCGCTTCGATTCCCATCGTCGTTTTGCGGATCCAAAATGGATCAAGCAAGGCTTTCAACTGGCGGCGAATTTCAAACGGTGTCGACTTTCCGCCCGCAATCAAATCCTTAATCGCTTTCAAATCGCGCCGCGCCTTGCTTTCGCGCGGACCGTCTTCTTCTACTTTAACGGTCGTCGCCGGAACGGAACTCTCCGCTGTCGTCGTCTTCGGCTCAGGAATCGGCGTCACAGCCACGACGGTTGTTGCGGTCACATTTGGTTGAGCAGAAGTCGCACGCTTGCCACCTCCGTCACTCGGACCGGTCAAGGACCACAAAATTGCTACGATGATTCCAACGGCGGCGCAACCGATCCCAATCGCCAGAGGGCGGTTGGCATTCGCCCAGCGGTAGGCCTGCGCCGTGAACGTCATTTGCAATCCCGCATTGCCATATGTCTGAGAGGTACCGGCTTGTCGTACGGCTTCCGGCGCGTTGACTGCGGCATGCGTGCCGGTTTGCGTGGGGCGTCCGGGAGTGGTGCGAACTGGGCGTTGCACTCGAGTGGATCGCGGATTCGTTCCAACCGCAGCCGTGACGCCAGAGCGTTGAACGGGGGCGTGACTACGGGCGCATTGCGGGCAATAGTTTTTGCCCGTGACGGTTATGACTTCGGTCTCATCGACCCGCGTCCCGCAATCATCACAATACAGAATCTGCATGGTCTCAATCACTCGTTCCAAACATCATTATCGAAACCCCCGCTCCTTAGATTACGCGTGAGCCGCATGAAGTAAATGCGAAATTGACGAAACTTTTCACGCCGGGAACTATAGCATTTCAGTTGCCGCTCACTGTGGTGCGGGCTTCCAGCCTGCATAGGAAAAATTGCAGGCTGGAAGCCCGCACTACAATTTATAGTCACAGCATCTTACGGTCTCGGTCCCGGCGGCTTCGGCTTCAATGCCGGATCGATCTCGTCCATGACCGGCACGAATCCACCCTTCTTCCGCTCGAAGACGGGCAGCGTTTCCTTGCGCGTCGCGTCGCCCGCGTACTTCAGCGTTTCGCTCAGAACGTTCAATTCCTGGATGATGTAGTCAATGCGATCAAGCTTTTCTTTCGGGCTGCGATCCATGTTGCGGCGCACGGCCTGCAATTCGACGCTCAAGTCCGAAAAGCGCTTCGTCGCGACTTCCAAATCACGCGCGTTCTTTTGTGCCGCGATCACGACCGGGTCTTCTTTCGCGGGATTGTAAATCAGCCACGGCTTGCGCTTCAAAACGTTCGTGCCTTCTTCGAAATTCTCAGCGCCCAAGCGCAACGCCAGCACGAGTCGTCTCACATCCGGATAACTTTCCTGCAACATCCGGTCCGCCGTTTCCAACACCGTGTCGATCTTCCCGGCGCTCGTTTGGAATCGCGCGGTCAAATCCTTCGCGTTCTTCACCATCGCCGGGATGTCGTCCTTCGTCTTGTTCATGATGTACTGCATGTCCTGGAAAACCGGCTTCACGTCCGTCTTAATTTCAGTCACGGCCACGCGCGCCTCGTCGGCCAATCCGCCGACCTTTTTTTGCAAATCCTCAACCGCCGCCGTCACGGCATCCAGCGTCTTGTCCACATGCGGCTTCACGCCTTCGACCGCCGCACCAATGCGGTTGAAATTCGCTTCCGCACCGTCGGCCAATTTGTCCACGCGGTCCCACGTTTTGGGCAGACGATCGTCGGCGATTTTCACGATTTTTTCGAGGCGCTCGGTGATCGTGTCGAAGCGTCGCAAAGCTTTTCGAAGACTTTCCTGCTCGTCTTTTCCGACGACATCGCTGACCGACGACAGAATGTCTTTGACCTGCTCGACCGAACGCGCCCC
>Ga0194042_1000527_pt1 | contig 12739 bp, 9 predicted proteins | sample JunL4412m_MetaG_FD_148974 | JGI IMG/M metagenome (GOLD analysis project Ga0194042, IMG submission 148974) | Anoxic zone freshwater microbial communities from boreal shield lake in IISD Experimental Lakes Area, Ontario, Canada - Jun2016-L442-12m | ecosystem: Environmental > Aquatic > Freshwater >...
GGGGCTCGGGGTTGCTTGCGCCACGCAGCATTTCGGACGGACGATTCTTGCGCGAATGGGACCAGCGCGCGGCGGATCGCGTCAAGCAGCGCAAAGACGATGATGAGTTGAAAAAGGCGGCCGGGGGCGAAGCGGTGCGCGGAATGCAACTCGACATCGTCCGGCCTCATTTGCTCGTCAGAGGCGACAACAGTTTTCAAGTCGCATCGCATCTACTCAACACGTTCAGCAAAGAGACGATGGCATATGACGGCCCGGCGTCGTCGTACGGAATTATTCTGCGGGCAAAAAACGCCCCGCCTGAATCCGCGCTGGTGCTGCATCTTAACAAATACGACGACCTCGATCCGGCGTTGTTGAACATCACGAGCCTGACTGATTTTGAATCGATTCCCGGCAACAACATGCTGGTGCGCGAACACCGCATCGATACTAAAAAGCTCCCGGACCTCAAGACGTTTTCGGGTGAGTACTCGTTGAAGATGTTTTACATCAACACGAAAGACGGCGTAAAAGACGGCCTGAGTTCGCCTGCGTGGATTGGGACGCTGGTTTCGAAAGAACTGATTCTGACGTTCAAGAAAGTGGATGTGAAAGCACCGTAGGATTCCAAAAAACAACCAGGCGAGGTTTTCTGGATGTTGCACATTGGACCCCATTTACCTATCCGTATCCACCCACTCTTGGTGTATACAATTTCGTAAGGTGGATCGTTCCGTTCTTCAACCCAAATAGGTCGTTTTCATGAAACAGATTTTTCTTTGCTTCGTCGTTGTAGCGGCGTCATGTACAGCGGTGCTGGAATGCAAGGCGGCGACGCCGGCGTTGCCCGTGAAAGTGGAATTCAATCGCGATGTCCGGCCGATATTTTCGGACAATTGTTTCTACTGTCACGGGCCGGACAAGACGCATCGCAAGGCCAAATTGCGGCTGGATGTGCGCGAGGACGCGCTTGCGAAAGAGGCGTTCGTGCCCGGGAAATCCGAGGCCAGCGAGCTGATCAAGCGCCTCTTTTCAACCGACAAAGAACAGGTCATGCCACCGCCGGATGCGCACAAAACGCTCTCAGTGCGCGACAAGGATATTTTGAAATTGTGGATCCAGCAGGGCGCTGAATATCAGTTGCATTGGTCGTACGAAAAGCCTGTCAAAGCGGCGATTCCGGCGGGTGAAAATGGCGTGGATGTTCTCGTCCAAAAACGGCTCGCTGAAATCGGGTTGAAGCCGTCGCAGGAAGCCGACAAGCACACGTTGATCCGCCGCTTGTATTCGGATTTGTTGGGGCTGCCGCCAAAGCCGGATGAGGTCGCCGCGTTTTTGAAAGACACTTCTCCGAAAGCGTACGAGAACGTGGTCGAACGTCTGCTCGCCAATCCGCACTACGGCGAACGCATGGCAATTAGTTGGCTCGACGTCGTGCGGTTTGCCGACACCATCGGCTACCACAGCGACAATCCGCGCAACGTCTCGCCGTACCGAGACTATGTGATCCGGGCGTTTAACGAAAACAAACGCTTCGACCGCTTCACGCTCGAACAAGTCGCGGGTGATTTGCTTCCGGATTCAAACACCGAAGCCAAAGTCGGCTCCGCGTTCAATCGATTATTGCTTTCGACCGAAGAAGGCGGCGCTCAACCGAAGGACTACGAATCGCGCATGCTGACCGACCGCGTCCGCGCAGTTGGAGCGGCGTGGATGGGGCAGACGACCGGATGCTGTCAGTGCCATGATCACAAATTCGATCCGATCTCGCAGCGCGATTTTTATGCGCTCGGTGCCTTCTTCGCGGACATCAAAGAACCGATCCTCGGACGTCGTGAAGATGGCATGGTCGTGCTCGATGCGGAACAGCAAAAGAAGTCGGACGGAATAGACGCGCGGTTGACGGAGCTTCGCGCTGAATTCAATAAACCGCGCCCGGAACTCGCAGTCGCTCAAGCGGAGTGGGAGAAAGCAGCAGAGCACGCCATTACGGACAGCACGGGTTGGGATGTCTTGAAGCCTGTCACGGCCAAAAGTGGTAAGACGAACATCAAACTCAAGAGCGACGCGGACGGCATTGTTCGAGCGGAGATCGACGAAAAACGCAACGCGCGCAAACAGAATGATGGCACCGAAAATTATACGGTCACGGTCAAGCTTCCGAAAAAAGGCGTGACGGGTTTCCGCATCGACGCGCTGAAAGAGAAGGCGACGCACATCGGATTCGCGGGCAACGGCAATTTCGTTCTGAGCGAAGTCAGTATTTCGGATCTGCAAAAAGCGCCTGTGAAAATCGCCCACGCCAGCGCGACGTATGAGCAGGAGACACTTAATGCGTCAAAAGCCATCGATGGAATTCTGGATCAAAAAGCCAATGGCTGGAGCGTGCTCGGCGGCAACGGGACGGACCAATCGCTGTACCTTGAATTGACCGAAGCGACCGCCGCGCCGGACGCGACATTCACGTTCCTGCTCACATTTAATGCCGGCGATAATCAAGCGATTCGCAACCTGCGCATCAGCGCCACAACCGCCGCCGCACCGATCCGAGCGCCCGCAACGGCTCTCCCGGCCAAAGATGTGATTGCAGTTTTGAAGGTCGCAAAAGAGAAGCGCAACGCGGCGCAGCAGACGACGCTCGCGAACGCATTCAAGCAGATCACTCCGACGCTCAATGATCTGCGCACGAAGATTTCAGTCGCTGAAAAAGAGCGCACGGATTTCGACAAATCAGCTCCGAAATGTTTGGTCACGATCAGCACTCCGCAGAAACGCACCGTCAAGATTTTGGCGCGCGGAAATTGGATGGATGAAACTGGGGAAGTGGTGAAAGCAGCGCTGCCTCATTACTTGCCCCAGCCCAAAATCGAAGGCCGTGAGGCGACGCGCTTGGACCTTGCTCAATGGCTGGTTTCAAAAGAAAATCCGCTCACCGCCCGGACTGTGATGAATCGCATGTGGAAGCAATTCTTTGGAATGGGATTGAGTAAAGTTCTCGACGATCTCGGAGCTCAAGGCGAACCGCCGGTGAACCCCGCGTTGCTCGATTGGCTGGCGTGCGAATTCGTCGACAGCGGTTGGGATTTCAAGCATATGGTTCGGACGGTCGTCTCCAGCCGGACGTACAAACAGGTTTCGACGGCGAGCAAGGACCTTGTCTTGGCTGATCCGTACAACCGCGAACTTGCGCGACAGAGCCGTTTCCGCATCGACGCCGAATTGGTCCGCGACAACGCGCTGGCCGTCTCGGGATTACTCGTTCCGAAAATCGGCGGGCCGAGCGTCAAGCCGTATCAGCCTGAACGCTATTGGGAGAACTTGAATTTCCCGACGCGCGAGTATCAAAACGATTCCGGCGAAAGTCAATATCGCCGAGGCTTGTACACGTGGTGGCAGCGCTCGTTTTTGCATCCCAGCATGGCTGCGTTTGACGCACCCAGTCGTGAAGAATCCTGCGCAGATCGCAACCGTTCAAACATCCCGCAGCAGGCGCTTGTGTTGTTGAACGATCCGACATACGTCGAAGCCGCGCGCGCATTGGCCAGTCGGATTCTGAGCGAGTCAAAAGGCGCGACGGATGAACGCATTAAATGGGCGTTTCAGCAGGTGCTGCAGCGTGACCCAACGGCGGATGAAGCGAAGACGGTTGCCACGCTCTTTGACAAGCAGCTTGCCGATTACAACAAGGATCCGAAAGAAGCCGAGTCGCTGCTGCGCACAGGGATTGCTCCGGTGTCTGCCGCGTTGAATAAATCTGAACTCGCGGCATGGACGCATGTCGCTCGTGTGCTGTTGAACCTGCACGAAACGATTACGAGGTCGTAGGTGATGACGATTCAGTCCCCTCATACTCGCCGAGCATTCCTTGGCAATGTGTCAAAAGGGTTAGGCGCGGTGGCGCTGGCCTCGTTGTTAAAACGCTCGTCGGCTCACGCGGCGTCGAAAGGTGTTTTGCAATCGTTGCCGTTGCCGCAAAAAGCGAAGCGCGTGATTTGGCTTACGATGGCGGGTGGGCCATCGCAGTTGGAATTGATTGATAATAAACCGAAGCTAGCCGAGATGAATGGCAAGCCGATGCCTGAGAGTTTCACGAAGGGGCAGCAGCTCGCGCAGCTTCAAGGACAGAAATTGATCTGTCAGGGACCGCAGTTTAAGTTCGAAAAGTTCGGCAAGAATCAGACTGAATTGTCGTCGCTGCTGCCGCATATTGGATCGGTCGTCGACGATATTTGCATTGTCAAATCGATGACGACGGACGCAATTAATCACGATCCCGCGCACATGTTTATGAACACCGGTTCGCAGATCGCCGGGCGGCCGAGCATGGGGTCGTGGATCACGTATGGATTGGGCTGCGAGTCCGAAAATTTGCCGGGATTTGTAGTGTTGGTTTCGACCGGAGCTGGCCGTTCGCCTCAGCCCATCGCGGCGCGGCAATGGAGTAGTGGATTTTTGCCGAGCCGCCATCAGGGCGTGCAGCTCCGCGCAAAAGGTGATCCGGTTTTGTATCTCAACAATCCCAATGGCGTCACCCGTGCGCAGCAAGGGTGCGATGTCACGTGCATTAACGCGTTGAATAAGCAGCACGACGCGCTTGTGGACGATCCTGAAATTGCGACACGCATCGCTCAATATGAGATGGCGTTTCAGATGCAGGAGAGCGTCCCGGAATTGATGGATATTCGCAACGAAGGCGCGAAGACACTGGACCTGTATGGTTGCCAGCCGGGCGATGGAACGTTCGCATCGAACTGCCTGCTTGCGCGGCGGCTTGCTGAACGAGGTACGCGTTTCATTCAGTTGTATCATCGCGATTGGGATCATCACAGTTTGCTGCGCGAAGAGTTGCCCATGCGCGCGAAGGAGATTGATCAGGCGTGCGCGGGGTTGATCACGGATTTGAAGCAGCGCGGGTTGTTTGATGACACGTTGATTGTTTGGAGTGGCGAGTTCGGACGGACGCCGATGAAGCAGGGCGACAAGGGTCCGGCGGGGCGCGATCATCACAACAAAGCGATGTCGATTTGGCTCGCCGGGGCGGGCGTGAAGCGTGGTTTGGTGTATGGCTCGACGGATGAATTGGGCTACGCTGCGGAGCAAAACGTTGTGACGGTGCATGATCTTCACGCGACGATGCTGCATCAATTGGGCATCCAGCACGACGCATTTTCATTTAAATTTCAAGGCCTCGACGCCAAGCTCAGCGGCGTGGAAGGTGCGAAAGTGATCAGCGGAATTTTGGCGTAATCAAGGCGACCATGACTATGAAAAATACGACATACAATTCACCGACCCGCCGCGCGTTTCTTGGCAAGACGTCGCAAGGACTTGGCGCACTGGCGCTCGCGTCATTGTTGAAGCCATCGATATCCCGGGCGGATTCGGTAAAGGGCGTGATCAATCCGTTGCCGTTGCCGCAGAAAGCGAAGCGCGTGATCTGGCTCACGATGGCGGGCGGGCCATCGCATTTGGAAACGTTTGATCCGAAGCCTAAGTTGGGTGAAATGAATGGCAAGCCGATGCCTGAAAGTTTCACCAAAGGCCAGCAGCTCGCGCAGCTTCAAGGCCAGAAATTGAACTGCTTTGGGCCGCAGCACCCGTTTGCAAAATATGGGAAGAACCAGACCGAAATTTGTTCGCTCTTTCCGCACATCGGATCGGTGATTGACGACATCTGTTTGATCCGTTCGATGACGACGGACGCGATCAATCACGACCCGGCGCATATGTTCATGAACACGGGTTCACAGATTGCGGGACGTCCGAGTATGGGCTCGTGGGTGACGTATGGTCTCGGCACCGAAGCGGCGAATTTGCCGGGATTCGTGGTGCTGACTTCACTGGGAAAAGGCGGACAGAATCAGCCGATTGCGGCGCGGCAATGGAGCTGTGGATTTTTGCCAAGCAAGTACCAGGGCGTACAGCTTCGCGCGAAGGGCGATCCTGTGTTGTATTTGACGAACCCGGTCGGTGTGTCGCGAGATCGGCAAGGCAGCGATGTGGCCGCGATCAACGCGTTGAACAAACAGCACGACGCGCTGGTGGATGATCCGGAAGTGGCGACGCGCATTGCTCAATATGAGATGGCGTTTCAGATGCAGGCGAGCGTCCCGGAATTGATGGACGTGAAGGGCGAGAATGCGAAGACGCTGGAGTTGTATGGTTGCCAGCCGGGCGACGGATCGTTCGCATCAAATTGCTTGCTCGCTCGCCGATTGGCCGAGCGCGGGGTGCGGTTCATTCAGCTGTATCATAAAGATTGGGACCATCACGGCGGGGTGAAGGATGGCATTGCATTGAAGGCGGGAGAAATCGACCGCGCGTGTATGGCGCTGATCACGGATTTGAAGCAGCGCGGGATGTTGCAGGACACGCTGATCGTGTGGGCTGGGGAATTCGGGCGGACGCCAATGTCACAGGGCGGCAGCGGCCGCGACCACCATAATAAAGCGATGTCCGTCTGGCTTTCGGGCGCGGGTATCCAAGGCGGCATGGTCCACGGCGCGACGGACGAACTGGGCTACGCGGCCATCGACAAAATCACTACGGTTCACGATCTTCACGCGACGATGCTGCACCAACTCGGCGTGGATCACGATGCGTTCTCGTATAAATTCCAGGGCCTCAACGCGAAGTTGAGCGGGGTCGAAGGCGCGAAGGTGATTAAGGACATTTTGGTTTAGTTTTCATTTCGCTTGAGAAGCGCAATTGAAAATCGAGTCATTAAGCGTACCCTTCGTGTGCCATGGTTATCATTCATCAGTTCATCACCGAACCTCAAGTCTGTGCCTATCTGCCCAATCGTGTTGCCGAGTTGGAGTACACGGTTGCGCCTGTCATGGAAGGAATCGAGTACGAGGAGTTGATGAACCTGGGGTGCAGGAAGTTTGGGATTGCTTTTTTTCGTCCGGTTTGCAACGCGTGTACGATGTGTCGGCCCATTCGGTTTTCACTCGAAGAATTCAAGCCGGATCGGTCGCAGCGGCGGGCGTTGAAGAAGAATGAGGATTTGGAAGTGCGGTTTGGAGTGCCGATGTGCGATCAGCAGCGGATTGATCTGTTTCGACGTTACCATTATTCGCAGTCTGAAATCAAGCACTGGCCGTTTCATGTCGAGTCGGTTGAAGAGTATGAATTCAGTTTTGTTCGGAATCAAATTTCGACGACTGAGATTTCGATTTGGCAGGACGGGGTGCTGCGCGGCGTGTTGATTACGGAGAACACGCCGAATGTTGTTTCCGCTGTGTACCATTATCACGATCCGGATTTGCGTGACCGAAGTCTTGGGACGTTTCTGATTTTGAAGTGCGCTGAATACGCTCGGATGAAGGGCAAGCGGTGGGTGTATTTGGGATACTACATTCAGGGCTGCTCGAGCATGGAATACAAAACGCGCTACAAACCGAGTGAGGTATTGAGCACTGGCGGTGGGTGGCAGCGGCTGGACTAAACAGATTTTCTCGCAGAGGCGCAGAGAACAGCGAAAGTGGGGCACGGGTTATGGCGAGAGTTCGGTTGCCTGCGGTGCTTGCGGATTGGGCTGGGCAGCGGGAATTAGAGGTTGACGCTGCGACGGTGTTGGACGCGATCAAGGCGCTGGACACGTTGCGGCTAGGGCTAGCTGATCGTATTTGTACGGAGTTGAATGAGCCGCGCAAGCATGTGTTGATTTACGTGGACGATACGGAAGTTCGACTGCTGGACGGTATGCAGACGCGCTTGAACGGTGGCGAGACGATTTATGTGGTGCCGTCGGTGACGGGCGGGTAAAAGTAGTCCATAAAAAATGCGGACATAAAGTCCGCATTCGATACGAAACTGGATAAGTCCCCGGACAGCCTTTCAGCCGGGAACGCAGATACTGACGCAGTGCTACTTGGCTTCAGGTGCGGCAGGAGCGGCGGGCTTGACGCCGGTCTTGTGCGGCTGCAAGCGGTACGCTTCGCTCTGGAGCTTGCGCTGGGCACGCTTCACGCGCTTGACGGCGCTGCGAATCTTGGGATCCTGGCGGTTGACTTTACCGTCTTTGGTGGCAGCGGCTTTGCGCGTGGCCAACTTGGCTTTGCGGTCATCAATCGTCTTCTTGATCGCGATGACTGTTTTGGCTTCCGCCGGGGGCTTCGGGTGCGGCTTCTTTACTTTTGACTTCGCCATGTGACTTTACAAACCTTTCAAAAAACAACGGCTGAATTGAAAATCAGAGGGGCTAATCTACTCGCGTCCAAGAAAAATTCAACATGAAGATTGAATAAAAATGAAAAGAAAAGTTATTCGGGGTTCGAGATGCGGAATGCTTCGAGCATCAGCTCGACATTCGTTTCGCCCCGGAATGTGTTGATTTGTGGTCGGAAGGCAAGGTCGAGCGTGCGGCGCTGAGTGCAGTCGCAGAGCGTATTAAAATGCTCGGCGTAATTGAACGCGATCACCCGGCGTGAAGCGGTGCCTTGACGCGCGAAGAATTGGACGTGCTTTTCGTCGCGGCCCATCAAGCGGGGCGGGGCGGGGAGTTCGGCTCCGCAGACGGCCAGCGTCGGGCGCGGGTTGCCCATGCCGCACGGTTCGAAGAGTTCCATTTCGGTGCAGAGTTTCGGCGTCAATTGCGCCATGTCGATTTGTGAGTCGAGATGAATGCGCGGAACCAGATCGTCTTCGCCGAGTCGTTCAAAGACGGAGGCTTCGAATTGTGTTCGGAACGCATCGATATGTTCGGCTCGGATCGTCAGGCCTGCGGCAGCTGCGTGGCCACCGAATGTCACGAGGTGTTCGGAGGCGTGATGCATGGCTTCGTGAAGATTGAAATTCTTGATCGAGCGCCCGGAGCCGTGCGCGACGCCGGTGTCCTTGTTGATCGCAAGCAGCAGAGCCGGGCGATAAAATTCTTCGACGATGCGTGACGCTGCGATGCCGATGACGCCTTGGTGCCAGGTGTCTGAGGCGAGGACGAAGCCCCGGCAATGTGGGCGAGCGGCGAGTGTCGATTGCGCTTGGGCGCGCGCGTCGGCGATGATGCCTTCCTCGATTTTCTGGCGCTCGGAATTGAAGGCTTCGAGTTTCTGCGCGAGTTCGGTGGCTCGCGCGGGGGAGGCGGTCATCAGGAGTTCGAGTGCGTCCGTTGCGCTGCCGCAGCGACCGGCGGCGTTGATGCGCGGTCCGAGTCTGAAGCCCACGTCGCCGGGCGAGATCGATGTTTTTTCTTTCGCGGCTTTATCGGTGGGATCGGGCAGCAGGCGCGAGATTTCGAGGAGTGCGCGGAGGCCCGGTTGCTTCGTCATCAACAATAATTTCAAACCGTGATGGACGAGGACCCGGTTTTCATCGACGAGCGGGACGACGTCGGCGACAGTGCCGATGGCTGCGAGCGCCATGGCTTCAATCAGAAATGTCCGGAACTCCGGCGCTACCATTTTGTTTTGAGAATAATGGACCGCGAGCGCCCAGACCAATTTGAACGTCACGCCTGCGCCGCACAATTCAGAGAACGGATACGCATTGCCGGCGTCGGTGCGTTTGGGATTAATCACGGCGATGGCTCGCGGCAGGACGTCGCCGGGAAGATGGTGATCGACGACGATGCAGTCCACGCCTGCGGCGTTGAGCGCGTCGATGGCGTCGACGGCAGAGATGCCGTTGTCGAGCGTGATGAGCAGCGCCGGGTTTTTCGCGAGGATGTCTTTCACGGCTTGAGCGGCGAGACCGTAGCCGTTTTTGCGCTCGGGGACCATCGCGTCACAGGTCACGCGTGTTTGAGGCCGGGAGCTTAAGAATTCGAAGAAGCGGGCGAGCAGTGCGGTGGCGGTGACGCCGTCGGCGTCGTAGTCTCCGAACAACACGATGCGCTGCTTTTTTTCGACGGCTTCGGCGATCCGGGCGACGGCTTTGGCGATGTCGGGAAGTGTTGCCGGATCGTGAAGAAGGTCCATGCGCCGGGACAAAAAGGCTTCGGCGCGTTCGGGCGTCGCGAAGCCTCGGCGGTGCAAAATGCGTGCGGAGATGTCGGAGATTTTCAAGCCGTCAGACAGCGCGCGAATTTCCGCCTCGTCGCTCGAACGCGGTGCGAACACCCAGCGTCGCTGGGCGGTGGAATGTCGGGCCATGAGATGGGGTCCTTGGTTAGGCCGCGTGTTAAATGATCTTCTTCGGCTTCTTCGTTTTGAAATTCTTTTCGATCTCTTCAGCGCAGGCGGACAGATTGAAAATCACGCCTTCGAAGGCGTCGAGTGTCAAGCCGCCGATGAAGATAGCCATCGACAATTCGTAGCGTTTATCGACCGAGCAGACGGCGACGCAATGATCCCAGCAAATTTGCAACGTGGACTGGAAGATTTCGATGGCTTCGTCAAACGGGGCTTCGGGCATTTCGCACGTGCGGGTCGTGACGCAGACGAGGTCGTTGTTTTCATCGACCCAGGCGAGGGCGTCGAACGGGCGTCCGGTGACGCTGAAGAGCACGCGCGCTTTTTCGGCCACCTGGATGCTGGCGGCTGGTTGTTCCAGGGCGCGACAGTAGTCGGTGATTTTTTCCAGGAAGTAGCGTCGTTCGAGTTCGTAGTCCATGTTGGCAACAGAATAAACGCATGACGCGTTTGGTGCAAGCGAGCGAGCGGGAACGGCGTTCAGCTTTACAATGATGCTTGAATTTTGATGTGTAATTATCCCAAAGGGATTGCAGCCATTAGCCGGTGGTTGAGGCGGAAAGCCGATACCACCGGAATCGTTACGTAAGCAATTTCATCCCGGAGGGATGACAGATGGTTTCGATCCGGGATGCTGTCATCCCTCCGGGATGTTAGTTCATTTGGAATTCATATCCGGTGGTATCGCGCTTTGCGCTCAACCACCGGCTAATGGCTTGAACCTCTCCGAGGTAAAAACGTTACGGCGCAGACTTGAAATCGGACGCCGTCACGTTCGAATCTGTGAGCGTGATCTCTTGAGTTGCCGGAGTGAACGTGATGCCGGGTTTGGTCGCTGTCAGCGTTCGTGTGCCGGGAACGAGCGATGGGATTTTGTAGTTGCCGGATGCATCGGTGACGGACCAGTGCCACGGACCGCATTGGACTTTGACGCCTTCCAACGGCTGGCCAGTGGCGGTGAGGACGCGGCCTTGGACGGTGTTTGTGCCGGGGCGATTTTTCAGGACAGAGGTGATCCAATCGCGCATGTCGCGGCGTGTGGGCGAATCGGCTTCGAGCCACGTGTCCGCATGGCCGACTCCTTTTAGTTCGCGCTGCGTGACCGGGAATTTCAAATCGGTGAGGAACGTGACGCCTTTGAGGCTCTCGGGTTTTCCGTTGTCGTCGCTGCCGTAGGTGATGAACGTGGGACGGCCTTTGATGCGAGCGAGGCGTTCGCGCGAACCGGGGACCGTGAAGCGTCCGCCGTCGATGTGGCTGTGCGGAATGAAGCCGAGCCAGATGTCGGCGATGGAGTCGTCGCGCAGTCCGATGTAGCCGCAGGCGATGGCTCCACGTGAGAATCCGGTGATGAAGATGGCGTTGGGATCGCCTCCGAATTGTTCGCAGATACGCTTGAGATTCGTGACGCAATACGTGACCGTTGCGGTTTCGCTGCCCCACCATTGAATCTGGTTCTCTTTCTTTTCTGTATTCACATACGGCATGACCACCCAGATGAAATCCTGTCCGGCGGAGAGCCAGTAGCCCATGCGGCAGTCGTCCACTTTGCCGGAGACGTTGCCTTGCGGGTATTTGTTCGGCGCGTATTCGACGATGACAGGATACGTCTTTCCGGGCTGCCAATTTCGGGGCAGATAGAGGCCGTGATACACATTTGTGTCACGGTATTCGTCGGCGGTTTGCTTGACGAATTTTCCGGCGGCGGGTGTGTCGTCGGTGAAGGGCGGACGCGGAGATTCGGTCTCTTGTGCGTTAATCAATGACGCGGTTGTCAGGATAATGTGTAGGAATAATATGCGGAGAAGGATCGTATTCATAAGTCGGGGCCTCCATATTAGTGGGAATGTTGAGAGTGAGTACACTGGGTTGGGCGACCGGTGGTGATGATTTTATAGACTGATGATTGTACCACTTTTCACGACATGTTTACATGGAACTGGACGATATAGATGCGTCGCTGTCTCGTTTTGGCGCAGCTGGAATTTTTTTCGGAGAGTGTCGTCATGTCCTTTATTCATACACAAATTAAAACGGGCCGACTGTTGTCCGCTCTGCTGATGCTTTTGGTTGCGGCTGCGGTGACTGCTGCTGATTCGTTTACGACGGTGGCTCCGTTGACGTCAGTGCGTTCACAGGCAAGTGAGACGGTGTTGCCGAATGGAAAAGTATTGGTCGCTGGAGGTTCGGGCGTATCCGGGAGTTTGACGAGCGCTGAAATTTACGATCCGATTGGAAACACATGGACGTCGACGGGGCAGGCGATGACCTCAGCGCACTCCAAGCATTGCGCGGTTTTGTTGCCGAATGGATTGGTGCTCGTGGCGGGTGGTGACGGTTTGTCGGGTCCGACTGGAGTGGCGGAATTATACGATCCGGTGATGGACACGTGGCAGGCCACGGCTCAACCGATGAACGTCGCCCGCAATTCGTTCACCGCGACGCTGCTGCAAGATGGAACCCCCCTGGTCGCAGGTGGAAATGACGCCGGCGGATTTTCAAATACGGCTGAAATCTACGATCCGATTATGGATACTTGGACGTCGACGGGGACGCTTTCCGATGCGCGGGCAAACCACACGGCGACGATGTTGAATAATGGCACTGTGATGGTCACTGGCCCG
>Ga0194042_1000528_pt1 | contig 12734 bp, 11 predicted proteins | sample JunL4412m_MetaG_FD_148974 | JGI IMG/M metagenome (GOLD analysis project Ga0194042, IMG submission 148974) | Anoxic zone freshwater microbial communities from boreal shield lake in IISD Experimental Lakes Area, Ontario, Canada - Jun2016-L442-12m | ecosystem: Environmental > Aquatic > Freshwater >...
GCTCGCTCCGCGCGTGTTGGATGTGCCCGTCGTCGAGACGCACTGGCGCCTGTACGTACCGGATGATTATGACGTCAGTCGTTCAGGTGGAAATTTAAAAGAGGTGGTTGCGAGCATCCTTGACGGCAGCCGCTTGAGTTCGAATATCAAAGAAATCGAGCGGCTCGCGAAGATAGCTGATGTGCCTGAGCAACGCCCGGCCATCCGCAGACGCGCATTGCAAAATATCGCGCTGGAACAACAGGAGTTGAATGACAACGTGACGGCGCTGGGAACCGTGGAAAATGCTACGGGGCGCGAACAAACGAAGAGCATTTCGCGCGAAGAATTGCAGTCGCAGGTGCTGTTCAATTCCAGCAATTTGATCGTGGGAAATAATCTTCAACTCCGTTTGAACGAAGACAAGCGCAAGAAAGAATTGAGCGCGGCGAACTCGGGGAATTTGGATCCGGAGCAGGTGCGAGAATATTTGGACCACTTTAATTTCCTGAACATTCGTTGGCGCACGGGAGCGTTGTCAAAGCGGGAGCCTGTGCCGGGAGCACCTTCGTCCCAGGACATGCGCGTGGAAGACTTGCGATTTCTGCTGCGATTCCCAGGCTATAAAGCAGGCGAGTTGCCCGCGTTCGGGGTTGCTCCCGCGCCTGAATTGGAGAAGGCATTGGCGTCGCAAAGCAGTTTGTTGGAGCGCGACGCGGATCGCTTGGCGATGGATTCGAGCATCGGTGGATTTCAAGCGGATGAGCGACGCGTCGGTGAGCTGCGCATGATTCAGTTGAATTTCCGAGGCGTTGAAGTTCATCCTGAATTGACGTTAACGTTTCGCTCCAAGAGCCGAACGACGAATGCGATCGCGCTTGGAGCACTTATCGTGCTCGGTATCGCGGGCGTTTTGATCCTGAAGTCAAAACGCAAAGCGGTTTAATGGTAGGGGCTTGATTGAGCCAACGCGTATTGATTAATAAGCGCCTCCCGCTCACCCGGCGAGCGAGTACGCTCGTCCGTCCTCTCCGCGAGGGGAGAGGGGAAAATCGGCGTTTCATTTCTTTGGAATTGGATTAAAACGAGAGCCTTGAATGGCTCTTTTTTAATAAAGGAAATCAACGCTGATGGAACGCCGAAGACTGGGATCGACTGGATTTGACATTACCGTTGTGGGGTTGGGGACGTGGGCGATTGGCGGATGGATGTGGGGCCCGCAGGACGATGCGGACAGTCTTGCCGCGATTGAAGCCGCTCTGGATGCCGGGATCAACTGGCTCGACACCGCGCCCATTTATGGATCAGGTTTATCCGAGCAGATGTGCGGCGATGCGTTGAAGAAAATCCCGGCTGCGAGACGTCCATTGGTGTTCACAAAATTTGGTTTGGGCGACGACAGCGACTTTCGCAATCCCTCCGCAACGCATGCGCAAGTGCTCGCGGAATGTGATGCGAGTCTGAAACGACTGGGCGTCGATTGCATTGATTTATTTCAATTGCATTGGCCGGTGCCGCAGCCGATTGCAGAGCAGGCCAGCGCGTGTGCGGAGTTATTGAAGGCTGGAAAGATTCGCGCGGTCGGAGTATGTAATTTTAACATCGAGCAATTGGAGGAGTGGAAGGCGACAGGCATGCCGTTGCATACGTTGCAGACTCCGTTGAGCATTCTCCGCCCGGCATCGTTGGCGGATTCGCTTCCGTGGAGTCTTGCGAATGGAATGGGGACACTAGCGTATTCGCCGCTCTTCAGAGGGATGTTGTTTGGAACGTGGACGAAGGACAAGACGTTCGAGCCTGGCGACACGCGCGCGAGCCACAAAGATTATTCCGGGCCGCGGTTCGTCCGACATTTGTTTGCGATTGAGGAATTGAACGCGCTCGCTGCAAAGCACGGAACGACGTGTCCGAATCTCGCGGTGGGAGCATTGCTGGCCAGTCCGGCAGTGACCGCATGTATTGTCGGCGCACGCAACGCGAAGCAAGGGCGCTTGATTTCGACGCTCGGACAGCCGATCAGCACCGAAGCGGTCACCGAAGTCTGGGCGATTATCAAACGCTTGAATGACGATTTGGCTGGGATGTAAAACAGTTATGGTTTGGCGCTGCTCGGGCCGAACCAGGCCAGAGCGGCGACCCAAAGCATGTACGTTCCGATGGCCGGGCCCGCGAAAATTTCAGGGAGATGCGGGTCTTCGAAAAAGCCGGCTGCGGTCAGGAGCAGACCGGCAGCCAGCACGGACCATCCGCACCAGAGTTGTACTTTGGAAAGCTGCGCCCGGATCGCGTGTGTCATGAGCGCGACCGAGACGGCGTATAATCCGTTCGCGACGACGATGCCTCCTGACGACGCAAAATGTGCGAGTGCAAGAAAGACCTGACGCGCTTCCGGTCCACGCGCCGCGACAGCTGGGAGCACGACGATTTGTAGCGTGTCAAAGACGATGTCGAGTGACGCTGCGACCACGCCGATGATGAGACTCAACCGCGCGGTGCCGCCGGATGCGTCCCACGTTTTTTCGACGCGGGCCAGGAACCAGACGAACGTTACCGCCGCGATCAGCCAAACACCCCAGGCCGCTTTCCAACCCCAGGGCGAAGTTGCGACGAATGCCATGCGTTGCTCGGGCGTGAAGACGGCGGTTCCGAAGCGGATTCCGAACAACGCGACGACCAATCCCAGCGCGTGAAAGAGGAACGCGAAGAAGGCGGCGGTGCGGGCTGATTTGAGTGATTCAGTAGTGGTCATAGTAGTCGCATCCTAGAAACATGCAGGCGGGGCACCTGCGGTACGGGCCGCAGTTTAGCTTAAAGAGATTGAAGATCATCTGCGTTTTGTGCGCGGAAAAACGCGAGTGCGGCGTAGTCGTCTCATGTGAATGGAGTGATCCATGGACTCACAAAAAGGAATTAGTTTATGAACTCGCGACTCGCTTTGTTCCGCTTCGTTTTTGTTATCGCACTTGCTGCGACCAGTGCAGCTCCCCAGTTATTTGCGGACGTTTCGCTTCCATCGCTATTTTCGGATCACATGGTTTTGCAACAGGATGTTCCGGTTCCGGTATGGGGCTGGGCGGTTGCGGATGAAGAAGTGAGTGTCACGATTAATGGGCAGACGAAAAGCGTCAAAGCCGGCGCGGATGGGAAGTGGTCGCTGAAACTCGACGCGCTCAAAGCCGGCGAGCCGACGACGCTTGTCGTGAAGGGTAAGAATACTCTGACGATTAACGACGTGCTGATTGGTGAAGTGTGGTTGTGTTCGGGGCAGTCGAACATGGGGTTCCATGTTTCTGGCGCGGATAATTTTGAGAAGGAAAAAGCAGCCGCGAACTATCCGAAGCTCCGGCACTTCACGGTGACATCAATGGGTGCGAACGAACCGAAAGAGAAATGCACGGGCGCGTGGGTCGTGTGCGCGCCGGATACGGTTGGAACGTTTTCTGCGACGGCGTATTTTTTCGGACGGGAAGTTCATTTGAAATCGGGGCAAGCGGTGGGGTTGATTAATTCATCGGTCGGTGGTACAGCGATTGAAGCGTGGACGAGCATGGACGCTCAGAAAGACAAGCCGGAATTGAAGCCGCTTTTTGAAGGTTGGAAGAAAAAGCAGGCGGACTATTCGCCCGAGAAAAGCAAGGCAGCATACGAAAAGCAGCTCGCTGCATGGACCGCAAACCAACCGAAATTGAAGGCGGATGGCAAGGCGATTCCGCGCAAGCCGATCCTGGCACCGGAGCCGATTAAGAACACGAGTTACCCTGCGAATTTGTTCAACGGCAAGATCAATCCGCTGGTGCCGTATGCGATTCGCGGCGCGATTTGGTATCAGGGCGAGCACAATGCCGGGAACCCGGAGATTGCTCAACACTATGGCTTGCAGATGAGCACACTGATCACGGACTGGCGCGCGCGCTGGGGTTCGGAATTTTCGTTTGGAATCGTGCAACTCCCGGATTTTCATGCGGCCCAAAAAGAACCATCCGAACACGTGGGCTGGGTGATGGTTCGTGAAGGTATGTTGAAAACGTTGAGCCTGCCAAAGACCGGCATGGCGGTGACGCTGGGATGTGGGATGCCTGAGAATATTCATCCGACGAACAAGCAGGAAGTCGGGCGGCGCTTGGGCAGTTGGGCGCTGGCGGATGTGTACGGCAAGAAGGAATTCGCGGCGTTTGGACCGTTGCCTTCGGGGCATCAGATCAACGGTGCAGAGGTCACGATTTCGTTCACACACACAGACGGCGGATTGGTCGCGAAAGACGGTGGAGAGTTGAAGGGTTTCGCCATCGCCGGTGAGGACAAGAAATTCGTTTGGGCCAAAGCGAAAATCGTGGGCGACAAAGTCGTGGTGTCGAGCCCGGACGTTCCGAAGCCAGCAGCGGTGCGCTACGCGTGGGCTGCGAATCCGCAATTCAATTTGTTCAATGGAGCGGGACTGGCAGCGACGCCGTTTCGGACGGATGAGTGGAAGTAGCAAAGTTCGCCACGAGACGAGTTCATCCATTCGTTGGGAACGCTACCGCTTTTAAGCGTTGCGATCCTCACGAGGTATCCCAAAGGACCACTCCATGATTTCTCAACATCCACCTTGGTTCATCATGTGGATGTTGGCTGTGGTTATTTTTTCAATTTGCAAAGCGATGACGGCGATGGGCATATCGATGTCCACTGTGCCGATGTGGCGCAAGTTCTCCTATTTTGTTCTTTGGCCTGGAATGGATTGTCGGGCGTTTTTGTTTGAGGAGGTTGCGTTGGGCGAGCGGCCGACTTCGTCTGAATGGCTAGCCGCGTTTTTTAAGACTGGGTTAGGCGTGACGTTGTTTTTTGGCGTTGCGCGATTCATTCCTGCTGAGCACGAGATGATTGTCGGTTGGGCTGGAATGATCGGCTTAATGTTCATGTTGCATTTCGGAACATTTCATCTGATCAGTTGCTTTTGGCGAGCGCGTGGAGTTCGTGCGCAACTGCTGATGCGGGCACCATTGGCATCAACGAGCTTGTCCGAATTTTGGGGGCGGCGCTGGAACACGGCGTTTCGCGATCTGACTCATCGCTTTATTTTCAAACCACTGACCGCACGAATCGGTTCGCGCTGGGCGTTGTTCGTGGGGTTTGCCGCAAGTGGAATTGTTCACGATGCGATTATTTCGGGACCATCGGGTGGAGGATTTGGCTGGCCGACATTATTTTTTCTGCTGCAGGCAGCGGGGATGTTTATCGAGCGTTCGCGTGGCGGACGAGCGTTGGGGTTAGGATCGGGATGGCGCGGGCATGTATTTACGCTCGTCATGCTGGTGCTGCCGCTGTATGGATTATTTCATCCGCCGTTCGTGAGAAACGTGATTGTGCCTTTCATGCGCGTTGTCGGCGCGGTGTGAGATCAACGAGCACGAATGAAATACACTTTTATCGCGTGTCCATTTTTATCCGGGAGAAACGCATGCTTTCACTTGAAACGTTGATCTACCTCGCAGGTTATGGACAACTCTGCATTTTAATCGCTTCATCGCTGGTTCCGTTTCAATTGAATTGGAAAGACGAGTTGGGATCGTTGAAGAAGCTGCACCTCCAGATGTATTGGGTCTACGGAGGCTATGTCGTGATGGCGATCATCAGTTTCGGGTTGATCAGTATTTTCAACGCGCGCGAGTTGGCTTCAGGCAGCGGATTGGGGCGCGGGTTGTGCGCGTATGTCGCAATTTTTTGGGGCGTACGGTTGGCGTTGCAGGGTGTTTTTGACGTCAAAGAACACTTGAGTACATGGTGGTTGAAAGCGGGGTATCATGTGCTGACGGTGTTGTTCGCCTGTTTCACTGTTGTCTATGGTATGGGTGCGTTGGGGATGGGTGACCGGTTGAAGTAATGCAAAGAATCCAGTAACTCCAACGAGTTGGCCGCTCGGCTCTTTCGAATTGCGCATCGCGTCTGCGATTTCGCGCGAAAGTTGTTTTAACGCATGATGGATGAGCCCGGACGCGTCTCACGCGGTGTACTGGAGTTCAACCTATTCGAGGAGAGACTGTGATCCGAACATCATCTGCAATTCAAATCAGTGCCGTGCTCGCGCTGTGTGCCGCGTGTGTGTTGGGTGGGGAAGACGCGAAGCCGAAGCCGCCGATCCGAGCTGCGCGGTCCGTGCATCTGGGCTACACGATCCCGCCGCCTGAGACGGGCAAGGCGGAAGTCAATGCGTTTTACGGCGAGGCGACAGTCGAGAAATCGACACGCGGGACGTACTTCATGTCATGCGGATTTCGCACCGGGTATTTCGGGATTCAAGAGTTGGGCAATGGCTCGAAAGTGGTGTTGTTCTCCGTCTGGGATCCGGGCCAGCAGAACGATCCGAACAGCGTGAAAGCCGAAGAACGCGTCAAAGTTCTGTACGAAGGCGAAGGCGTGAAAGTCAGCCGGTTCGGTGGCGAAGGCACTGGCGGCAAGAGCATGTTCCCGTTCGAGTGGAAGCTCGGCGAAACGCAGCGCTTTCTGGTCACGTGTAAAGCCGACGGAAAATCGAGCACGTACACCGGCTATTTTTATCTGCCAGAAAAGAAGGAGTGGAAGAAGCTCGCAACATTCGAAACCACCGCGCGGACGAACCACATGATGGGCCTGTATTCATTCGTCGAAGATTTTCGCCGGGACACGAAGAGCATTGCCGACGAACGCAAAGCGCGATTCGGAAACCACTGGGTACGGACGATGGATGGGAAATGGCGCCCGATCATCAAAGCGCGTTTCACAGGCGACGGCACACAACTCGAGAACAACGACGCAGGCGTATCACCCGAAGGCGATTTTTATCTGTCCACCGGCGGCGAGATCAAACGCACACGCGAGCTGAATTCGACGATTGAAAACAAGCCAAAGAGCACCGAACCGCCGCAAATGCCGGAAGGAATTTAAAAAAGGTAGCCTTATTTTGCCGTGCTTGTTTTGAAGCCATCTCTCGGAATCGAACCGAGGACCTACGGTTTACAAAACCGTTGCTCTACCAGCTGAGCTAAGATGGCGGGACTCATACGCTATTGATTTTAAAGACTTTAACTACTTGACTCCGAGCTAAAGTCTGTTACAACATCGCTACAACATTACGACAGGAGCCTTGTCATGGCGAAGCACAAAATCTACCCGCGATTCGTTGGAAAAAACTACCGCGCCGACTTCCGACATCCGGCGCACGGCGGTTCCATTTGTCGCGGACTGGGCCCGGATAAGACATTCGCAGACGCCACGTGCTACGTTTTAAACATTATATGCAATGACAAGGATATTTGTCAAGCCGAGATCGCGTCGGTGCCGGACGCGAAGCTCCGGGAGTTGGGATGCAGCAAGGCCGCAAAAAAGGCGCTGGAAGTATTTTTCGGCCCGCATCCCAAAATCGACGCGCTCTTTTCGAAACGCGAGGGATTGACCGATGCCGACTTTGATGAGATCCAGGCTCTCGCAGCAAAATGGAATGCGGATGAAGCGGGAAAGCCGAACTGCGAAGAGTATGATGAGGAATCCGGCGCTGTCATGAAGTCGGATCCAACTCCCGGCATTTCTCCGGAGGTCGTCGCACACATTCTAGAATCCTTCAGTCCCGCTCTGGTCCGCGAGCAACGAGAACTGATTGAAAAATTGCAAAACCAAGTTCAGGGAATGCAGGCCAGCGTTGAAGAAGCCGAGGACCTACGTGACTCGAACAAGCAAATGATGCGGCGACTCAATCTTCACGTGAAGGAAAAGGTTGGTCCAGCCGTGAAGAAGTGGTTACACGATCTCGGCAAAGATCGGAGCGCCCATCACGTCGCCAATGCAAAAACATGGATCGAGGCATTCATTAAGGTATTGCCCGCTCAGGATGAATGTCCGCTCTCCGAACTTCGCCGCCAGCACATCGCGTTGTGGCTTCGGGATATGAACAAAAAGCCACGCACGCTCCAGAACCGACGCAACTTCGTGACCGGCTTTGCGCGTTGGTGCGCGAACGAATATGACCTTGTAAATCCGTTTCAAAATCTACCGACGATCCGCGGCGTGTCCATTCAGGACAAAGTTGTCGCGATTCAGAAATACGACGATTTCAAACAGTTGCTTGCCGCGCTCGAAGCGCAACCTTATTGGAAAACGCTGGTGGCCATCTGTGTGCTCGCGGGTCCGCGCGAAGGTGAACTTCTTCGACTAAGGACCTGTGACATCAAAGCGAATTGGTTGGAAATCTACTCAACAAAAACGGATCGAAAATTCCGCGCTGTCCCAATCGAAGAAACCCTGCTAGCCAGCATCATCAAGAGCCACGTCGAGCGGCGGCGGCATGAAATCGAGACCGCGTCTTCGCCGCTCCCGCTCAAAAGCGATTTGTTGTTCCCATCACTGGCCGCTCCCGGCACAATTAAGCGAACCAAAAGCAGGCCGGAGAGTTGGTCTGGGCCGCGCGCATTTTTGACCGCGTTTGAACGTGTGATGGTGACCGCACAAAAAGCGGAGTGTAATTCACCGGCGTTCAAAAACTCGAACATTTGGGATCATACGCCGCAAATCTACCGACACACCTTCGGCAGCATCCTCGCTCGTGCTGGAAAAAGCGCCGTCCAAGTTTCTCGCATGATGGGAAACACGCCCGGCGTCGCCGCGACGCATTATATCGACCAGTGCTCCCATCTTGAACCCTGGCCAGTGACATGGCCTAAGCGGCTGCTTGAGGAGCTGTAATCTGTAATCATGAATCGGCGCGTGCAAACTTGTCACGTACCTTTTAACGGATTCACCGATCGTATTGCATGCGCAGCGCCGACCGTTATGATCGGAGCTAGGCAGAGGGGCCGTTCCAATGGATGTTTCAGATAGGATATGGAAGCATGTCTGCGATTACACGTTGCACTGCTTCTGCGAAAGATTTGATTACTTCGATTCGAAATTCACCCGTGAATCGATGGAGCACCAACTGCTTCATGACGGTGGCGAGATTGCCGACGCCGTTCAAGCCACCGCCAGCATGATAAGCCAAGACGCTTTAAAACGGTATTTGGAATTTCCGACTCGGTTTGAGCAGTCCTACTTCGCACCGATGACACGGTTACTTCAATTCTTTAATAATCCGCATTCGGATCTTTTGGATAACGGTTGGCTATGGTGGGTCAACTATCCAGCGATGTTCAGGCCGTTCCAAGAACGGATTGAATCCTTTTTGAAGTCTGTTTCCGGCGCCGCCGACCGGCGTAGAATGATGAGCCGCCGACTTCTTACGCACTTAGATTTTTGTGTCAACTGGTACGCCGAATATGACGATGCGCACCAGCCGATTCGGGATCGCTTGACTGAATTGTTAATGAATTCTCTTTGCGCGCGCTGGCTTTTCATTGATGGATTAGATGTAAAATTTTATGACCCTGCGGATCCAGAGATTCAATGTCCGGTCAAGCCCGCGCGCGCGCGCCGGTGTATTGACATTCTCATCGGTGAATACAAGATTCAGTTGGTTTCATTGGAAGTCATACAGGTCGAAACCCAGTCGTTGAAGGTGACCATAGAAGATCTGTCAATCGTCTGTGATTTTTTGAATTACGGGAAGCGATCATTCATTCGAAAGCACGATCAAACTGAGATCAGACCCGAAGCCGAATGGATGCCTTCGTATGAACGACATTCCCTCGGTGAAATTGCAAAAGTTACCAATATTTCGAAGACGGATTTGAACCGCCATCAGAGTGAATACGTCCGGACGAATTATGGCTGGTTTCCTATTATAAAGATGTGGCGAGACGACACGTTCGTCCTGAAAGACTGGCTGAACGCGAAGTTCATCCAGGTCAAAATGGACCAGCGGTCGGCACGTCCTTAACTGCCGCCAAAATCGAACCCTACTCAGGCCGTTCCAGAATCGCCCCAGTCATCGGGCGCGGAGTAACCCACCGTTCCAGAAATACCTGCCGCTCTCGGCAAGGCCAATGGTTGCCGTTCCATTATTTTTACATCGTCCCCAAACCGACTTTTTGCCCGGAACTTGCGCTCTCCCCCCTTCGATGGTCGGGGGACCAGTAGATCAATTATAAAGGCGCGTCGTGTTGCGCCGAGCCTCCTTGAGCGGTTCTCCCCCGACCTCGCTCAGGGAGGCTTCGTTTTTTTTTTTTTTGCCGCTATATGCGGGGGAGAGTCAGATGAGACTAAGGCAGTCAGACCGGGGTAAAAATTGTTCCGCCCCGAATTCAGTGAAGGATACGAAATTGAAAAGTTTCAACCGTGTTGATTTACCCATCAAGCACGATAATTTTACCGAACTTGACGATGAAACCGTCCGACAACTCGGTCTTCATGATCAATCTCGGCGCGCTGATCACTTCTGGAAAATTGCAAAGCTGAAACTCATAGAGCGTTCACATCTTCTCGTTTTAAGTGCAGGAATGATCGTGATTGACCAGCACCAATCAATCCAGATTTACATGAGTGATAAATGTAGTATTTCGCCAGGAAATATTTTAGACCTTTATCAGCATGTAGAAGCAGCGATCCGCAACAACAGGGCGTGCAAAATATTTTTCCGCAAAGGCAGAGTCGAAAAAATTGAAACGCAGCCGAATTGGTATGAGCTATTGTCAAAAATGTCAATTCAAGACATCAGAATTTTGGAGTCCGTCACGAAGGAACGCCGTCCAATCAATGTTAAACGACTACGACGAATCCTTTTACCTGATAGAAGTCTTGATTATTTCGGCATTTGTAACAGTGATGCAGACACGTATTTCGCTCAGTTTTTCATCGCATGTCCGGCACTGGAAATTAGTGGGCATACCTTTCGTTTCCGCTATCCCAAGAAGAAAAAAGACCGACTGGCCGATGGTCTTGTTGTTGTGCGCAATGCTATTATCAAACCTCGGAAGTCATCCACAGCCTCAAATTGCCTATCGCTGATCCAAGATGGTGGCGTCTCGACTACAAGTCAAGCGCACTCGGAGCCTTGAGTGGAGAAATTGCAAATGCAGGCAAGCTCATCAGAACAGATCTACCAATTGATTGGTCACGAATGTGGGAACGAGATACTCAGCTTAAAGAGCGGCGAAAAATCGAAAGGAGAGCAAAGGATTGTCGCCATCAAGGCGGATACTATGACGCCTCAAAGTATACCGCCGTTAATTGCCGAGATAATTCTGGTATCGAAGGTTTCGGTGAATACGTAGCCCGCGATCAGTCTTCGAAACCAGGACTGAAAAGCTGCCACGGATACGACCAAATACCAATATAATGACAGAGCGCCGCGAAATTCGTCGCGGCGCTATCGATACGTTTGATTTGGAGTTTAATTATGTATCAACAATCCCTCGAAGCGATCACCGAAAGTGAAAACCGCATCTGTATGAAGTCGCTCACTTCCCTAGAATACTGGCCATTTGAGGACTGCCCATTTTCGGCGCTGACATTCAACGGGTTCGGCGATCCATTCGAATGGGTCTCAATTTACGACATAAAACAGATAGCCGCACAACCTCTTATAAAGCTTGAGTTGAAAGGAAACCAATTCCTTTCGCTACCATCTGACTGTGCATGTATGTACGCTGTCGAAAAAGGATCCATTACACTGCGTTCTATGGATCCCGTTGATGCCATGAATGACGCGCTCATTCCGATTGTTTCTCAAGTGATAGACGAAGAGTTCTATTTCGCGGAAACCCTGATCCTGTCGTCTAAAAGGGATCCCGATTTCCCGAAATTTGAAATACCGCTTGATTACCACTTAGGTCATTTGTTGGGCATGGCATTCGAGTCGAATACAAAACATTTAGATGAGGTGCGGTTATCACTACCGCCAGCGCTTCATGACTACTTTATCGGCGACCTAGTCAATGTGCTTGAAAAACTACCCGAATTTAAGCGTGATGGATCGGACTTGATTGCGCAGTGTCCCGTATTGTCGGGGCTTCTCGTCAGACAGGTCGGTACAAAAAAGCTGTCGCATTTTCCGATGGCGCTTTTAACTGGTCCTCAGGAATTCAGGGAAGGATTCTTAGATGGTCTGCTAGAAAATCGCATTTGCATCCCAAACGATCATAAACTAAACGTCGAATTCAGTACAATGAATCGGCAGTTAGCCTATGAGGTTAAGTGGCTAGCAGCCTCACTGGGGATAGGCGCGAGTATAAGATCTGAAAGGAAGTTGTTTCGTGTTCGCTTTCGAAATTCCGGCATCTGTCACATGGGCGGCGATGTCAAAATATCCACCCGACGAGACATGCTAAAACCTTTTATGCCTGAAGATACTCGTGAGCGTGGTGACATTGTTCCCGTCAGTCGAAAACTCGCTCAATCTATAAAACGGATGATGAAGCCAAATGATCGCTCTGGTCGGGCTTCATACCATAACGCCATGAGTTCTGGCTTCATAACTCGTGCGATGGCTTTCTACGCCATTAAACACTGGAGCGAACAAATTCTCAACGAGCCCGATGGGCGAGAGTGGAAGTTGCTGGTTGAAGATGAGCGAATCAACTGGTCTCGTATTGTCAGCGTAGATCATTACCCGGCTGAAGCGGTACTACTCCCGGCCTTTGAAGACGCCATAAAAAACTGGATCACAGTTGATGGCGTTTTGCTGGCGCCTGCGCCGGACATTGAACTGATAACAAAGATTGGGGACAAGAGTTATTATTAAAATATTAGGTATCCTAATAAATACCAATGCACTACAACTTAATCCGCACTTACTAACTATAGTCTTCAAATAAAATTATCACTAACTTACTTCCTTACTAGCACTACAACGAAAGATGTCGGTCCAAAAA
>Ga0194042_1000529_pt1 | contig 12722 bp, 14 predicted proteins | sample JunL4412m_MetaG_FD_148974 | JGI IMG/M metagenome (GOLD analysis project Ga0194042, IMG submission 148974) | Anoxic zone freshwater microbial communities from boreal shield lake in IISD Experimental Lakes Area, Ontario, Canada - Jun2016-L442-12m | ecosystem: Environmental > Aquatic > Freshwater >...
GATCGACTGCCACTCGATCGGAGAGCTTTCCCCGTAAAGCGCAGCCCAGCCAGCAAATAGAACAAGTGGCAAAGCGGTTATCCAAACTCGCTTGCGCCGATCGTTCCGGGCGAGCAATTCGGCGCTGATCCCGACGGCGAAGGGTATGCCAATCCCGGAGCTCGCAAGGCCAAGTGCAACTAGTCCGCATGCGGCGATATCAAAGCTCCGCGAGTCTCGATCAAGGCAGAGTAGCGCTCCGATTCCGGCTGCAATAGAGATAAACCATGCTGCTTGGAATGGCCAGAGGGTGTCCTCCCAGGCAAGTCCGAGGCAGAGCAACAGGATGGCAAGCGCGACCGCGGCCCAATCACCGACCCTGCGTCGGGCGTATGTGAATAGCAGTGAAACACAGAGCAACTGCGTGGCAATTCCAACAAGCCTGAACAGCCAGTAGTTGTCGAGGCCTGCGATTGGGAGCAGTGCTTTGTAGAGCAGGGCTGGAACGAGCGACAGGTGTTCGTTATTTGGGCCGAGCAGACTCGTGTCTGACCAGCCGTTTCTATCTAGAACAAAATGCCACTCATCTGCGTAAAAGATGTTGCCGCGCCCGGCGTAGATCAGCACAGCCGACCAGATCAGCATTGCAGCTAGTAACAGAGCAATTGGCTCTCTATCACTGCGCTCACTCCGCATTGCGGAACCGCTGCCAGCCGCCTGCTGGCTGACTGTAACCGGGGTCCGCACTCAGGTCGAGGCTAGCAGAGAACCGATCGGTCACTCTAACCTGTGAACTCGAGATGTTTGCCAAACGGATCTTCACATGTGCGGGAGTACAAGCGATGATGCTCGCGATCGTTGTCGCGCTGTCTCTCCAAGCCTGTGGTGGTCCGACAAAGACTGTGCCAGCTACGGACCAGACGGCGATTGACCAGTTCACCGATGCTGCCCGCCGATGGACAATTGAAGGGTCAGATCCGTGGTACACGGCCTTCAAGAGCGGCGACCCAGCGAAGCTATCGGCTGCTGCTCCAGTAGCGGAACGCGCGATGGCGAGTTCCGTGGCTTCGATGGCAGCCGCCGCCGGCAAGCTTGGGACGGTTCCAGTCCGCACTCGGTTGCTTGGCTTAGTCGCAACCTATCGCGCGAAGCTGGCAGCGATCCGGGAAATTGATTCCGCTTCCAACGATGGCTCGCCAACAAGACTTCAAGCTGGCATAGCCGACCTAAAGGCTGCTGGCACCGCCGCGGTAGTTGCTTTCCGGGGCTTTGCGAGATCGGCTAAGCAGTCGTGGGGGAGCGATCCGCTATCTGATTTCAAGATCGGATGAATGTGATCGCCCAGCGCCGGGCGCGATGAGGGCTCCTGCGACTACGATCCGCGTATGGCTTGGAATCTAGTCGTCTGGCTTCACCTCTTGGCAATGGCGTTCTTTGTAGGCGGACAGCTCGTGCTCGTCGCTGCAATCGTTCCCGTTCTGCGCGGCCTTAACGACGGCGAGCAGATGAGAGCGGTTGCCCGTCGCTTCGGTTACGGGACGCTGATTGCAATCGGCGTCCTGCTGATTACCGGTGCAGGACTCGCCTCACATCAACACCTTTGGAGTTCACCAAAGCTGCACATGAAGCTGACACTGGTTGTTGTGACAGCAGGCCTGATTCTCTGGCACATGAAGCGTCCGAAGTTGCGAGCGCTTGACGGCATTATCTTCCTGCTGTCGCTTGCAATCGTCTGGCTTGGCGTTTCACTCGCCGCTTAGCGGCGTGCCTGCCGGTTGCGAGCAACCGCAGTTGGCCACATCCGTTTGAGAATTGCAATTAGGGCTGGTGCTGTTTCACCCCAGCTTGGGCAGCAGTAGGTAGCGCCCTTGCGGTAAAGGCCGATCTCAAGGTGCGGGGCAGAGGAGTAGCCGACTATTCCACAGCCGATCCTGGCGATTGCTTGGCCGCGCTTCACATGCTGCCCCTTCTTGACAAGTACTGGGCTTGAGTGGCCGTAATAGACCTGTCGTCCCTTCAATGGTCCGCGGGTCAGTTTGATGATTGGCGACTGTGAGCCGAAGCCGCTGATGCCAATCCCCGAGACGACCGCGTCGTCTACCGCCAGAAGCGTGGCGCGATTGCCGCAGACGCTTGATGTTCCGCCCATGTCCACGCCCTGATCTAGTGACCACTGGCTTTTTGCGAAGATAAGATTCACTTCCCGGATCGGGAAGACCCATCCGGTTGTCCTGTCCATGTACCTGACACCGGGAATCACGGGTGGCGGTGGAGTGGGGGTCCCAGGGCTGGTCCCGCCTTCGGAAGCTGAGTGAGCTCCCGTTGCTGCAAGCGATGCCGAGGCTGGAACGAAGGCAATTGCAGCAGCCGAAGCAAGCATCGCGCTTGCCGCCAGCGTGCGGGCAATGAGTTGGCTGTGATTGTTGAACTGTCGCTTGAACATATGGATTGGTATGTCGAAACAAGAACGCCCATTTCGGGACGCCACATCTCTCGTGATCGTTGTTTGCCTGCGAGGTGAGCTGACGGGCTCGCGAGATTCTCGCTATCCACAGGTCAATCCGTGGAATTCGCCCCAAGGGCCTTGCGGCCCCAATGGTTCCCCCGTTTCCACTCAAAACGATCGTCCAAGTGGAATTCGGCTTATGTCTGCCGCACATCGTAACGGATCGAGTCGGCGTAGTCTGTGATCCATGCCACTTCCAAAGCCATCTCCAAACCAAACCGTTGTAATTACAGGCGCATCCTCAGGGATCGGCGTCGAACTAGCCAAGAACCTTGCTGAGCGGGGTTACAACCTGACGCTCGTAGCGAGACGGATTGATCGGCTTGAAGCTCTTGCAAACGAACTGGAGGAAGCAAGGGGAATCGAGGCGCGAGCAATCGCTACCGATCTCGCCGATGCCACTGCGCGCGTTGGTCTGGTCGCAGAGCTCGAGCAGGGACCAGCGGTCGCTGGCCTCTGCAACAACGCCGGCTTCGGGATTTTCGGACGGCTTGATGGAAACGATCCTGAATCCGAACGGGAAATGGTTGAAGTCAACATCGTCGCCGTGCACGACCTGACGGTCAGATTGCTACCGGGAATGGTTGAGCGGGGAGCTGGCGCGGTCCTCAATACGGCTTCGACGGCGGGCTTTCAGCCGCTGCCTGGGATGGCGACATACTCGGCCAGCAAAGCTTTCGTCCTCACGTTCTCAGAGGCGCTTAGTGCTGACCTCTCAAATTCCGGTGTAAGTTGCACGGCGCTCTGCCCGGGCCCGGTCAGGACCGAGTTTTCGGAGGTAGCCGGTAACGCTGGTCTTGAGGATTCAATGCCCAGCTTTACTGTCGTCGAGGCAAGTGAAGTTGCCCGGCAGGCGGTTGACGGGATGCTCAAGGGCAGTCGAACGGTTATCCCGGGTCTCGCCAACCGTGCCACCGCAATCGGTGGCAGGCTGGCACCCAGGTCGCTCGTTCTGCCAATTGCAGCGCGGTTTACGAAGCGCTGACAGCCGCGGTGAGCAGCTCGCCGGCCACACGGTCGGCGGCTGACCCGGCGCCTCCGAGCAGCCTCCGTGAAAGCTGTGCGCGGCGGAAGAAGAGAGGAGCGTCATGCTCCCAAGTTGCCCCGATTCCACCGTGGACCGAGATCAGCTCGCGCGAGGCGAAGTCAAGCGCCTCAGTTGCTCCAACGCGGAACGCATGAGCAGCAAGCTGGAACTCTTCAGGGGCTGAGTCACCGGCCCATCCTGCGTAGTACATCAGTGAGCGAGCGTTCTCCTGAAGGCGGTAGATCTCGACGAGCGCGTGCTTCACTGCCTGATAGGAGCCGATCGGGCGTCCGAAGGTGTACCGCTCCTTCGAATACTCGAGTGAACGCTCAAGCGCCTCCTCTACGGAACCCAGTGACTCGGCGGCAATCAGACCCTGACCAAGTGCCCATGCACGCGCAATATCGTTCGCGTCAGCATCAAGAAGAGTGCCCTCAGCATCAGCAAGGTTGACATGCGCAACGCTACGCGTCGGGTCATATGACTTGGCTGACTCAATCGTTACACCGCTACTTGTTGGGTCAATCACAAGTGCTCGTGGCTGGCCGTTCTCAACTGCGATGGCGATCAACAGGTCGGCGCCGACAGCGTCTGGCACCCAGTGCACCCGGCCCGTCACGCGATTACCGGAGAGTGATGGCGCCGGTGAGCGCTCAATGCCTGATTCCGGGTCAACAGTCCAATCAGGATCCTGATCGGTCGGAGGCATCGTTGGCAGCCAGGCTCCACGCTTATCACCGGATGCGAGTGCGGCAAGTGTTTCGCCACTGGCAATCACCGTTGCTGGCAGGTGGCCAAGCAGTGGCACTGGAGCGAGTCGCCGTCCTGCCTCGGCGGCGATCAGCATTGCGTCAAGTGGGCCAAGCTCGGCTCCACCATCGGCCTCGCTTGCCAGCAAGCCTGACCAGCCAGCAGCAACCGCTGTTGGCCAGAGGTCAGGAAGTGACTCCGGGCTCTCAAGCGCTTCGCGGGCAGCGGCGACCGTATCTTCGCGCTGGAGTGCGTCTTGCGCTGCTTCGCGCAGGGCGAGTTGTTCATCGGACAGTTCGAAGTTCATGATGTGACCCCCTCGCGCTCGCGCGCACGTAGTTCGCTGAATGGGATTCCCTTGTCGAGGCGTGGTTCGGTTGGCAGTCCGAGCACGCGCTCACCGACCATATTTCTGAGGATTTCCTCAGTTCCGCCAGCCGATTTAAGTCCTGGCAGGAAGGAGATCAGGTATGACCACTCACCCTCGGCGAGAGCCTCGGGACCAAGTACATCCGCAATCAGGTCGCCTGCCTCAATTGCTGCCTTTACAGCGGTGACCTTGCCGAGAGCCGCCTCGGTTCCCGGAAGTCCACCGCGCGCAATAGCGGTCAGGTGGCGGTAGCCGGTGTAGCGCAGGGCCAGCAGGTCGGCGGCGAGATGGCCAAGCCGCTGACGAACATCGGAGTTTGCTGCCGCGGCTGGATCTGACGCGATCGCGTTGGCGAAGCGGTCTGCGCGATAGCCAAACCCTTCACTTCCGACGCCAATCGCGAGCCGTTCAAACAGAAGCGTTGTCAGGCCAACGCCCCAACCGCCATCGACTGGGCCGACGACTGCATCGGCACCAACCTTGACGTCGTCAAAGAAGACTTCGTTGAACTCGGCTTCGCCGGTGATCTGGCGCAGCGGGCGAATCGTCACACCTTCAGCGTCCATTGGCACGATGAACATTGTTAGACCCTGGTGCTTTGAGACCTCAGGGTTGGTCCGTGTGAGAATCAGTCCGTAGCTAGCGAAGTGTGCGTTTGTCGTCCAGACCTTCTGTCCGCTGATCCGGAAGCCACCATCGGCGTCAGCTACGGCCTTAGTCTGAATCCCTGCGAGGTCCGAGCCGGCTGCAGGCTCAGAGAACAGCTGGCACCAAACCTCGTCACCGTGCAACATTGGCGCGAGATAGCGCTGCTTATGCTCCTCGGTGCCGTGAGCGATGATTGTCGGCCCGAGCATTCCAACGCCGATCACATCGAGAATCCCTGGGACGCCAGCGTGGCTGAGCTCCTGTGTAACGATTACCTGCTCAAGTGGACCACGACCACCGCCACCAAATTCGGCCGGCCACGTGACACCAGCGAGGTTCGCTTCAGCAAGCTTTCCCTGCCATGCGCGACGTTCAGCTATGAAGCGCTCTTCGTCGCCGGCTTCTGGTCCGTCAAGACCGGGGGCACCCGCCTTGTTTGCATCAAGCCAAGCTCGGACCTCGGCGCGGTATCCAGCCTGTTCGGGTGTGTCGTTGAGATCCATCGCTCTGTCCTCCTGTGTCGGCTTCGACTGTCGACGCTAAAGGTACCGATGCTAAGCAGCGATGTGACTGCTGCTTAGCGATCAGGGCGCGTATGCATCACTGCTTCAGGGCTGCAAAACCCGAATCAAGCAGGACTTTCATCTGTTGACCGGTGTTGGACGAGTGCAGCAGGACGCCAAGCAGGCGCTGACCGTGGTTATTGCCCGCGGCGGCTACTAAGCACCAGCCTGCGGCCTGCGTGTGGCCTGTTTTGACGCCGAAGGTGCCCGGATAACTTGCTTGGTGGAGTGGGTTACGGTTACGGAGCCTGATTCGTTTGCCGGAGTATGGAATCTCGATTACTTGCGAGGCACGGGCAACAATCCGAGCAAGTCGTGGTTGATCAAGTAGGGCGGTAGCGATCCGAGCTAGGTCCCTAACGCAGGATTTGTCATACCTGTTGAGACCGGTCGGCGTTTCAAAGTGGGTGCAGTGAAGGCCCATCGCTCGCGCTCGCGCATTCATACGAGCTACGAATGCGTCGATACCCGGACCAAGCCCATCCGCGAGCGCAAGTGCCGCGTCATTCCCGGAGACGATCAGCATCCCCGAAAGCAGCGTCTCAACTGGGAGGCTGTGACCTACCGGCAATTGGCCGACAATCGAACCGCCAATCGAAGTGTCTGCCGAAGTGATCTTTAGCTGTCGCTGCGGGCTTGCGCTTGCCGTGGTGACGAGCGCGTTCATCATCTTCGTGAGGCTCGCAATCGGCAGTACCTGAGTCGGGTTCGACGACCACAGGACTCGGCCATTATTGAGATCGATCAGCAGGCCGGCACTTGGTGGCTTAGCGAAATGGGGGCGGGCTAGATCCTTGGGCCGGGCGGGGGTGACTGCAAAGACCGGCGGCCGACCAATTGCCGAGGAGCGCAGCGTCGCATCTATTTGGGCCGATCGAGGTAGTACCGACCCCTCACCGTCTGTCGGGTTGGCGAGGCTCAAAATCACAGCTGATAGTCCCGCGATTGCGGTCAATGCAACCAGCAGCCTTGCGACGGCGCTGGTCATTAGTCGTTGCGCAACGCGCCGATGCCAGCGACCACGAACAGTGCGACAACAATCACCGATGCAAGGGTCAGGATGTCAACTCCGCCTGCAGAGATCACCGATGAAACGGTTAACACGGCTATAGCTGCAGCAACAGCGAGTGTCAGCAGTCCGACGAAGGTCCGCATCAGGGCTATACCGCCAATGCTGCGGCGATAAATGCCCAGCCAATAACGACTGAAATCGTCGGTACAGAGACGATTCGCGCGGTTGCCGGAATTGGCACTAGCCCGATTATCTTCGACCTGCGGTTGAGCAGCAGGTGCGCAATTGCGACCGCAGCAACTGCGGCTGGCGCTGACCACGAACCGACGGGATCGCTGCTTAACAAAGCCACGGCAGCTGCGATTACGCCGCCTAGCAGGGCCGTCAGTAGACAGCCGAGTTCACCAATTGATCGGACAACCGATGGGGCGAACAGATACATGCCGAAACCACAGATCAGCGCCACCCATACGTTTCCACCCGGCAGAAGCAAGCCCGTGGCAATCACGGCGGCTGAGAGGCCAAGCGCGGCTGGCGGAGGCCCTCCGCCCGGCAGGTTGTCGCGAAGCGGAATCAAGCCTCAGTTGCCAATGGGCCACTGCCAGCCCTGTCCTGAGGGACGTGCTCATCTGCGTGGTAGCTCGACCTAACGAGCGGCCCTGCCGCAACATGGTCGAAGCCCATTTCCTCGCCAATCCGTGCCAGCTCGTCAAACTCGGCGGGCTCCCACCAGCGAACAACCGGAAGGTGGTTTTCAGTCGGGCGCAGGTACTGGCCGATTGTGATCACCTGAACTCCCTGTTCGCGCAGCATGCCGAGCGCGTCAACCATCTCATCAAAGCTTTCGCCGAGGCCGACCATCAGGCCCGACTTGGTTGTTACTGCCGCACCGCCAATCAGCTTTGCGTTGCGAAGCACTCGAAGTGAACGCTGCCACGTTGATCCGCGCCTTGCGACCGAGTACAGCCGCGGAACTACCTCAACATTGTGATTGAAGACATCTGGCATTTCGCCAAGGACTCTCGCCAGCGGCATCTCTTCGCCGCGGAAGTCGGGCGTCAGAACCTCAACCTTTGTGTCTGGAGCTTGGGCACGAACCTGGCGGATCGTTGCTGCCCAGATCCCGGCTCCGAGGTCGGGTAGGTCGTCGCGATCAACGGAGGTGATCACCGCATGGCGAAGCCCCATCTTCGCGATTGTTCTAGCTACTCGCGCGGGTTCAAGTGGATCGTTCCACGTTGGTTTGCCGGTTGTGACATTGCAGAAACCGCAGCGACGCGTGCATGTATCGCCAAGGATCATGAAGGTTGCCGTGCCGCGCTCCCAGCACTCCCCGACATTCGGGCAGGCGGCCTCCTGGCAGACCGTGTGGAGGTTCTCCTCGCGAATCAGCGCTCTCAGCTCGCGGTAGCGCGGGCTGCCCGGTGGTGGGACCTTGAACCAAGGCGGCTTGCGCGTTCGGAGCCCGGTTACATCCTTACCAAGGACGGTTAGGACATCCATCCCACCAGGGTTGGAGCGGGCGCGAGTGCGACTCATGCCGCCACCTGATCTGGAGACTCTGATCTTGCTGGCTCGGCCGCTATCCCGAGTTGGTCCGGGCTTACAGGCAGCGGGCGTAGGCCAGCCTGCTTGGCGAAGGCTGCTGCGACTCGCTCTCGCAGGCGGGTTGTGTTGCCATCGCCGCCCTCGAGCGCAACCGATGTCATCTCTACATCCGGCAGTCCGCAGGGCGTGACATGGCTGAAGGTCTCAAGGCTGTTGTCAGCGTTTATTGAGAAGCCGTGAGTCGTTACGCCACGCTGAACATGGATTCCGATTGAACCGATTTTGCGGTCTTCGCACCAGACGCCGGTCAGCCCTTCGCGAGTGCCAGCATTGACGCCAGACTCGGCAAGCGCGGCAATGATGCTCAGCTCAATGTCGCGAACGAATCGATGCACATCAGCGATCCTCATGATCGGATACCCAACCAGCTGTCCTGGCTCGTGGCAGGTAGCGCGCCCGCCGCGATCAGTAATCGCGAACGCTATGCCGAGCGATGCAAGTCGCTCGCTGCCTCCCGGGACTTCGTTTGGCAGTGCTCGTCGGCCAAGGGTGACCGTTGGTGGATGCTCAAGCAGGAGCAGTGTGTCTGCGATCGCTTCGTCCTGACGCATAGCGCGGAGTTGCTCCTGAATGCCGAGCGCCTGACTCCACGGCAGTCTGCCGAGGTTGCAGGTCCAGAGCTTTTCAGCGGCGGCCATCACATCCAGCATAAGAGACTCAAGCCTTTACGGACAGGGCAGTCGGTCTGCTTGCGAAAATGATCTAGCCGAGTAACGCGGCTGGAGCTGCCAGTCGCTCACTTATGTCGGCAAGGAATGCGGCAGCCTCGGCGCCGTAGACTGCCCGGTGGTCTGTGGCGAGTGTCAGCGCTAGGCGACTGCCTGCGACCACTTCACCCTCGTGTACGACCGGTGCCTCGCGCAGTGCCCCGACGGCAAGTATCGCTGCCTGTGGTGGGTTGATCACCGCTGTAAAACGGTCAATTCCGAACATTCCAAGGTTCGAAACAGAGAAGGTTCCTCCCGAAAGTTCAGGCGGTGTGATCGAACCGTCACGCGCTCTTGAAGCCAGCTGGCGGGATTCGGCAGCTATCGCGTGGATGTCCTTACTGTCGGCGTCAAAGATCACCGGAACTACAAGCCCAGCTTCGGTTGAAACCGCAAAGCCAATATTGACGCGCGCGTACTGCTCAAAGGCGCCATCGCGCCATGCTCCATTTACTTGCGGATGCTCGCGCAGGGCAAGGGCGCATGCACGGACAACGAGGTCATTAACAGTCGGCGCCGGCCCATCTGGAGCAAGCTCTTTGAGCTGCTCACGCAGGTCGGCGAGGCGGCTAGCGTCAATATCTGATTCGAGCGTGAAGTCCGGAATGGTTGCCCGCGATTCGGACATGCGCCTCGCGATCAGCTGCTGCGACTTGCTCGGCTCAATGCGCGTAACCGCTCCCTTCGCGGTCGCGAGCGGCTCGCTTGAGCCAGCCTGACTTTCGGGGTCAGCGCTCAGCGGTGAATCTGCGACTGGTGGAGTGTCGGCGGAAGGGTTTGCCACAACGGTTGGGTCGGACTCTACATCTGCCTTCTCACGAGTAACGCCCGCAGCTTCCTCAACATCCTCGCGAACGATTCGACCATTTGGTCCGCTGCCTTTAATCGCGGCGAGATCAACGCCAAGGTCGGTTGCGATCCGGCGCGCAACCGGCGAGGCGGCGATCCGTTTATCCGCGGCAGGGGCGAGTGGTGCCGCGCCGGCCTGAGCGGCGGGTGTCGCCGGTGCTGGCACGGCGGCTGGAGGCGGTGCGATCGCCTCCTCGCTCGCGAGCGGCTCTGCAGTCGCAGGCTCTGAGTCGGCTGGCTGGTCGCCTGAATGGAGTCTTCCGATCAGTTCGCCAACCGCGAGCGTCGCACCCTCGGCGGCGAGGATTTCAAGCCTTCCATCACCGTCGGAGTTGTGCACCATTGCCGCCTTGTCGCTCTCGATCTCAACGAGTTCGTCGCCACGAGCGATTGACTCGCCTTCCGCGGCAAGCCAGCGGAGAATCGTTCCCTCCTCCATTGAGTCGGAGAGTCTTGGCATCACGATCTCAATCATCCTGCTGTCACGCGACCGATTGTCCGTAGGGCTCCATCAACTACCTGCTGCTCGTGAGGGAAGGCGAGCTGTTCGAGCGGCCGCGAATACGGCATCGGAAGGTCGGCCCCGGTAACCCGTAACACCGGCCCATCAAGGTCGTCAAAGCCATGTTCCTGGACCAGCGCCGCGATGTTCGATCCGACGCCGCCATGCGGCCAGCCCTCTTCGACGACAAGGCAGCGGTTCGTCTTTGCGACAGACGCAAGGATCGTTTCCATGTCAAGCGGGCGAAGCGTGCGGGGGTCAATCACCTCGGCGGAGATTCCATGCTCAGCGGCGAGCCGCTCGGCTGCCTGCTCAGCAACAACTGCCATGCGAGAGATCCCTACGATCGTCAGGTCGTCGCCCTCTCTGCGAATCGCGGCTTTGCCGAACGGGACGATGTGCTCCCCGTCGGGAACCTCTCCGCGCTTTGAATAGAGCGATTCATGTTCGATGAAGATGACTGGGTTGTCATCGCGAATCGCCGACTTGAGTAGGCCGAGTGCATCGGCTGGCGTTGAGGGTGTTGCCACGAGTAGCCCCGGGATGTGCTGATAGATCGCTTCAAAGCAGTGCGAGTGGGTAGGGCCTAGCTGGTTGCCCGCGCCCTGTGGCATTCGAATCACCATTGGCACCGACACCGCACCGCCAAACATGTAACGAATGTGGGCTGCGTGGTTAACGATCTGGTCCATCGCCAGCAGAGAGAAGTTGATTGTCATCAACTCAACTACCGGTCGCAGGCCGAGCATCGCCGAGCCGACTCCCAAGCCGACGATTGAGTTCTCGGAGATCGGCGTGTCGCGCACACGGCGCTCGCCGAACTCGTCAAGCAGTCCTTCGGTGACTTTGAATGCGCCGTCGAAGATGCCGATGTCCTGGCCCATCAGAAATACAGAGTCGTCGCGCAGCAGCTCCTCGCGTAGGCCACGACCAAGCGCCTCTCGGTAGCGAAGCTCGCTCATCCGTTCTCCTTGGCCGCTGGCGAGTTGCTTGAAAGTTGACCGTTGACCTCTCCGCCGAGTGCGTAGATGTTGTCGTACAGGGAATCTGGCTCCGGCTCAGGAGAGGAATCAGCAAAGCTGACGGCGGCCTCTGCGGCTGCTAACGCGGTCGCGTCAATCTGTTCAACTGCTGCCTGATCAAGCAGTCCCTTTTCGATCAGCCGTGTGGCAAAACTGTCGATTGGGTCGCGCTCTTTCCACTCGGCGACCTGCTCGGCGGTTCGGTAGCGCTGCGGATCAGCGATTGAGTGTCCCCGGAAGCGGTAGGTCATCGCTTCGACGAGGATCGGCCGCTGTTCAGAGCGAGCGATTGCCACCGCCTCTGAGACCGTTTCGAAGGTATTGAGTACATCCATTCCATCGCAGCGCATGCCCTCAACGCCAAAACCCTCGCCCTTGCGGGTCAGGTCGGTAACGGCTGAGTGGCGCTCAATCGCAGTTCCCATTCCGTAACGGTTGTTTGTTACGAGGAAGACGACTGGCAATCGCCAGAGCGCTGAGAGGTTCATTGTTTCGGCGAAGGTGCCCTGATTTGTTGCCCCGTCGCCGAATACGCAGAGGGTTACTTCATCGTTGCCGCGATACGAGCTTGCTAATCCGAAGCCGGCGCCGATTGGGATGTTGCCGCCAACGATTCCCCAGCCGCCCATGAACCGGCGCTGAAGATCAAACAGGTGCATTGATCCACCGCGACCGCCGGAGCATCCGGTCGCCCGGCCGAATAGTTCGGCCATCACTGCATCTGGACTGGTTCCTCTAGCGATTGCATGACCGTGCGAGCGGTAGGTAGAGATCAGCCAGTCGCGATCACTTAGCGCGCGGGCGCCACCGAGCACGGCAGCTTCCTCTCCGATTGCGAGGTGCAGGAAACCGCCGATCTTTGCTCGGGTGTACATCTCGCCGGCCCGTTCCTCGAAGCGTCGGATCAGGGTCATTGTTGAGAGCCACTCGCGGGCGGTCTCTGGGTCCGGCAGCTGCCCTTCGCTTACCCGTTGGATTGGCGGCGGGTCAGATGCTTTGTCGGCCATTCAGGCCAGCGTAGCGCCCTCGGTCAAGCTGGTTGCCTTCTTTCAGCCTGTGATTCATGAGGATTGGCGGGTTTCCCACAAGCCTGTGCCGGAAATTACCTACCTCTTTGCCGTTCCTTTACACGTCTACGGAGAAGATCGCCAACTCATAAGCAGGTTCCCAATCCTAGGA
>Ga0194042_1000532_pt1 | contig 12709 bp, 11 predicted proteins | sample JunL4412m_MetaG_FD_148974 | JGI IMG/M metagenome (GOLD analysis project Ga0194042, IMG submission 148974) | Anoxic zone freshwater microbial communities from boreal shield lake in IISD Experimental Lakes Area, Ontario, Canada - Jun2016-L442-12m | ecosystem: Environmental > Aquatic > Freshwater >...
GGACTCGACCTGCTCGAGGTGTCCGGCGGCACCTATGAGGACCCTCAGATGATCGTCGGGCTGCAGCGGCGCCAGAGCACGATTGACCGCGAGGCTTACTTCCTTGAGTTTGCTGAGCGGCTACGCGGAGAGACGAAGCTACCGCTGATGGTCAGCGGCGGATTCCGCTCCTCAGATGCAATGCTGGCCGCCGTCGCGTCCGGTTCCACCGACCTTGTCGGATTGGCTCGACCGCTGACTCTGATGCCAGACCTTCCAAAGCGGGTTCTGGCCGGCGAATCCCTGCGAGCCAATGACGCCGAGCCACGTTCAAAGATTAAGTTTGTTGACGCATTCCTTGGCTCCTCCTGGCACAACCAGATGTACGCGAGGATGGCTAGCCACAAGCAGCCAGCCACCGATCGCGGCCCGTTTTGGACACTCGCGGCAGGCGCAGCCAAGCTGCAGCGCGATGCCACCTTCTACGGCCGCGGCTAGGCTTAACGCAATGTCCGATCAAGCCCCAGCCGACGCAGTAACGATGGACAAGCTCGTTGCCCTCTGCAAGCGTCGTGGCTTTGTCTTCCCCGCATCTGAGATCTACGGCGGAATCGGTTCCACATACGACTATGGGCATTACGGCGTCCTGCTCAAGCAGAATGTTCGCGACGCTTGGTGGCAGTCAATGCTTCGCGAGCGTGATGACATCGTTGCGCTCGACTCGGCGATCATTCAGAACCCAAAGGTTTGGGAGGCATCGGGTCACCTAGCCGGCTTCACAGACCCGATGGTTGACTGCCGTACCTGCAAGCTTCGCTTCCGCGCAGACCACATTGATCAGTGTGCGTGTGGGCGTAAACCATCAAAGACTGCTGGCGAAGGTCCTGACTGCGATCTAACCGAAGCGCGTGATTTCAACCTGATGTTTGAGACGACGATGGGCGCGGTTAAGGAGGATGGAGCGACTGTTTACTTGCGCCCTGAGACCGCCCAAGGGATCTTCGTCAACTTTAAGAATGTCCTGCAGTTTGCCCGCAAGCGACCTCCGTTTGGGATCGCCCAAACCGGCAAGAGCTTCCGCAATGAGATCACTCCAGGGAACTTCATTTTCCGAACGCGCGAATTTGAACAGATGGAAATGGAGTTCTTCGTCCCACCGGCTGAAGCTGACGAATGGTTCGAACACTGGTGCACGACGCGCACCGATTGGTACCTGAAGCTTGGAATCCGCCCATCACACCTGCGGCTGCGTGTCCACGAAGCCAGTGAGCTTTCGCATTACAGCTCGGCAACCAGCGATATTGAATACCTCTTCCCAATTGGATGGTCTGAGCTTGAGGGGATAGCCAACCGCGGCGACTTTGACCTTTCAGCGCACGCTGAAGCATCCGGCGAGCGGCTCGAATGGCATGACCCACAGCGCGATGAGCGCTATGTGCCTCACGTGATCGAACCAGCTGCTGGTGCAGATCGCGCAATGCTCGCCTTCCTTGCCGATGCCTACGACGAGGAGGAGGTTGAAGGCGAGATCAGAACCGTTCTGCGCCTCCACCCCCGGCTCGCCCCAGTAAAGGTCGCCGTCCTTCCACTGATGCGCAAGGACGGCCAGCCGGAACGGGCACGCGAAGTCTTTGAGGATCTCCGTCAGCGCGTCAATGCCGAATACGACGAAGGTGGCTCAATCGGCAAGCGCTACCGACGCCAGGATGAGATCGGGACACCTTTTGCCGTAACGATCGACCACCAAACGATGGAAGACGGAACCGTGACGCTGCGCGAGCGAGACTCGCTTGCCCAAGACAGGATCGCAGCCGACCAGCTCGCAGACGAAATTGATAGCCGCCTTCGTCGCGAGTGGCATTCACCGAAGCTTGATGCTGCAACCGGCTAAGCCGGACGCCAGCACCGCTAAGTCAGACCTTTGGAGCCTCGCTTGGCGAGGCTGAAGTAGCTGAACCATTGACGACAGTCGCCGTTGGGCTGTAGTCAAACTCCTCCTCGGCACCAAACAGTGCGTCAAGCACTCGGTCCCTAAGTGCCTCGCTAAGGGTGATCGCAAGGACGGAAGCCACGATCAGCAGTAGAAGCCAACGCCCGACGCCGTGACCTGAAGTTTCTTCACTCATTTGTTCCCCTTTTTCTTTACGGACTTATTAGTGAGAGTTGACTTAGCGCTTCTCGAATTTCCAGCATAGCCGCGCTCACGAGCCGCAGGTTTGGATTTCTTAGCTTTTTGAGTAAGGGCTAGATCAAGCACCTCGTCAATGTGCTCAACGAATCTGAAGTCAATGCGCTTGCGCAGCAGCTCAGGTATCTCCTCAATGTCAGCACTGTTCAGCTTCGGAGCAAGAACCCGCTTTACGCCAGCTCGCTGAGCAGCCAAAGCTTTCTCCTTGAGTCCGCCAATTGGCAGGACGAGTCCGGTCAGCGTTATCTCACCGGTCATCGCCGTATCGCTGCGAACACTCCTGCCGGATACCAGCGAGCTGAGCGCGGTCGCAATCGTGATCCCAGCGCTAGGCCCATCCTTCGGGATTGCACCAGCTGGCACGTGGAGGTGAATGTCGTGCTTGGCAAACCAATCATCCGGGGCATCCGGTGCCACCTCAGCAAGGTGGCTCCGCACCCATGAGACCGCGGTCTGCGCTGACTCCTGCATTACCTCACCAAGCTGCCCGGTGACGGTAAGTCCTCCCTTGCCCGGCGCTGCGCTTGCCTCAACGGCGAGCACATCTCCACCGGCCTGTGTCCAAGCAAGTCCTGTCGCGACGCCAGGTCCAGCGCCACGGCGAATGCTCTCAGCTTGGTAACGCTGCGGGCCAAGCAGCTCAATCACCCGTTCTGGGGTGATCGTGTGGCGCTTGCGGTTGCGACCTTCGGCGACAAGCCGCGCAACTTTTCTGCAGACGGCTCCGATCTCGCGCTCAAGGCTGCGCACGCCAGCCTCGCGTGTGTAGTCGGCGATGATCATCCGCAGTGCTGGCTTGGTAATCAGTATCTGGCTGCTCTTCAAGCCGTTGCGCTCAATTTGGCGGGGCAGCAGATAACGCGATGCGATCTCAAGCTTCTCCTCTGCCGTGTATCCGGAAAGTTGGATGATTTCGAGGCGATCGCGAAGCGGTCCAGGGATCGTGTCAAGTGCATTTGCGGTGCATACAAAGATCACTTCAGAGAGGTCAAAAGGTAGATCAAGGTAATGGTCACGGAAGGTGTGATTCTGCTCCGGATCAAGAACCTCAAGCATCGCCGATGCTGGATCACCACGGAAGTCAGATCCCATCTTGTCGATTTCGTCAATCAGGATCAGCGGGTTGACTGATCCGGCATCCCGCATCGCGCGGATCACCGAGCCAGGCATCGCCCCGACATAAGTTCTGCGATGGCCACGTATTTCTGATTCGTCGCGAACTCCACCGACACTGATCCGCTGCTGATTACGACCTAGTGCCCGCGCAATCGAACGGCCGAGTGAGGTTTTGCCGACTCCGGGAGGTCCCACCAAGCAGAGGATCGTCCCCCGCGAATCCGGCTTCAGCTTTCGAACGGCGAGAAACTCAAGAATTCGGTCCTTGACCTGTTCGATCCCGGCGTGATCCTCGTCGAGGACCTTGCGTGCGTGGACGAGGTCTAGGTTGTCCTTGGTTCCCGGCCCCCACGGCAGACTCTCTATCCACTCAAGGTAACTACGAATGACGCTGTGCTCGGCGGCACCAGGTGGCTGACGCTCAAGGCGACCAAGCTCACGATTAACCGCCTCGCGAGCCTCCTCGGAAAGCGCAAGAAGGTCAAGCCGCTCGCGGAGATCTTCGGCTTCCGCCGATGCATCGTCGGTCTCACCAAGTTCAGCGCGAATCGCCTTTAGCTGCTCACGCAGGAAGAACTCACGCTGCGCCTTGTCCATCTCTGACTGAACCTGAAGTTGGATCTTCGATCCAAGCGCTGCCACTTCAAGTTCCTCAGCAAGCATCTCCGAAAGGCGACGCAACCGTTTGGCGACATCCTGTTCCTCAAGCAGCTCCTGCTTCTCTGAAGTTCTCAGTCGCAATGCGCCGGCAATCAGGTTCGCGAGCGCACCGGGATCCTCAATATTTGCGACTGCGATCTGCAACTCCTCAGGCAGATCGGGTACCTCTTCAACGATCTTTCCGAATGTGTTTTGTACGGCGCGGACAAGCGGCCGCAGGTCGTCGGCCTTGCGCGGTTCAAGGTCGGGCAGCGGCGTGATCTCCGAGACTAGATAGGGCTCAGTTTCCGTATAGCCACCGAGCTCAACGCGAGGTCCACCCTGCACCAGAAGCCGCAGGGTCCCGTCAGGGATCTTCATCATCCGAGCCACCTGGCCGACCACACCAACGCGATGCAATTGGCCGGGCCCTGGCGCTTCAACATCTGGATCGGTCGAAGCGACCATTACCAGCATCCGATTACCTGCAAGAACATCATTGACAAGCCGTATCGATCGCTCCTGCCCAACAGCGATCGGCGTCAATGTGTCTGGGAACGGCACCGTCTCGCGCAGCGGCAGCACGGGTAGCGTGGCCGGCAGGTCCTCCGCAGACTCAACGGGTGAATCGTCGCCGAGGATGTTCACTGACCACTCCCACGGCGTTCAATTGGAACGCTTCTGCGCTGCGTGGTCCCGGTCGCGAGCGGTAGCTCGATTCGCAGCATTCCATCCTCACATGTTGCCTTTGCCTGATCGGCAATGACATCTGCGCCCAACTCAACAGTTCGGCGAAACTCGCCGGTAGGAATCTCAAGTTGCTGGTAAAGCCTGCCGGCGGAGTCGGATGAATCTCGCTGACCGCTGAGCACAAGCTGGCGTCCCTCGATCTCGATTGAAACTCCCTGTTGATCGACTCCGGCGAGATCCGCAACAACTACGGCGCGAGGCGGCGGGCCATCCTCGTAGAAGACGTCGACGGCTGGAGCAAACGCTAGCCGTGGCCTTGCCAAGCCTGAGCGTTCGAGCATGTCGCCGAACAGCTCATCCATCTCACGGCGCATTCGGTCGAAATTGGAAAACGGATCATGTGCCTGCATGCGACCCACTGTATCCCCGAAAACCGCTTGGGGATTCGGTCAGAGCTTCCAACTCGATCCCTGACCAGCCACCTCGACCGGTCCTCCGAAGGCCTGCTCGGCGATGTTGCGCGTCTGCTCGACATCCCGCTCATCGCTGATGTGGGTGAGCAGTAACCGTTTTGCGCCGGCAGCCGCGGCCAACTCTCCAGCCTGTTTGCCGGTCAGGTGGCCCGGTGAGTCACTCTCCGCGCCGGCAGAAGGGTCACCCTCTGCGAAGGTCGCTTCGAGCATCAGCAGGTCCGAATTCTCGGCGAAGCGAACGAGGCTGGCGGAGGGACCACAGTCGGCCCCGTAAACGAACCGGGCACCAGATTGTCCGACGATCGACATTGCGTGGGCGGGCACGAAATGTGGAACCTCGCCAAAGGTAATCGTCATGCTTCCAAACTCAAGCGACTTCTCCGGGTCATATTCGCTTGCCCTGAAGGCCTCCTCAACCAATCCCTCTGGCCCCCAGACTCCACAGAGCGACCGTAGAGCCGCCAATCCGCCGGGTGGTAGGGCAAGCAGCGGTGGTTTGCTATCCCTATTTGGACCGTAGGTGAGCGCATAAGCAAATGGCACCAAGTCAAGGATGTGGTCTGCGTGCATATGGCTAATCACGACCGCATCAATCTGATGGTGATCAAACCGCCCACGCAGCTTCCCGAACACTCCGTTGCCGCAATCGAGCAAAACGGCCGTGTCGTGTTCCTCAATCAGGTAGCCGCTGCAGGCGCCGTCGGCGTCCTGCCACGATGGTGAACTTCCAATGACTGTGATCTCCAACTGAGGTGTCCGCCTTGAGGGGTTGGGCGCCGACAGTGCTGCCTTGCTGCGAAACTCTATCCCGATGGAGAATATTCCGCTGCTTGTGACATCAACTCCTACGGGGCTGGCGCGCACAATGCTTGTTTTGGGTGCACTGCTGATTGCCGGCGCCCTGCTTGCGGGCCTTGCACGCCGCGGGTTCCTTTCGATGGTCGCGATCTATGTGCTTGCCGGACTTGCTCTGGGTCAGAGCGGCCTTCAGTGGCTCGACTTTTCGCCAACTTCACCTTTTGTAACCGACATGACAATTGTCGCGCTGGTCGTTGTTCTGTTCCGAGACGGGATTGAAGTTGACTCTGAAATGCTGCGCTCCCATTGGCGGCTTCCAGCTAGGAAGCTCGTCTTAGCAATGCCAATCACTGCGGCGATTGTTGCCCTCACCGGCCACTTTGCCGTCGGACTCGACTGGACGGAGGCGCTTCTGCTCGGCGCACTGCTGGCCCCTACGGACCCGGTTCTCTCGTCGGCGATCGTCACGAACCTTCGCGTACCCGCCGTACTTAGGAACTCACTTAACCTTGAGTCTGGGCTGAATGATGGTCTCGCCCTGCCAGCCGTCTTGGCACTAATCGCCGCCCTGACTCCTAACAGCAACTTCGTCCTCTGGGAGTTCCTAATTCAGGACATCGGCGGCGGGCTGCTTATCGGCGCCGTCGTAGCCCTCGCAGCTGCCGCACTGCTGCCCCGCAACTCAACGATCAAGCCGCATCTACTTTCGCTCTACGCCTTTGGCGTGGCGCTGCTTGCCTACGGGGTAGCTGTCGTCGGCCTTGAGGCGAATGGACTGATTGCAGTCTTCACCGGTGCAATCATCCTCGGGCTGCGCCGCCCCGACCTTGTTGACGCCTTCGCATCGCGGGCTGATGATGTTGTTGAGATCACAAAATTGCTCGTCTTTCTGGTTTTCGGCGCAGCGATCTCACTCGGCGCGCTGCTAGCTGACGGATGGTCGGCGGTTGCCGTGGTCGCAGTCACCTTCCTGGTTGCGAGACCAGTCGGAATAGCTATTGCCCTGATTGGGTCAAAGCTAAATGCCTCAAGCAAACTGTTTATGGCCTGGTTCGGCCCTAAGGGTGTCGCGACGATGAGCTTCTCGCTGCTTGTCTACGAGCGCGTCAGTGGCGGTGAGCGAATCGCAAACCTTGCAGCCCTCTGCGTACTGGTATCGATTGTTGCTCATGGACTTACCGACATTCCAGGCGTTAATTGGATCGCCAGCCGCACGCGGGATGGCTTCGATAGCAGCGCCCCAGCCGACGCTGGCGGCAAGCCAAGTCAGGCGTGAATTGCAGCCTGCTCCTCGGCAGTTGGAAATGCCCAGACTGCATGAGTGCGCCGCTCCTGCCGGAAGTGGAACCGCATCTGTTGGGCCGGCTTGAGACCGCTTTCAGACATCGGTCGGTAGGTGGCGCAGGGGCTCGGATCGGCAACCGCACAGAGCCCATTGGCACCAAAGAAGCATCCGGCGCAGGTTGGTTTTGGTGCCTTCGATCTTGCCGCCATGCCTGTTTCGCTCGCCTCCTCAACTTGTCTGATCGTGGCCAATCGGCCACCTCAACCAGACAACAACAACTCGCCCCCGTCCGCAAGCAGAGATCCCGCTCGCCGCGGACTTTTTTGCTCTGAGATCCGTAGCCTGATCAGAAGATGAGAATCCTCGTGACTGGAACCAGTGGCTTTGTCGGCTCGGCACTGAGCAGCAGGCTGCTTGATCGAGGCCATCAGGTAGTGGGATTAACTCGCGACAGCTCGCGGGTGCCAAGCCAACTTCAGTCAAGGATTGAACTTGTAGTTGGCGATGCGCTTAAGGCCGAAACGCTTAAACGAGCGATGGATGGCTGTGATGCCTTTGTCTGGCTGATCCATTCAATGGAGCACGAGGACTCCGATTCGCCGTTCGCCGAGCGTGAACTTGTCTCGGCGAGCCTTGCCGTTGAGGCTGCCCAGGCTGCTGGAACTCAACGCGCGGTCTACCTCGGTGGAATCCTCCCCGCCGACGGCGCCAAGTCACCACACCTCGCCAGTCGACTGGCAGTTGAGCAAACCCTTTTGGCAGGACTGCCAAATTCGACAGCGCTTAGGGCATCAATTGTGATCGGAGCTCGCTCACGATCTTTCAGATTCCTGACTCGTCTTGTTTCGCGAATGCCTGCACTTCCGCTACCTGGCTGGAGCACGAATCGAACAGCCCCGGTCGACGAGCGTGATGTTCTCAACGCGCTAGTCCGCGCGACAGAGGGTGCGGCGGAGGGAATGTCACTAGATGTAAGTGGCCCGGAGACAATTACGTACGGTGCGTTAATCGAACTGATTGCCGATCGGCTGCTGCTCGAGCGGCCAACATTCTCACTGCCATTTTCACTGACGCCAATCGCAGGACAGGTTGCCGCAGCAGTCGCAGGCGAACAGCCGGAGCTAATCGTGCCGCTGATGGAGAGTCTCGGAAGCGACCTGCTGCCTCGCAATGACGGTCTAGCAAGCCTCGGCGTCAAACCGCACAGACTTAGCGCAGCAATTGACCGGGCCCTATTCGAGTTGGAATCTATTGAGGAGATTGGCGCACGATGAGCAGAGTTGAGGTTTCGATCCATATCAGCGCACCGCCTGAGGCCGTCTGGGATATCGCTCTCGATCCTTCAAGGCTCAAGGACTGGGTGACAATTCATTCGCAGCTGCACGAAGCGCCAAAACGAGCACTGCGCAAGGGCGACGAAATCGATCAGACACTGACGCTTCGTGGGCTTCCATTCAGGGTCTGCTGGAAGGTCGCAGCAATCGATCGCCCCAATTCAGCTCTCTGGGAGGGTTCGGGGCCAGCCGGCTCCAAGGCGACAACGGAATACAGGCTTGAAGCGGACGGGGACGGAACTCTCTTTTCCTATGCAAATGAGTTCAAGCCACCGGCTGGCCTGATTGGCCGAATGGCTGCGGGCGCTCTCGTCGGCGACCTCCCTGAGCGCGAAGCGCGCGAGTCACTCAAAACCCTTCAAGCGCTTTGCGAAGCTGACCGTTAAAACTACTGAACGCATATTCCCACTGTGATTTAGGTCACAAATGTATTTCAAGTATTACCGCATTTGGGTAGCTGACCGTTTATAGTGGGTTATGCATTTCCGTATAGACCAGTAGCCCCCTAAACCCGAAAGGTCGGACCGTACGCTTATGGCAGACTTTGTTGACGCAACCTTGGCGGAGATTCGCTCCCGCAAACTCGAACTTCAGGCCGCATTTGAAGAGTACGACCGCCTCGAAGCTGCTGAGATCGCACTCAGCAACCTCGGCAGCGCGCCGAGCCGTGGCAGCAGCTCTCGCCCACAGAAGGCCCGCTCAACTGCTGGTCGCAAGGCAACCCGCAGAACTTCAACCTCTGCTGGTACCGGCCAGCGCGGTCGCCCAAAGGGCAGCGGCAAGCGTCAGGCACAGGCAGTCAAGATCATTGCTGCGGCACCTGGCATTTCGACCTCCGAGGTCGCCAAGAAGATGGGCATCAAGCCCAACTACCTCTACAGGGTCCTCCCCGACCTCATGGGCGAGGGCAAGCTCCGCAAGAAGGGCCGCGGCTGGTACGCCACAGCGGCCAGCTAAATCAGTTGCAACAGCTTGAGCGCGGCGTGGATGGAATTAGCCATCCACGCCGCACAAGCTCTCTAGCCGAGCAGACCTAGGTCACGAACTGCGTCGCGCTCCTCACGCAGCTCCGCAACGCTGGCATCGATCCGCTCACGGCTGAAATCATCAATTTCGAGCCCCTCGACGACCGACCACTCGCCTCCCTCACAGGTAACAGGGAAGCCGCAGATAAGCCCCTCATCAATGCCATAGTCGCCGTGGGAGACGACTCCCATCGAGACTTGCTTGCCTTCGCTGCCAAGTACCCAATCATGCATGTGCTCAATAGCCGCATTGGCTGCCGAGGCGGCCGAGCTGGCCCCACGAGCCTCAATGATTGCCGCGCCGCGCTTGGCAACCGTTGGAATAAATGAGTCCTTGTACCAGGCCATGTCATCAACGACATCAAGAGCCGGCTTACCGGAAATTGTCGCGTGAACAAGGTCGGGGTACTGGGTTGTTGAGTGATTTCCCCAGACACCAAGGTTCTCAATGTCACCAACCGCTACCTGGGCCTTAGACGCAAGCTGCGCTACTGCCCGATTGTGGTCAAGGCGCATCATTGCCGTGAACCGCTCCTGTGGCACATCCGGTGCGGCGTGCATCGCAATCAGAGCATTTGTGTTCGCTGGGTTACCGACAACAAGAACCCGTACATCGTCAGCGGCATTGTCATTAATTGCCTTGCCTTGGACGGTGAAGATTGCACCGTTCGCCTCGAGCAGGTCACCGCGCTCCATTCCCGGACCGCGCGGGCGCGCTCCGACGAGCAGGCCTACGTTCGTACCGTCAAACGCGAGATTCGGATCATCGGTTGTTGTAATCCCAGCGAGCAGCGGGAAGGCACAATCCTCAAGCTCGTAAGCGACACCATCTAGGGCGCCAACAGCCTGGGGCACTTCAAGCAGGCGCAGCTCAACCGGCGTATCCGGGCCAAGCAGGTCGCCATTTGCGATTCGGAAGAGGATCGCGTAGCCGATCTGGCCAGCGGCTCCTGTGACAGTCACCTTTACGGGGGCGGGCATTCGTTCTCCTTTTCGATGTTTGCGGGCTGACCTTCGCCCGGCCGTGCCGATGCTACCGCCGCAGAGCGAAAGTGGGATGATTGGCGCAATGGAGATCGAGGCTGAAGTGGGCAGCGTCATTAGTCAGACCGATCCACGGATCAGCGCTCCGAACCAACCGCCACCGCTGGATGGCATCAACCTTTTCGAGACAAATACCGCTCTCGTTGAGGCGGTTGAACGCGACGGTGCGCAGCCCTGGCTCGAGCGGTTGACAGAGATTGGCGAGCTCGCGGGAAGACGCGAGGTTCTTGAATTGGGAGCACTCGCAAATGACAATCCTCCGCAGCTCAAGAACTTCGACCGCTTCGGCAACAGGGTCGATGATGTTGATTACCACCCGGCCTACCACCAGCTGATGACTATCGCCTGCTCCTACGGCATCCATTCGCTGCCTTGGACGGAGGGCCCCGGCGGACACGCAGCACGGGCGGCTATGTCAATGACATGGAGTCAGGTAGAGGCAGGTCACGGCTGCCCAATCTCAATGACTTACGCGGCAATTCCGACACTCCGAAAAACTCCTCCGCTCGCGGCGTACTGGGAGCCATTGCTGACTCGCAATGCCTACGACCCGCGCGGCATCCTTCCGACTGAGAAGGGTGGCTCGCTCGCAGGTATGGCAATGACGGAGAAGCAGGGTGGCTCCGATGTCCGCGCGAACCTGACGACGGCTCGCGCTGCGGGAGACGGCAATTGGCTGCTCGACGGCCACAAGTGGTTTTGCTCAGCGCCAACCTGCGACCTACTTCTCGTACTTGCACAGACCGACGAAGGCCTCTCCTGTTTCGCGGTGCCACGGGTCCTCGGCTCCGGAGCGCTAAACGGCGTCCGCATCCAACGTCTGAAGGACAAGCTGGGCAATCGCAGCAATGCTTCGAGCGAGATCGAGTTCCATGGCGCCACTGCACAACTCGTTGGCGAGCAGGGCCGCGGCGTACAGACGATCGTTGAGATGGTTAATCACACGCGGCTTGACTGCCTGATCGGGTCAGCCGCTGGAATGCGTTGGGCTCTAGCCCAAGCAGCGCATCACGCTGCTCACCGCAGCGCGTTCGGCCGCCTCATCGCCGAGCAGCCGCTGATGCAGGCGGTGCTTGCCGACCTAGCTCTCGAAAGCGAGGCTGCAACGGCACTCGCGATGAGGCTTGCGAGCTCATATGACTCCGACGCACCCGATCAAGTTGCCTTCCGTCGAATCGCCACCGCAGTTGCCAAGTACTGGGTCTGCAAGCGGCAGCCGATGATGGTCGCCGAGGCGCTTGAGGTACTTGGCGGCAACGGCTACGCGGAGGAATCTGGCATGCCGCGACTTTTCCGAGAGTCGCCACTAAATGGGGTCTGGGAAGGCTCTGGCAATGTCATCTGCCTTGACGTTTTGCGAGCTTGCCGCCGTGAGCCGGAATCGCTCGATGCCCTGCTCGCTGAAATTCGCGCCGGCTCCGATGCACTGCCAGAACTGAGCGAGCTCGCCGACACGCTCGCCTTCGAACTGCAATCCGACGATGCGGAGAGCCAGGCGCGAGTCACAGTTGAACGGCTCGCGATTGGGCTGCAAGCCTCACTACTCGCGAGGTTTGCGCCTAGCTCAGTCAGCGATGCATTTGCCTCGACGCGGCTACGAGGAGAGGGTGGTCGAGCCTTCGGCGCACTCCCCCGCGGCATTGATGTAGCGGCCATCACAGCGCGAGCAACGCCAGCGTTTCGCTAATAGCGGCGGCGTCAAGCCCCGTCGCCTGCCACCATCTACTTAGATGAGCGGCGGAAACGGATCAATTAAACTCTTCAAGGTCTTCGGGATCAGGGTCGGAGTCGATGTCAGCTGGTTCGTGATCCTGTTCCTTGCAATCTTCTGGCTTTCCGGAGTATTCAAATCGGTTCTCAGTGGCGACGGCACCGTCGCCTACCTAGCTGCCGTGGCGACAGCATTGCTTTTCTTCGGCTCACTGCTGGCCCACGAGTTTGGCCATGCGATCGCCGCGCGCCGTGCCGGCATCGGAGTTCCGCGCATTGACCTTTGGATGCTTGGCGGGCTCGCGCGAATGGATCGCGATTCCAACACTCCCGGCGAAGAGATCAAGATCGCACTTGCGGGACCCGCGGTGTCACTGCTGCTTGCGGTTGGCTGCTTCGGACTTGCTGCCGCTATTGAGGGTCCAACC
>Ga0194042_1000537_pt1 | contig 12602 bp, 2 predicted proteins | sample JunL4412m_MetaG_FD_148974 | JGI IMG/M metagenome (GOLD analysis project Ga0194042, IMG submission 148974) | Anoxic zone freshwater microbial communities from boreal shield lake in IISD Experimental Lakes Area, Ontario, Canada - Jun2016-L442-12m | ecosystem: Environmental > Aquatic > Freshwater >...
CTTGATTCACTTCGTCAACGCATGTTTCGCTTCGTTAACGCACGATCGTCACGTAACGCACGTTTTTTCATTCATCGATTCTACAGTTTTCCTCTGGCTGAACATTGATCAAGCTATTACTGTGAACATTTGTCTACGAAACAAACATTGACTTCTTTTACAGTCGAACCTTTCAACATCTATTTCGAAGATTTGATGTGACTCTTCACTCACCTCTGAAGATTGGACAAGCAAGATAGAAGATTGAAGATTTCTTTGTCGTGACATTTAACTCCCAGTTTGGAACATTACTGTCGAATCGAACATTTTAACCATTTTTGTGTTGTTGACAAATTGCAACACATTCGAACGATTACTTTGCACACAAGAACCTTCGACTCCGAGAGTTTCGGATACTGGAACCCCCGGTTGACGTTAGCTTGGTTTAGGAGCAGCTTAGTAGTTAGTCTCTGCACACAAGAACCTCCACCTCTGCAATTGTCAAGTGGAGCAGCGGAGCAGTTTTATTTTTCTGATTGACCCGAACATTGACAAGGTCTTTCGCCACAATGTCTGATCACAACTTGCCAGAGAGTGCTGACGCAAATCAAGGAGTAGACCAAGGAGCACAACAGACGCAGGCTTCACAGCCGCCAACTCCAGTTCCTTCAGTCAGACTTAGCATTCGCACACCTCCAACTCCGGCAAGACGAACTACGATCACAGCCTCTGAAACTGGTTCCTACACGCTCAGGTCACCCTTCACATTTGGAGGGTTTGGGCCTTCACAATTGCCAGACCCTGAAGCACGTCGCCAGTCAGACATGATTCGAAGTTTAATTGAAGACGCCTACAAAAAAGGCCGCAGTGATGGCTCTCGCTATGGATCAATTGGAGGTTCTCAAATCATTGTCGTAGAAGGTTCTCATTCGCCTTCGCCTACCACTTCACAATTGGTTCGCGAACAACAAGGTGTCACTGACCCTTCCATGCTTTGGGATGAAACTGATGTCAACTTTCCTCCACTTCCTAAAGTTCCACCACTTCGACGAGATTCTGAAGACTCAAGAGCTGCTGATTTCGTTGGTGAAGATCTCACCACCAACGATGACTTTCAACCAGAAAACTTGCAAACCAAACCAGTTTTACCAGACATTCAAGTTCATGTGAATGTCTCTGTTGACGAGCACGATTTCGCTGCTACTGACGGAGCGGCGGCTGCCGCCACACCGAAACAAAGTGTGGCAGACAGGATCCGAACATTTCATATCTCTGATGACCCGCCAAATGATCCAAGTCAAACCGCACCTCCGGCGCAAAATCCGGACAAGACAAGTGCCAAGAAGACTTATGATTCTCAAAAAGGCTCGGTCACCAGATTGATCAACAAATTTCGATCAGATCCAATGCTCACCGAAACAGACTACACTAACATTGAACAACGACTCTTTGCTCTGGTTAACGACATGGGTTTGAATTTTGCCAAGTATTCAACGTTGGTCACCGATTCAGCAGAGCTCAATGATGTCGAGGAAGATTACCGAGTGCGCTACACGGAAGCAAAATCAGTTTTGGACAACATTGCTGATTGGAGAAAGAATTTGACTCAACCCACCTCAACCGCGGCAACCACTGCTGCCCCTACTTCGGTTGCAACTTCAACTGCAGCTTCAACTTCACATGTTCAGACTTCAACAAACAAACCTCCTTCAGTTGACGGAGCCAAGGCACCTTCGTTAACTTTAGATGGATCTTCAAGGGTCCAAACAAGAATTCCTTATTCGGTTCCTTCGACTTCTGTTAAAGTGTCGACTTATCCGGATACCTTACCGATTTCGTCGTCGGCACCCAGAAATGTCACATTTTCATTGCCAACCTTCGTAACTACAGGAGCAAGACCAAAGGACTCTTATCAGCCCTTTTTTCATCCAGACACAACACAGATGACCAGGCCAACTGGAGTTACAACAGTCACTTCATCAACGGCAACTCGTCCTTCTGTGTTTCCGAATGTTCAATCTAAGCCCTTTGTTCCTCAACGAACAGTGCCAGTTGTCGAAAACATTGGCTCAGACCGTGGCGCTGATTTTTTGGATCCTAGACTTCGTCGCCAGCCCAAGAAACGTGGTAATGGACAGCAGCAACAACAGCAACGTCCTCCGCCACAAACTCAGCAACAACAACGACAATCACCTCCGTTTTCAGATTATCAGAAAAAGTTTGACTTCATGGAGAAACAGATTGCTGAACAAAAACGTCTTTTGGCTGAAGCACTTAGAATGAAGCCACCTTCTGAAGCAGACTTACTTCAGAAAATTCGTCGAGAGTTGGCTGCAGAAGCAGCCGCGAGGAATCCAGGGTCTTCTCAATGGAATGCACCTGATAATCCTGAACAAACTCGAAGTTCAGCTCCTCACTCAGCGGCTCAATCACAGCCTTCACAAAATCAACGAACTGATGCCTCACATGGTCGGGTAGAAACACTTCCGGATCACGGTTTGCCTCCGCCATTTTACCGTAATTGGTCCTCCAATGCTCGAGGAGATTTAAGTGGTGGAACTTACCGGCCTCGAACGGATGGTGGTGCTCACCAACCACGTCCTCCGCCGGAAACCTCTACTACTGCCCAACAGGAAGCTTCACCGTCAGCTTCAGCATCGGCTTCTGCTCATGCAACTTCAGCTCCAGCTTCCGGCTTGCCTTCATATTCTTCTGAATTCCGGCATCCTTCAGCTGAACATTCGGGTCTAGCACCAGGTTCGCACCATTACTCTCCTCCGGGCAGTACAAACTTCCGTGAAGAAGATTACCGAACTGGTGAACAAAGACCTCTTTTCAAACCAGAGCGTCACACTTTCGATGCGACGCCAAAAACCGAACAGTGGACGACGTTCAGAGCGTCGTTTGATGCTGCAGTCGGCAGTCGCCGAATGCCTGATGCCCAAAAACTTTTAATGTTAATTGACTTGCTCAGTGGCGAGCCAAAGAAAATCGCAAGAAGAATCGCAGGAGATGTTTATGACACTCGTTCCTACATCCAAGTTTGGCACACACTTGAAGAACATTATGGCGGACTCAATCGCGCCAAGAAAGATGTCCTTCATAAGCTCGAAACTTTCCCGAAGATCAACAAGTTCAACAAAGATAACGCATTGGAGTTCTCTTCTCTGCTGTTGAACATTCTGAACAAGTACGCCAACCAAGGTCCTGGTTTAACAGATGAGGGTGGGGTGCTCAGTAGCCTCGCCAAGAAGATCATCCCAGAATTCGAAGTTGTCACCTACTTTCAGAAACTTGCTGAATATGATCGTCCGGATAATCTCACTGAATTCTACAAATTCGTCGAACAAAAGAGGATCGCGCTCAATCTTGCTTCGGCCCATTTTGCCCCAGCCCCTAAACAAGGTTCGGGCTCAGCAGCCCTCACGCAACGAGACACCCGACCCGAAGAAGACGAAGAAGAACGCGGTGCTGAACAAACTTGGGGCAAGGATTATGGATTAGAAAGTCGTGAACTTCCTAAGAGGGGTGAGCCCCCTCAGAGGGGTGATCCAAGGGGCGAGTCGAAGGGTGAGCCCAAATCCGACCCGAAGCCAACCGAAATCCCTCCATGTCCAGTCTGCAAAGCCAAACACAACTTGTTTCACTGCGATGACTTCAAAGCAATGACTACAAACAAACGATACTACGCAGTTCGAGACGCCGGATATTGTTATCATTGTCTCAAATCAAATCATTCGGCAAAGAATTGTACCTGGCACAAGGATGTCAAGTGTGGCCTGGAAAGCTGCACTCGTTACCACCATCCTCTGTTGCACAACTTCAAGGCCCAGATGCTGATCACGTTCGAAGAGTTTGTTTCTCAAACTTCACTTCCAGACATCAATCAACATTCGGCCTCTCAGTTCACTGGAGAAGACGATTACGTTTCGATTCGGACGGCCACCATTTTGATAACTGGACCAACTGGCAAACCTCATCGCTGCATTGCCGCTCTCGACTCTTGTTCGAACTCAACGAACATCGACGCTGACCTCGCCAAGGAGTTAGGCCTCAGAGTTAACCAGACCGGATTTCAGCGAGAGATCAACACTATGGAGCGAGTTGTTCAAGTTGCTTCAGATCACGTCAGTTTCATGATCAGTCCCGTCGACGGCCGGACCTCATACCCCGTTGATGCCTTCACGGTCAAGGATCTGGTTCGTGGATCACCTGTTGTCAATTGGCAAGACGCCGCAAAACAGTTTGCTCACTTACGAGAAGCAGACATTCCTAGAACGAAACCTACAGACAAAGTTCAAGTTCTACTTGGTGCTGATTACATGCACCTGATGGCAGCCTCAAGAAGTCTTATCGGGAAGGAAAACGAACCAACGGCCGAACTCTGCCGATTAGGTTGGGCCTTTGCCGGACGAGTCAAAAAGCTCGGCATTAAGAGAGCTGTCAGTGGCTTGAGCTATCAGACTATCATGATGGATGAAGAAAATCGACCAAGACTTTCGGAACAGATGAAGAAGAAAGAAGACCGAGAGGGAGTTTCTCAACTGGAAGCACCTCACCAAGATCTTCAGACTTACCTAACCCTTGAGCCGACAGTCGACTTCGAAAATGAAAGAAAGCTTCAAGAACTTCATGATCTTGTCGCCAAACACTGGGAACTCGAAGCCATCGGATTAGTTGAGAAGATTCCAACTTTTTCCGGTGACATCAAAGAAAAGCCAGTTAAACACTGGACAAAAGCCGAACGCGAATCTGATGCCAAATTGAAAGTCGAGTACGTTCCAGAGAAGAAGCAATTTCAGATGTCAATCCCTTGGAAGCAAGTTCGACCTGATCTGCCAAATAATCGATTCGCAGTCCGTACTCGTCAAGAAAAAGTCTTTGCTCGTTACAAGGATGATGAAAAGGCATTGATCACCAAACTGTTTGACTCTTATCTTGAAAAAGGATATATCAGGAAGCTCGAAGACCATGAGAAGCGCGACACTGACGCCTTCTACCTTCCCTTCTTTTGTGTCCTCAAGACAGACAGTGAGACAACCCCAGTTCGAGTTGTTTGGGATTGTGCAGCCAAGTTCGAGCACAACGGAGTGAAGAAATCTCTCAACTCCGAAATTGAGTTAACTCCGAATCGACTTCAAGATCTTTTCAAACTACTTCTGCGAATGAGAAAGTACAAAAACGTGGTTCTGTCAGACATCAGCGAGATGTTCCTCAAGGTCATTCTCGATCCAGCTGATCGACGTTATCACCGCTTCCATTTCAACGGAGAGGAGTACGAGTGGCTGGTCATCCTTTTTGGCAACTTGTCATCGCCAAACGGATCTCAGAAAGTCATTCAGCTCAACTGTGATCTCAATGGAGCAGGACTTGTTGAAGCACTTGAATCAGTTCGAAACGCTTGCTACATGGACGACGTGGCCGACTCCCGGCCTGACGAGGAAACGGCGCTTCAACTCGCCAGAGAACTCGTCATCTTGTTTGATCTCTGTGGCATGACGGTTCAAAAGTTCTACTCAAACTCACCACTTGTCTGCAAAAGCCTCGACCAGAGTCTTCTCGCTAAGGCTATCCAGTTCGACGAAGTCACGCACGACCTCGTCTACAACATCGGCCGAGTCCTTGGCATGTCCTACTCGGTTCCAGAGGATTGTCTCACCTACGCCGGCAAGTTCGGCAACGTCAGGGAGTGGATCAAAGGCAAAGTCGACATCAACCTTGACAATGAACCAGTACAAGATGGCTGGACCAAGAGAAAGCTCACTCAGGTTTCGGCTTCGGTCTTCGACCCTCTCGGACTTATCTCACCGTTTCTTGTCAGATCAAAGGTCATCATCCAGGAAGTCTGGAAGCTGAAAATCGATTGGGACGAAGTCATCCCAGAAGCCATCTGTCTCCCTTGGCAGAGTTGGCTTGATCAGTTCACCGAAATTCCGAACATCAAAGTTGACCGTTGGACCGGCCTCAAAGCCCGAGGAACGTCCTATCAGCTTCATACTTTCTGTGATGCTTCGGAAGAAGGCGTTTGCGCCGCTGTTTACATTCGAGTCAAATCAGGAGCTGAAATCACCACCAACTTGCTGGCAGCCAAATCTCGAGTCTCGCCCCTCAAGGCCGAATCGATCTCGAGATCCGAACTCGTCGCGTGCGTCATTGCCGTTCGACTCTGTTCAGTTGTCAGAGAAACTTATCCGACAGTTGCCGAAGACACGTTCTTTTGGACTGACAGCGAAGTCTGCCTCAGGTGGATCAACACTCCATCCAAATCATTCAAAGCTTACGTTGCTCACCGAGTGGGAGAGATCCAAACTTTCACCGAGCCTCGTCAGTGGCTTCACGTGCCTGGAGTCGTCAATCCGGCCGACATTGGAACTCGTCCGATTTCGATCACCGAACTTTGCGATTGTCAAGCCTGGTGGCAAGGACCAGAGTTCCTCAGGTCTGACATCACAGAATGGCCAAAAACGAAGATCGTCCAAGAGCTTGAGAGTAAAGAACTCAAGCAGACCATTTTTCTGACTACCGATCATTTGAAAAAAGTTGACTTTGACGCTTTCGGTCAACTTCATCCTCGATACTTTTCAGTCTCGAAGCACGTCAACGGACTCGGAAAATGTCTCATCAAGTGGGGTCACATCCTCAAAGCAAAGCGACTCTTCACCATGAAAAAAGAAGATCGACCAATTCGTCAGTCAAAATATCTTCGACATGCCGATGTTGAAGACGCTCGAGTCTTCCTCATCAAACAATCGCAGTTGGAGTTTTTCGGTGAAGAAATTGCCTTGATGTCAAAAAACCTTCGACCTTTGGCAGAAATCAGAGGAACCAAGTCAAGCCCCATTCAGAAGTTCAACCCGTTTTTGGACCCAAGAGGAGTCATGCGAAGCCTATCTCGGCTTACAAACATTCCGGGTCTCACTTACGAAAAAGCTCATCCGGTCATCCTTCATCGCAAATCGGATTACGCCAGACTTATTGTTGAAGCTGCTCACGTCGAGCATCAACATCCAGTTGGCATCCAAGCCATGAACGCGGCCATCCGAAACGAGTTCGCCATCAACGGCATGGGAACGCTTTGTCGTCAAATCCAGTCTCGATGCACAGAGTGTCGAAAACTGAAGGCAGCTGTCAACACACAGCTGATGGCTCCACTTCCGGACCGTCGACTTGGTGTCAAGCTCAAGCCTTTCGACAACGTTGGCCTCGATTTCGCCGGCCCGTTCGACATTAAAATGGGCAGAGGGAAAATTAGGAAGAAAGTCTATGTGCTTGTCCTCACCTGCATGGTTACAAGAGGAGTTCACCTCGAAACAACCGGCGGCATGGACACTTCACACGTCATCGACGCTATCTCACGGTTCGTCGACGTCAGAGGGGTGCCCGCGACTCTCACATCAGACAATCAAACTTCTTTTCGAAAGGCAGACAAAGAAATCACTGAGTGGTACAAGACAGTTAACTGGGACGCTGTTCAGGAGGCAACAGGACTAGGATTCCGGCCAAACTCTGACGGCATTCAGTGGCACTTCAATCCACCAAATGCTTCTCACTTCGGCGGCATCTTCGAAATCATTGTCAAAGCACTCAAGCGAGCAATGAAGACCGTCATTGGCAGAGCAGACCTCGACGAAGAAGGATTCCGGACTTGTGTCTCGAAGATCATGTTCATGCTGAACAACCGACCAATTCAACAGTCAGGCAGCATTCAAGATCAGGCACCACTCACGCCAAACAGTTTCGTTCTTGGTGATCTGGCTAATGCCGTTTTTCCTCCAGATTTCCCGGAAGTTACTAATCTGGACCGAAAATTGAAGCAGCAGATCGAAGTTCAGAAATCTGTCTGGAAAAGATTCTTCCTTGAATTCGTTCCACTCTTGGGACCTCGTCAGAAATGGTCTCAAGAACAAGAAAATCTCAAAGTCGATGAAGTGGTCATCGAACTCGATGAAAACCAACCCAGAGGAGTTTGGCGCCTGATGAGAGTCTCGAAAATTTTCCCAAGTCAAGACGGATTAGTTCGAAAAGTGGAGGTCACGAGCACCGACAACAAGACCTACATCAGGCCAATTGCCAAACTGATTCCGATCGTTCGGAATTAATCATGACAACCTAGAGCAAAATTTAATTTAATTTTAAGTTTTATGTATGTGCGACTCAAACATACGCACATTTATCTATGCATGCAACCTTGCATAGTTTATTTTAATTTTTGATTTTAAATATGCGCAATCAAACATACGCATATAAACTTGTGCTGTAAATTTTCGCACAAGTAGTAATTTTAAATTTAATTTTATTGACAAAATTGATAGCACTTTGCCGGTGCAGGATATAATGTCACCTTCGTTTGACATTTTGCTTTAAGAACTCTGATTAATTCGTTTCTGCGACTTCTCGTTGTGAAGTTGCAAGAGGGGTGAATCCCCTCAGTGGGGTGTACATACACAGACACAAAACACCAAAACTCGTTCTGCTATTGATCCAAACAAGTCAAAATACCGACTTCCAAAGATCAAGGTCGAACCTTCCATCAAACTATATTGCAGAATGTCTAACATTGATGAGGACGAGATTCTGGAGCTGGAGATCTCAGACGACGAGACGTTCGGACTTCATGGAGTCGGATCGCCGGGCAAAAAGCGAAAGGTTGCAGAAGAAGGTCTGGATACTGGAAAGCTGGTTGAAAGAACCGTAACCCTCCTGCCAAATTCGATGGTCATCCTCCCCCCGCCGTCAGTTCCGGCCAAGCTCTCGTTCACGCAGTACATCCAGTCATCGTTCAGTTCATCCTCGAGAGTCAATATTTATCGAAACCGAATCCCGCTGGTCTTCCCAGAACTTGCAGCGACAGACACTCGTCTCATCAGATTCGTCCCCAGTGAGGACGGAAGCGACAGAGAAGACGACGCGGACACCTACTATGACTCAGGCATTCACAGCTTGGCCGAAGAGGATTCCTACGTTCGTTCTGCTAAGACTTGGCCCCGCAAGCGTGATCTCGGACCCACTCCAGTTCCGTCATTTATCGACATTGCATGGAACGATCGTCTCGGCCGCGAATTCGCCGAGAACAATCTGACGAGTTATGAGCCAAAATGGATGGTTCACCTCTCGAGGTCGGACGCGCTCAAGCTCATCGCCAAAACCGGACCTCTCTACTATGATGCCAACTCTAGTAGCAGACGCAATGTCTGTCAGGTCAAGTCGGGCAACCACATCAACCCCGAAGCCCTCAGAACCTTTTTGCTGTCGGTTGATGATTGGCGAGTCTTGTGCTTCGACACGGAGAGCGACGGCAAGATGCTTTACAAGGTCGAGCCAAACAAGGGCGAGAAAGGTCGGATCCCGATTGTCTTTGGCAATCCTGCCGGACAAGTTCTGGTCTTCCATGACTCTCGCGAGACCCCTCAAGAGCTCAAGGACCGCTGCGCTGATTTTCGGTACGTCAAGTTTCAATCTGGAGCTGAACACGACCTTGCTCATCTCAAGCGAAATGGGTTCTCAGATTTTCGAGGAGTCGTCGACGTTCAAACCTTGATCACTCTCGTCCGCCCAGCCACGAAGCAGTCCGGTATTGAGTTCTGCACTCAGTATGTTTGGGGCGATGATACGGAGAGGAACGAGTACGCCGCTGGCTACGTCAAAACTGACATCCCCGAGAAGAACAAGATCAGGATCAAGTGGGCTACCGGGTTCAACTGGTTTTACCAACGTGAGGACTGGGAGAAACAATCTCTCTATCACTCTTGCCAAGATGTTTTGACACCTTACGCCATCCTAGTCAAGATCGCTCTCGAGATTACCGAACTTCGAGGTCAGGCTGAGAACGAGCAGGAAAACATCTTCATCACGATGAACGAAGCACTGGAGCTTTGTCTGTCAAAAGCACCGGCAGACATTCGTAACCCGAACAACAACTGTCTGGCTAAAGTCGTCAAAGAGGAAAAGCTCATCAACTGGATCAATGACGAAGCTGTGGAACACTGTACACCGTTTCAGTTCAACTCGCATGCACTGGTTCAGAGGATTCGGCGAGCTCGCGCTGATCTTGTCGAGTCTCACGTCAATGAGCTTCGTTGGGACGAAATCCAGGCTCTCGCTCTCCGTCACTTGGATCTTCTGCACGGCCGAATGCCGTTCTCGAATGAGTTGAAGTTTGTGGACCTCCGTTTCCACATCATGGATCACTGCGCTCACTGTGGATCTCTTGGGCACCGATCCGAAGCTTGCGTCGAAAGAACCTTTCCTTGCTGTTACGATCACGGACCAGGGTTCGATTTGCCGGCCCACTCCATCGTCTGCTGCCCGGCACTTCACGCTTACTGTCGTCGCTGCTTCATCCGCGGCCACTTTACTGAGTCTCATGGCAAGGGCTGGAAGTCAGCCGCTCAACTTCGACGCCAGTTCATGGAGTTTGCAGCTCAAGGCCTTTACACCTCGCTGCTCTACCTCATCAGGACGGAGAAAACGGCGAAGATCATCCAGCCGCATCATTTCCGACTTGGTCTCACTGGACGTCGGCTCGCTCAAGCGTACGGCGACTACTGGCTTTACGGAGGACTCGGCTACATCCCGGAGAACGAGAAGGCAAAGGGCGACATCTATCGAGAGATCGCCAAACGAAATCTGATGGCTACTCCGCTCACCTACGAGCTCTTGGCGGTCGTTAAGGAGGTCACTGCAGAACAACGCGCTAAGGACATCCTCATCGCGAAAGGGTCGATTGTGGCGGGCAAAAGGCTGTCCGGAGCTCAAAGAAGGAAGCGCCGACAGCTCACCTTGGAGCTTGAGGCCGAGGAGAAAAAGCAGAAAGACAAAAACGTTTGAAAAGCCGATTAGGGTCGAACATTTGCAAAGTTACCAATCGAAGGGCAAGTGTTCTGCGTTGCCGGCAAGTGTGTCTCTGCCATTAAAACACCTACGGGTTCTGAGAGGTTCAAATCCTACAAATAAATAAAAGCAGAAGACCTCATGTAAATTATGTTTAGACGTTCTATTTGTTGACGTCATTTATCTATCGGTTTGTTGTGTGTATGTTTATTATTGATTATTTTATTGAAAAAGTTTCAAAAGAGAGATTTCAAAAATTTTGTGTGCACTTGCACTCTTCCCCGTAAGAGTGTTCACCTTCCGTGGGCACTCCCGCTTGGTGGGTGTCTAAGGTCCCTAGGATAGGCTGATCGGGCCTTGATCAGGGACTGCGGGCATTCCCTGAGTGGGGTGTGTAGGTAACGTGTTTAGGTTACCTATTCGTCAATTTAAGTTCCTTGGAACTATCGAGTTTTTAGTCTCGATTTGGATTCAAAATATTCAAATTTGCCGCCCCTTTGCACCTTGTAAAATCTCTCCTATAAATCTATGAAAGCCTCATGTTAGAAAATCATTTTGTGTCTATGATTTGCCATTTCCTTTTTTCATTATTGATCACAATTGTATTAGCGCTAGAACCTGATACACCATGTTGCTAAATTGACTGAGCAACACATGCTTGTAAAACCATTCTAACATTGCATTGATTTGAGAGGATAAAATAAACCTTTGAAACTTACATCATTTGCATTCTGTTTTACTATAGCCTGACTGACTAAGTTCTGATATCAAAAGCCTTCTTGTTCACCTGGAATCAACCACGACAACGCACAGGGAATCTGATTTCCTCAATCTCATTCTGAACATTGTATCAGTCTCAGATTTTCTGGAAACCGTTTCGACAAAACAAGAAGACGTCAACGTCAACGTCAACGTCAACGTCAACGTCAACGTCAGTTGGGAAGTTTAACATTGCAATTTGAATGTTTTTAATGTGTTTTTGGCGAAGCCATTTTTGTTAACATTTTATCAGTTTGATTTACAAGACATTAGCAATTTTATTAATTGTAATCTAAGAAGATCTTGGTCATTTTTTAATTTGTTTCCTGGCAACCCTGTAACCATTTTAACCAACGTAATTTTCAACGTCAACGTTAACGTCAACGTCAAGGTTCCTCAAACCAATGTAACCAACGTAATTTTTCTCACAACAGAGATTTAATTTGTTAAAAACGTTTTTGGCCGTTTACCGTTTACCGTTTACCGTTTACCATACCGTTTACCGTTTACCGTTTAACATACCGTTTACCGTTACCGTTCGTTTTTCGTTTCGTCAAGTACGTCACGCACGTCTCGTCAACCTTTTTTAAATTTGATTTGTGTTTCATCTTTAATCTGGGGTTGCGCCAACATTTTCTACATTTTGAAAGTAAGACACGAATTGTTTTTGATCTAAAAAGAATAGACTGTGACCACGATTAACTTTTTCTGATACTGGAGTGCTGGTTGAAGGTTGAAGTTAGGCTACAGCAGATCATTTTTCGTGTCCGTATCCGTATCCGTTTCCGTATCCGTATTCGTATCCGTTTTAACAGATATTTAATTTTATGTGCAATGACTTGTTTGGATTGAATATTGTAACATTCATGTTCTTTTTAAAATCTTTGACTTGCATTTTACGTTAAATTTTTGCATTTGATAATTGAGGGGAATTTTCTTGATGGTCAGCGGTCACTGAGAGCTGTAGTGGAGCAGCCAACTGCAACATCAAGTTATTTCTTTTAATTTTTCAATACCCAATTATTATTCATGTC
>Ga0194042_1000538_pt1 | contig 12602 bp, 10 predicted proteins | sample JunL4412m_MetaG_FD_148974 | JGI IMG/M metagenome (GOLD analysis project Ga0194042, IMG submission 148974) | Anoxic zone freshwater microbial communities from boreal shield lake in IISD Experimental Lakes Area, Ontario, Canada - Jun2016-L442-12m | ecosystem: Environmental > Aquatic > Freshwater >...
GCCGACAATTCATCCGCGCCAATCTTGTTGCCGGCCGCGTTGACTTCGTCTTTCCGATCCGCCTGCCAGAACTGATAAACCCAGCCGAGACTGTCGCCGGCGACAAAGACATCGTTCGGCAGCGCTGCCAGCAGCTTCTCCAGCGCCTGCTTGTGCTCGGGTGCAAATTCCAACTGCAGTAGCGGATCGTCCGGTCGAAAGATTTCAGGCAACATCGCCGACGCATAACGCCCGGCCAATGTCCAGCGGTCCGTGCCCTCCGCCTGCGCGAGTTCCTCGACATCATCCAGCGTGACGCCGACGCCTTCGCCCGAATGAATCAACAACCCATTCTCCGCCAGAAAGCGCGCGAACAACATGCGGTGCCAATACTCATACGCGCAGGCTTCTTTCAGGTGAACAATTCCCTGCACGCCATCTTTGTCGTCGAGCTTGTCGCCCAACTGCCGCCCCTTCGCCCGCAGCCGATTGCGCAGATCGCGTTCAGCGGGTTCAAGTTGCTTGTGCGGCTTCGCTTCGCCGACAGACAGGCGTTCGAGCGCGGCCAACGCGCCAGTCTCGGCCAGACGCCGCGCCTGCTTGACGGTGTTCTCAAGCTGACGTCGGAGGGTTGGTTGTAGTGCGCTCATCGAATCCTTGTATCAGCCCCAAGGGGGCGAAATAAGATAGCCCAGGGCGGGTAGCCCTGGGTTGTGGCACAAAGAGAATTGATAGCCCTGAAGGGGCGACATAAACCGCGCGATCAACGTTTTTATGTCGCCCCTTCAGGGCTTTTCAAACACACATCGTTCTTGACCCAGGGCTGCGCACTAATGCGCTTACCCTGGGCTATCTTATGCCGCCCCTTCGGGGCTGAAAACGATTACTAAATCACCACCGGTCCGTTTTTCAGGACTTTCAGAATCTCGTCCTTCGCCGCTGCCAACCACGTATCGACATCCTTTTCCGTGTAGAGCGTCGCGGCGGGCAGCTTCACCGGCACCGCGTCTGGCGCGATGGCTTTCGCGATCAGCAACTGCAACTGTTGGAAACGCGTGGGCAACGCATCGGTGCGAGTCTTCCACACGCTGGGAGAACACTCTTCCAATTCGCGGAGTAGTTCGTCGCCGGTCCCGACCTTCAACGCGGGAGCCGGACGGAGCGCGCACTTTTCCACAAACAGGTCTTTCATCTCCGGCGCAATCTTCGCAGCGTCCGGCGACTCGTCCACAGCATCCATCGCCTTGCTGCGCGCGTTGTCGAAGTCCGCCCGCGCGGCCAGGAGCGTTTTGCGCAATTCATCCGAGAGCTTTTTGCACAAGCCGGGCACCGGGTCCGGGTCTTCCAGCAGCGCGCGGCCATCCAGAATCGCGTCGCGTTGCGGCTGGACTTCGGCCGCGACCGCCAAGCCCGTCGAATGGCTCAGCAAACGTTCCAGCGACTTCCATCCCGGCAGACGTTTTTCGATGCCGGCCTTCCGCGCTTTCCAAGCGACGGCTTGTTGAGCAAGCGTCTCGCGCTGGTTGTAAAGCGCGAAGAGCTGTTCGTTGCCACTCAGGCCCTGCAGTTCAAAAATGTGCCGCGTGTTCGGCCGTTCCGGCAGAGGCGCTTCACCGCCGGCCGATTCAGCCAGGCGCAGCATCTCTCTGCAATACTCGCCCGCAGCGGCGGATTCTTCGCCCGGCTTGCACGACACCGGCAATTCTTGAAAGAGCTTTTTGATGGCGATCTTCTGCGGCGCGGTGATGAGCACCGTGACTGGCTTGAAGTCGCAAATGCCGATTTTGGTGCGGTCGAGCTGCTTGCGGTCGAGCACCGTGCCGGACTTGTCGCGCGCTTCGACCAGTTCATTCAAGCACAGCGTCAGGATCGCGCCGTCCACCGCGTCGCGCGACCAGCCGTACGGACTGTCCTCGAAATTCTTGCGGATGTCGATGCCCTTCTTGTTCGCGCCCAGGTAACCCAGTACGGCTTTGCAGACGGGATGATCCGCCGCGTTGCCCTTGTACCCGAGCGCTTCGAGCGCGTTGCCGCCGCCCTCCTTCGCCCGGTCGCACACGTTGTCCCACTTGGGATCGTCGGCCATGTTGAAATTCGGGAAGTGCCGGGCCAGCGCGGCCAGTGCGGCGTCTCTGACGGCTTCGACCGGATTCATCGCCGAGATTTCATTTCCGCCGCCCATGAAGACGCGGATGCCGTCCATGACTTCGCGAACGACGGCCTTCAATTCGCCGTCGGCCAGTGTGCGGCGTGTGTCCATGGCGGTACGAGCTTCAATGCCTTCAGGACCAGACGGCACGCCGCGCGCATCCAGCGTTTCACTGGCGGCTCTGAAACTGCACAGCGCTTTTTTGAGGTCTTCCGCTGATCGGCGCGGGATCAAAACGGAAATCAACGGGCTGGACGTACCGGCTTTGCGTGCGTCGGCGAGCACGGACTTATCGTCATCGATCCAGCCGTTGCGCACCCAAACCGGTATGGCTTCGCCGGTCGTCGGCGGCGCGTCGGGCGTGAAATGAAGTTCGATTCGCCGGGCCACTTTGCTCTTACCCTGGACGAGTTTGATTTCTTTGAACATCTCAAAACAGTGCGCTCGGAGCAAGTCGGTGCGTTCGCCCGCAACGCGGTTGTCGTCGTTTGAAATCTTTTGAAGCCGCCCGCGATAGTCGCTGTCCCACTCTCCGCCTTCGCGCGTTTGAATACGGAATTCCGCACCAACCGGCATGAGATGGCCGAGTGCAAGTAAACGGGCGAGCAGTTCCGGGATGCGCTTACGCAGTTCGGCGCTGCCCGTCTTGAGGTCGGTGATCAGCAGATCGGCGAGCACATCCGGTGTCGCGCGGAATTCCAGATCGGACGTGCCTTCGCGCGGGAGTTTGCCGATCAGGAAAATCAGCGAACAGAGGCGGTAGCGCATCTTGCCGTCGGGCGTGCCGTCGTCCTGCTTCTTGATCAGCTCGTGGATTTCCTTCATCAACACGCCGGTCTGGACCATCACCGACGCGATCTGATCGAAGATGTAATCGCCGGGTACGACATGGCCGACTTCATCGTTTGAAGACGCGCGGACGGCCTCGTAAACGATGCGGAGTTGCGTGCGCAACTGCGCGGACGTGCCAGCGCGATCGACCTGGCGCAGCACCCATTCCCAGAACCGTCGGTGGACGGGCAGCAGCGGATAATCAGAGACGAGGAAGTCGTTGTCCTCTGTGCGCGGGCCGATCTTCGTACCGTTGAGATGCCGCGACAATTCGCCGCTGCAACTGTTCAGAATGGTCTCGACGGCCTTCTTTTTGTCAGCCTTCTTTTCGAGCACCATCTTGCGGATGACGGCTTCAACATCGTTGTCGGCCAGTTCAATGGTCCGCTGAAATCGCGCCATCAGCTTCTGAAGCTGCGGCGTGCCGGAGAGTGCGGACTGGCCGGTCGCGACGAACAACAAACGCCCTCCAAATTTCTTGCTGCAGCTTTCGGTGACTTCCTGCACGCGGTACGTACGGTCGGCGGAGTCGCCGATGTACTGCTGAACTTCGTCGAGGACGATCAGCGTGCAGGGCAGTTTACCGTTGACGCCGATGGCCAGAATCATCGACTCGTGCATCTCATCGTCGGTGACTTCGGCTTTGTTCGGAAACTGAACCTTCAGCAGCGACTTCACTTCCGCCGCGCTGGTGGCGAACGTCGGCCGCTCCTTGAGAATCGCCTGGGCGAGCGTGTCAGAAACATACAGGTTGGCGAGTTCGCGGACGAAGTTCTTGCCGGCAGCCTCAACCTTGGATTTAACGCCGTCTAGCAGCCCTTCGTTTTTGAGGAAAAGGACGAATCGGGCTTTAGCGTATTCCTCCGGCAGCCCGGCTGATTTGAATACGATGGCGAGTAACGCCAGACGCACGCTGTCGCCTGCGCCTGATCCCAAAGTTCCAGCGGCAGTGTGCAGACCGCCGATGCGTTTGCCTTCGATCGACAAATTCTTCAGATGATCTTTGATGTCGGGAGACAGAACGGCGATGCCGCGCGCGGTGGCTTCGTCAGGAAACTTCAAATCCACCCACAGCGCTTGCAGCATTTTGACGAGATGCGATTTGCCGCTGCCGAAGAAGCCGCTGACCCAGACGGCGGGCTGCTCGGGCTTCTTCAGATTGTCGAGATAGCTCCGCAGAATGCGGTCGAGGCCCTTGGCGTACTGACCTTCGCAGACGAACGTTTCGAGTTCAAAACGCAGCTTCTTGTCTTCGTCTTCGTTGCGCTCGGACGTGACTTTGGCTACGCCGTCGTTCAGCAGCACAAGGTCGTTGGGGTCTTTGGTGAAAACGTCGCGGTTTTTCATCAGACCATCTCTCCATTATGAGCCGTGATCGGGACGGCGAGATAATTCCAGCCGTCGCGGGCGTCGAGCAAGCGGTAGTTGTTGTTTTCAAATTCACCGGGGAAGAAGACCATCAACCGCCCCCGAATGCTGGCTTCTACTTTCTTGATCAAATCTGAAACGAACAAAAAACCGAAGAGCGATCCCACGCCGAGAACCGCGACAACGGCGTTTGGATCGGCTTGAGCGGAAGTCAAACATGCCGTCAATTTGTCGGCGGTGTGCGCGCGGAATTCCGAGAGCGCGAGATCGAGATTTTCCGGGTCCGCGAAGTAGCTTTCACGGTACTCCTGAGCCGCCATCCATTCGGCGAACGAGCGCGTCAGGTCACACAGCACCCAGCCATGACCGTGCCGCTTTGTGGCGATTTCAAACTCACCGACTTTGGCGCGGAGCCTGCGCTCTTCGCTCTTTGAGTACACGGCAAACCATACGCGCTGCGGCCCGGCAATCCCGGTCTCCCACTTCAGCGACGCGAAGCGCTCGTAATTCTGAATGAGCTTTTCGATCTTATTCAACAGGCACCTCCGCCGGCGGGATCAAATCCGCCGGGAAACGCACTTCAACGGTCGAGCCTATGCCACGGTACGTCAGCCAACCCCGGCGTGACGCTTCGATGGCCATGTCTTTCAGCCGATCTTCTGGCGCGTCGAGCAGGCCGGTCCAAAACGTGTGAAACAGCATGTTGCCGCGAACGCCCGCGAGGTATCCCAACGCAAGCGCGAAGGCAGTGTTGGCGGGCGTGAGCTTTGGATGTGTTCTGAGCTTGTTGTATCTACCCCGCAGATGCCCGGACTGAGTCCACGATGAACAAGCATTCCTCGCAATTTTATTTTGAGTGGACGCATTGAACCGTGAATCGGCCACGACGCCGATCGCTTTGTCGATGTCACTGCTCCCGACAGCGACGCCTTCGGGAACGGAAAGAATCGCCGGCGCGGTCATACGCAACTGAGGATCACGAGCACACGCACACAGCAACGCGCACAACGGTCGGCCGTCCTTGTCTAAGTCCCAAAAATGCCGGAACAAACGAAACAACGGAACAGCGGGGTCGAGCGCGTAAAGCTCCCCCAAATGCTGCACCGCTTTTCGCCGGCCGGTGGACGCCTTCTTCGCCAGCACGTTGTCGTTCAAAATAGCCGCGACGTAGTCATTCCGTGTGCCGTTTGATGTGACTGTGCCGAACAGGACGGCAAGCTCCGCCAGTTTCATCGTCCGCGACGAATGCGTGCCTCGGCTGCCGGTGCGGAATCCAGCTGCGACCGGTAAAGCGTCTGGCGACACGACCAAGCCCGTACTGCCGGTATGAGTATCGGGCGACCGGCTCAGGTCTGTACGGGGTTGTCGGCTTCGGGTATTCACGGCTGACGCCTTCTTCGCAAAACCTCTGGCAGCAATGGGCGTTCTTCAGCCGCGAGTGTCTGAAGCGGTCTGATCCACCGAGCCGTGCACAAATTGAATGGGATAAGTTCAACACTGAAAATAACGTGAAGCTCCCAAATTGCTATGTCGGAAAGATAAACAATCCTCTGTCTTTACGGAAAGATCGAAACATAGGATCGTGCGGGTGGATCCGAAATGCGAATTTGCAGGATCGTGTTCGTCTACAAGTGATACCCACGACAGCTTAATTCAATGCTTTTTCGCGTCATAATACTATAAGCAATTGCCCTAGCTCTTGCGCGTTTCTCCCAATCGAAATCAATCCGATTCGGCACAGCGGCTAGGGTCGTTGTGCCTTCATTTTTGGAGGCCAGAAGCATGATTAAAATCTGCGCGAATCTCAGCAAGAAAGTGCCGCTGCCGGGCGTCGAGTACAGCTCCCAGCAGTATGGCGCGGCCATGGAAATCGAAGTCTCCGACGCCGACCAGCCGGAGATCATCCAGCAGCGCATTCGGGAACTGTATACGTTGCTGAGCACCACCATCGATGACCAGATCAGCGGCGCGGCGCAGCAGCCTGTCCAGGCCTTGCCCGCGCCCGCCCGCGCTCAACCGATTCAGTCCCAGCCCGTCCAGCAGCAGCGCAACGGTTACGCCACCGGTCGTAACCGCGTGGCCGCCGTCACGAACGGCAACGGGAATGGAAACGGTCGCCGGAGTGCAAACGCAACGGAAGCCCAGTGTCGGGCGATCTTCGCGATCTGTAAGAGCCAGGGCATCAACATGGCTGACGTTCTGGCCGACTTCAACGTGGCCGATGCGAAGGATCTGCACGTCAAAGATGCTTCGCGGCTGATCGACCAATTGAAGGCGCAGAACGGCAACGGCGCGACCGCGCATTGACGCGCTTCTAACGACGGCACGACGACCTTAATTCGAGGCCATTTTCACGTTACCATGATGTATGTCTTGAGACTTTTTAATCGGCCACCGCCGGTAAAGTCGTTCGAGCCAGCGCGCATCTTTCATGCGCCGGCTCGACCGGCGTACCCTCCACAAATCCGCCCCCATCCCCGTAGGCTCCCGCCTTCACTCCCGCCACCGCGCCTGGCACGAACGGCACCGGCTTCATCACGGAGACCGTCAATGATCACCGAACCAGTCGTCCAATCCTGCCCCACGTCCGACGAAATCGAAAGCCGCTTCAACGTCATTTGGCCGGAACTTCAGAGCCGTGCCGCCGCCATGTCCAGAAGGTACGCGCCCGACGATGAAGAGGCCGAAAGCGAAGCGCTGGCAAGCATGGCCGCGAATTTCATTTTGGCCGCCCGCCGGGGAAAGTGGTTGTCGCCGTCAATGTTGGCGCATTACGCGGCGATCCGGCTTCGCGTGGGTCGCACCCTGGTCGGCAATGCCGTGAATGACCCGTTGGGGGCGCTGTGTCGCATCCGCAACAAATCCACGGCCCTGACGTTTTCGCATCTCCAGGCGCTCAAGCGTGGACGGAATGAACCACCGGCAATGTCCAAACGCTTGACGGAAGCGTTGACCAGCAGCATTCGTGAAAATCCGGCGGAGTGTTGTGCGACGAAACTCGATTGGCAGACCTTCGTTGCGACTCAGCCCGAACGCATCCAACGCGTACTGACCGGCCTCGCCGAAGGCTACAGCCGGTTGGAAATGGCGAAGTTGATTGGCGTTTCTGCGTGCCGGATCACGCAACTGATGGATCGCGTTCGGCTGTCCCTGACTGAGTTCTTTGCCGACGCCGATCCCGAATACGCTCAGCCCGTAGCCATGTAAGCGAACACGAACCCAACCACACGATCCGCGAGCCGGTGAACCGCCCGCTTGCCGACGTGTGGGACATGATTCCCGACTGAAAGGAGGACCCGCTATGAGATGGAAAGCTATCGTAACGGTCGCAATTGCGGCACTTGTCACAGTGCTGAAAGAGCTTGATGACAACGGTCGCTAAAACCTGGGAGTCGGGCACGTCATAGTGTCCGGCTCCATATCTTTTTTTTCGTTTTATCCAGTGTGCCGTGCCGTCTCGGTCCCGTGTTGAACGGAGATGACACGCATAGTTCCCACGAGGTAGTAATGAAGAATCACAAGACTAAAAGGGGGCCGGAGCTACGGCCCCAAGGATACGAACACCGTGTCGCCGTGGCCATCGAAGCCCTGAGCTGTGCGCTCGCTGGCGCGCAATTGCTCGCGGCGTTCCTCACGGAGCAACTCGGGCCGGAATGGAAGACGCAGCGTCCAAAGATAAAGGACGCGACGCGGGAGTTTCGACGGGCGTGTCGCTGGCTGAAGGGTATCGACCGACACGTTTGACAACCGGCGAATCATTGTCTGGCCGGGTGCGGATTCGCGCACCCGGCACCCGCGCCCTCCTTTAGCTATTGGATACGCGAAGCCCGCGCAAAACGGTTCGCGGACGAGGAGCCGACCGTGTTGTGAACCCTTAACGAGTGTGTTGGGACATGGGCGTAGGACCTTGCGCGGACGTGCCGCCGACCTCGACGCGACACGTACCCCAAGGCATACAGTGGACCGACGAGAAGGCCACGCCGAGCCGACGCGACAGGTTACGATTGCCAACGAGACGGGTACGGAAACGAGCGCAGTACACCTCGGCGATGGGTTGCGATAGCCTTTGGCGTCCCCCGGTGGTGGACCTCATTCCGCCAATAAATTGTTTTGGAAACCTGAAAAGTTGATACTGAATGTGTGCCCCGGCGAAGCGAGACTACACATCCCAGCCAGCGTAAAACATACACTGCTTGCGCGGCCGGCCCGGTTTTCCGCCCTGGCCGAAATTGCCAAAGATACTGAAGCGAAGCATCTCCAGCGGCCCGGCTTCGACAGCCTCATCGAATTGTTCGGCAGCCCGACGTTTGCGTCGCGGACCACCGCCCTGAACGCCCACGATGGATTGAACCACCTGCCGTTCGACGGCCAAGACCCGTTTCTGTTTGCGCACTTCCTCCAGGCGTAGTTCTTCCACAGCGTCCGCCGCTTGACGTTGCTCCCGCCAAACGCAAAGAATCGCCCGTACATGATCGATCACAAATTCTGACGGAAGTGCAAGGCTGCGATGCCGTGTGAAACCGGCGTCGGAGTCGAAGAACCGATAACGCAGACGGTAGCCGTCGCGGTGGCGTTGGATCACGCCCTGAGTTTCCAGCAATGGTCGCAGCCGCGTTAACTCAGCGAACAGTGCGGGGAAGTTATCCGCCAGCAGTCGTTCGGATTCGTTATCCATGGGCGGCTACCTTCGCCGGCGACTTCCGGGCGCTCTGATGCAGCTTGATCACTCGCGGATTCTTTGATTGCTGGCGTGGCGTTGCGGCAAGGGCGAGCGTGTGACTGATCGATCCGATGGCGCGACACACTTCAATGATGCGGTCCTCCGTGGCTGTGAGTTTCGGGAAGTCGTCTTCAACGACGGATTCGATCATCCCCTGGGACAGGTCACACTCGTTGCGCTGAGCGCTCATTTTGCGCCGCACCATATGCTGGAGCGCGAAAAGAAACTCAGCATCGAACATCAAGATTTGTTCCAGCAGCGCGGAGATGACGGCGGGCGTCCCGCCACGATGGGCGTGAGCTTTCATTGCGCGCCGGATAAGTTCGGACTTTTTTTTCGAGGTCAGGTGGTAGCCCAAATCAGATACGTACCCGTCTATCAACCCCTCAAAGTCGCCCTTCTTAGCAAGCGCTTCAAAATCTTCGACGATGGTCCGCTCCGGGCATTTCTTCTTCTTTGGCTTCGGTGTGGCAGGCGGGGTGGGTGTGTTCTGTGGACTGGCTGCGTTTTCCATAAATGGCTCCCGGAATGCGATGGCATCAACTGCCATAGTTATACCAAAGGCGACGTGGGAAAAATAGGCCCCCACGTCGGAGGCACTATTCACGACTAATTCATCTGTGACAGAGAATCCCTGTTCAGCTTCAAGTATTCCTCATGAGCGCCGATGAAGTACCGACGGGTTTCGCGTCCCCGTGTGTTGCACTCTAAAATCCCGATTTCCTTTGCCAAATCGAGCGTCAGGAAAATGTCGATCCGCGCGCTTCGTAAGTTCGTGTCATGAATCGCGCCACCGCTCGTCGTGTCTTGACTGCGACCGATTCTGTAATCGACCCCCTCCTGTGCGTCCAATTCATGCAAGAGCGGAGTCAGCCATTGCGCGAAGTCCTTCTTGACGTGCAGGAACTTCCACAACTTCTTGGCCGAAACCTCACCGTGCTGGCCGCGCCAGAACTCCTTCGCCGTGAGTTCACCAGGATCGAGGTCCGTTCCCGCCCCATACTTCTCGTCGTTATCAAACGTCATGTTCTCATCCTTTCTGGGTGCCTAATGGGCACGCGTGCCACCATCGTCGTTATCGTGAATCCACTTGATTGTGGCCCTCACTGCTGCGTGATTTGAACGCGATTACGATTTAACCGTTCCGACCAACGCCATGATCGCGGAGCGGATGTGTTCCGGCAGAGATGGCCACGCATTCAGAACTTTCTGAACGTCAGTGGAGATCACAACCGGTGGTGCTGAATTTTCCTCTAGAAAAATCTGCACACCGGTTGCACACTTTTCGTGGAAAATAGTGTTGCCGATGGACTCGGCGGCTTGCTCGACGGCCATTGCCAATCGGGCGTGGGATTCTTCCGCGCGCCGAATGGCTGCGTTGCTTTTCATCAATTCCTCGGTTTGAAGCCGCAGTGAACGGGTTAAACCGATGATGCGAACATAGGATTCAACCCGTGCCAGCAACTCGCGGTTCGCGATCGGGCGTACGATGTAGCCATCCGCGCCGGACTCCATCCCTTCCGATTGTTCGTTGCTTTCCGTGAACGAGCCTGACGCGATGATGACGAGTGTATCTTTCAAGATCGGGTCCTGCTTGATCCGGCGGCACAGTTCGATGCCATCCATGCCTGGCATGTCACGATCCGATAGCAGCAAGTCAGGGTGACGGTCCTGAACAGTCTTCAGCGCCTCGACGCCGTTGGTCGCTGTATTTACGCTATAGCCGGCCTTTGTCAATGCGCGCGCGGTGCCAACCAGAATATCAGGGTCATTGTCAACAACCAGGATTCGAAAGGAATGATTCATGTCATTTCCTCAAACAAAAAGTAGAGGCCCTTTCTCGATACTAATGTAATTGATGTCTCCCGCGCGGGAATTTTTTCTTAGGTATGAGAATTAACATCGCTTACGTCACGAACAAAGCGCCATCAACATTCACGATTTGTTTTTAGCGCACAGGGCGTGCCGGAGTGAAATCGTGATCGCTCATGCGGAGGCATGATCACGTCGGTGATCATCAAATCGATCATACCTTCATGTCTGCTTGCTGTTGGGAGCGTCAACTTCATTCAATACGCCTCGCACCTTTCTCAACATGTCGATGGGGGAGAAGGGCTTTTGGAGGAAGGTGACGTGTTGGTGATGGATGCCGTTGCGTAAGATGGAGTCGTCGATGTAGCCGCTCATAAAGAAGAATTTTTGGGCGGGGTGAGTGCGCAGGATGGCGTCGGCCAATTCGCGGCCGCTCATGCCGGGCATGACCACGTCGGTCAGGATGAGGTCGAAGGGGGCGTTATTTTGGGTGATCGTGGTGAGGGCTTCGGGGCCGTTGGCGACGGCGGTGACGCGGTAGCCTTTGGTGTGCAGGCAGTCGGCGATCATGTTGCGGAGGGCGGTTTCGTCTTCGACGACCAGAATCGATTCGTGGCCGGAGAGCGATATTGCGCTACGCGGAGCGGGGGTGGGGACGAGGGCTTCGGTGCTGATGGGGAAATGGAGGTTGAAGGTTGTGCCTTCGCCGACGCGGCTTGTGACGTCGATTGATCCGCCGCTTTGTGTGATGACGCCGTGGACGACGGCGAGGCCGAGGCCGGTGCCTTTACCGACGCTTTTGGTGGTGAAGAAGGGTTCGAAGATGCGGGGCAGGATATCGGGCGCGATGCCGGTTCCGGTGTCGCTGACGGTGAGCATGACGTGGCCGGAGACGGGGGCTGTGGAGATGGTCAGGCGGCCACCGCGCGGCATGGCGTCGCGGGCGTTGACGGCGAGGTTGATCAGGACCTGGCTGATTTGGCCGGGGTCGATTTTGATGGGTGGGATGGATGCGTCGAGCGACTCGATCAACTCCACGTCTTCGCCGATGAGGCGTGCGAGCATCTTGGTGGTGTCTTGGATGACGGCGTTGAGGTCGAGAACTTTGGGCTCGAGGACCGTTTGGCGGCTGAAGGCGAGGAGTTGTTTGGTGAGCGAGGCGGCGCGTTCGCCAGCGGTACGGATTAAATGCAGTGCGGCGCAGACGGGTTCGTCTTCGGGGAGTTTCATCAGCCAGAGTTCGCAGTAGCCGTTGACGACGCTGAGGATGTTGTTGAAGTCGTGTGCGACGCCGCCGGCGAGGAGGCCGAAGGCTTCCATTTTTTGGGACTGGCGAAATTGGGCTTCGAGTTGCATTTCGCGAGTGATGTCGCGTTTGACGGCGACGAAATTGACGACGGTTCCGGAGGTGTCGCGGATCGGAGAGATCGTGGCATCTTCTTCGTAGAGCGTGCCGCTTTTGTGGCGGTTTGAGAAATGACCGTGCCAGATGTCGCCGCGTCCGATTGTCTCCCAGAGATTGCGATAAAACGCGGCGTCTTGTTTACCGCTTTTTAAGAAGCGCGGATTGCGTCCCAAGATTTCGGATTTGGCGTAACCGGAGCTGCGTTCGAAGGCGGGGTTGACATAGATGATTGTTCCGTGAAGATCGGTGATGACGATGCTTTCGGCGGCTTGTTCGACGGCGGTGGCGAGGCGGGCGTTGGAGTTTTCGGCGGCTATGCGTTTGCTTGTTTCCATGAC
>Ga0194042_1000543_pt1 | contig 12583 bp, 6 predicted proteins | sample JunL4412m_MetaG_FD_148974 | JGI IMG/M metagenome (GOLD analysis project Ga0194042, IMG submission 148974) | Anoxic zone freshwater microbial communities from boreal shield lake in IISD Experimental Lakes Area, Ontario, Canada - Jun2016-L442-12m | ecosystem: Environmental > Aquatic > Freshwater >...
CTCAATTCTCCAACGCCCACAGCAGATAGGGACCGAACTGTCTCACGACGTTCTGAACCCAGCTCGCGTACCGCTTTAATGGGCGAACAGCCCAACCCTTGGGACCGACTACAGCCCCAGGATGCGACGAGCCGACATCGAGGTGCCAAACCGGGCCGTCGATGTGGACTCTTGGGCCCGATAAGCCTGTTATCCCCGGAGTACCTTTTATCCGTTGAGCGACGGCGCTTCCACTCGCTACCGCCGGATCACTAAGACCTGCTTTCGCACCTGCTCGACCCGTCGGTCTCGCAGTCAAGCTCCCTTGCTGCCTTTACACTCTACGCACGATTTCCGACCGTGCTGAGGGAACCTTTGTGCGCCTCCGTTACATTTTAGGAGGCGACCGCCCCAGTCAAACTACCCACCTGTCACTGTTCAGCGCCCGGATTACGGCGCGCTGTTAGAAGTCCAATACACCAAGGGTGGTATCTCAACAACGGCTCCACATCGACCGCAATCGATGCTTCCAAGCCTCCCACCTATCCTGAGCGAAATGGACCGAACTCCAATACCAGGCTGTAGTAAAGGTTCACGGGGTCTTTCCGTCTTGCTGCGGGTACTCGGCATCTTCACCGAGACTGCAATTTCACCGAGCCCCTCGTTGAGACAGCGCCCAAGTCGTTACGCCATTCGTGCAGGTCGGAACTTACCCGACAAGGAATTTCGCTACCTTAGGACCGTTATAGTTACGGCCGCCGTTTACCGGGGCTTAGTTTCAATGCTTCGGGCGAACCCTAACATCTCCACGTAACCTTCCGGCACCGGGCAGGCGTCAGCCCCTATACGTCGTCTTTCGACTTAGCAGAGGCCTGTGTTTTTGGTAAACAGTCGCTTGGGCCAATTCACTGCGGCCCCCTCAGGCTCCAGCCGTATGGCCTTCACCCTACCGGGGCGCCCCTTCTCCCGAAGTTACGGGGCGATTTTGCCGAGTTCCTTAACGAGGGTTATCTCGATCACCTTAGTATTCTCTACTTGTCCACCTGTGTCGGTTTTGGTACGGGCACGCGCAACCTCCCTAGAGGCTTTTCTTGGAGGCATGGCGTCAGGAACTCGCCGGCTAAAAGCCAGCTGGCATCGCATCTCAGGTTATGCGGCTCCGCATTTAACTAGAGCCACCCCTACATGCTTACCCCAGGACAACCATCGCCTGAGTTTCCCTAGCCTTCCCCGTCCCCCCATCGGTCAAATGGGTGCGGCGTGGTACAGGAATATCAACCTGTTGGCCATCGGCTACGCCTTTCGGCCTCGCCTTAGGTCCCGACTTACCCTGGGCAGACGAACTTTACCCAGGAATCCTTGGACAATCGGTGGAGGGGATTCTCACCCCTCTTTCGTTACTCATGCCGGCATTCTCACTTCCCATGCGTCCACGGCTGGCTTACGCCGCCGCTTCAATCGCATGGGAACGCTCTCCTACCGCGCACAGATCCCGTAGGAACTGTGCACCCGCAGCTTCGGTGACTAGCTTAAGCCCCGTTACATTTTCCGCGCCCGAACACTTGACCAGTGAGCTGTTACGCACTCTTTCAAGGATGGCTGCCTCTAAGCCAACCTCCTGGTTGTCACTGCATTCGAACATCGTTTCCCACTTAGCTAGTACTTAGGGACCTTAGCTGGCGGTCTGGGCTGTTTCCCTTTCGACGTGGAAGTTTATCCCCCCACAACTGACTCCCGGAGTACACGTAATGGTCTTCGGAGTTTGCCTGAAGTCGGTAACCTGGTAAGGCCCCTAGTCCAAACAGTGCTCTACGGCCACAACGCAATTTATCCGAGGCTATACCTAAATATATTTCGGAGAGAACCAGATATCACTGAGCTTGATTAGCCTTTCACTCCGACCCACAGGTCATCCGCCCAGTTTTCAACCTAGGTCGGTTCGGCCCTCCACGAGGTCTTACCCCCGCTTCAGCCTGCCCATGGGTAGCTCGCTCAGCTTCGGGTCTACCGCCTGCGACTAAATCGCCCTATTAGGACTCGCTTTCGCTACGGCTCCGCTCATCGCTTAACCTTGCCACAGACGAGTAACTCGCCGGCTCGTTATGCAAAAAGCACGCGGTCACGGAACAAGTCCGCTCCCACCGCTTGTAAGCACTCGGTTTCAGATACTATTTCACTCCCCTTCCGGGGTTCTTTTCACCTTTCCCTCACGGTACTAGTCCGCTATCGGTCACTAAGGAGTACTTAGCCTTGGAGGGTGGTCCCCCCAGTTTCAAACCGCGTTTCACGGGCGCGGTCCTACTCAGGAACGCTTTCAGGAGGCTGATCAGTTTCGTCTACGGGACGTTTGCCCTCTTTGGTGCACGGTTCCACGTGCTTCGACTACCAATCAGCTTGGTAACTCCTGCCAGGCCGACCATGGCCTGGATAAAGCGCCCTACAACCCCCTGTTGCGCAACGCATGGTCGCTTACACGCAATGGGTTTGGGCTGAGTCCGCGTTCGCTCGCCACTACTTGCGGAGTCTCTGTTGATTTCCTTTCCTCGGGGTACTGAGATGTTTCACTTCCCCCGCTTGTCTTCGCCGCCCCTATGTGTTCAGGGCGGGATAACACCGCATTACCGGTGCTGGGTTCCCCCATTCGGAAATCCGCGGGTCAAAGGCTATTCAGCGCCTAACCGCGGCTTATCGCAGCCGTTCACGTCCTTCATCGACTCTTAGTGCCAAGGCATCCACCTGAGTGCTCTTACTATCTTGATGGTGATCGAATCAACAAAATTGATTCGGTGATACCCGTTTAAATCATTGGCTACTGTGTAGTTCTCAAGGTCCGCGAGCGTCCTGACCTTCCGCAGCCGCCACAGTGGGCGACCAGCTCGAGGCGCGGTCTCTCACAGCCCAGCAGCATGCTCTCCCCGAAACCGCGGTATGCGGAGTCCGAGAGGCCAAGTCCGGTCGACGTTTCCAGGCTCGATGCGTGCGTCACATAAATGTGGCGCCGGCATACGAGATGTGCCTTCCGGCACTCCCTAGAAAGGAGGTGATCCAGCCGCAGCTTCCGCTACGGCTACCTTGTTACGACTTCACCCCAGTCACAAGCCCCACCTTCGACGGCTCCCTCCCCAAGGGGTTGGGTCACCGGCTTCGGGTGTTGCTCACTCCCGTGGTGTGACGGGCGGTGTGTACAAGGCCCGGGAACGTATTCACCGCGGCGTGCTGATCCGCGATTACTAGCAACTCCGGCTTCATGCAGGCGAGTTTCAGCCTGCAATCCGAACTAAGACGCACTTTAAGGGATTGGCTCCACCTCGCGGTATCGCGACCCTCTGTATGCGCCAATGTAGCACGTGTGTAGCCCCGGACATAAGGGGCATGATGACTTGACGTCGTCCCCACCTTCCTCCGGTTTGTCACCGGCAGTCTCGCAAGAGACCCTCAGAGAGGCAACATACGACGGGGGTTGCGCTCGTTGCGGGACTTAACCCAACATCTCACGACACGAGCTGACGACAGCCATGCACCACCTGTGATGACGTCCCGAAGGAAAGCCTTATTTCTAAGGCGGTCGTCACCATGTCAAGTCCGGGTAAGGTTCTTCGCGTTGCGTCGAATTAAACCACATGCTCCGCTGCTTGTGCGGGCCCCCGTCAATTCCTTTGAGTTTTAGCCTTGCGGCCGTACTCCCCAGGCGGGGTACTTAATGCGTTAGCGACGGCACAGGAGGAGTCGACACCTCCTACACCTAGTACCCATCGTTTACGGCGTGGACTACCAGGGTATCTAATCCTGTTTGCTCCCCACGCTTTCGCGTCTCAGCGTCAGTTCCGTCCCAGCGAGCTGCCTTCGCCGTTGGTGTTCTTCCTGATATCTGCGCATTTCACCGCTACACCAGGAGTTCCACTCGCCTCTTCCGGACTCTAGCTCGACAGTATCCACCGGCATTCCAAGGTTGAGCCTTGGACTTTCACAGCGGACTGATCGAGCCGCCTACACGCTCTTTACGCCCAATAATTCCGGACAACGCTTGCCCCCTACGTATTACCGCGGCTGCTGGCACGTAGTTAGCCGGGGCTTCTTTTGAAGGTACCGTCACTCCAGCCGGCTATTCACCGACCGAGCTTCGTCCCAACTGAAAGGGGTTTACAACCCGAAGGCCGTCTTCCCCCACGCGGCGTTGCTGCGTCACGCTTTCGCGCATTGCGCAAGATTCCCCACTGCTGCCTCCCGTAGGAGTCTGGGCCGTGTCTCAGTCCCAGTGTGGCTGATCGTCCTCTCAGACCAGCTACCCATCGTTGCCTTGGTGAGCCATTACCTCACCAACTAGCTAATGGGCCGCGGGCCCATCCTGACGCGGAGGCCGAAGCTTCCTTTCCTCAAAGGCCTTAAAGCCAAAGAGCACATTCGGTATTAGCCCGCGTTTCCACGGGTTGTCCCGATCATCAGGGCAGGTTGCCCACGTGTTACTCACCCGTTCGCGGCTCTGCCCCAGGGCAAGCCCTGGTTCGTCGCTCCACTTGCATGTGTTAGGCACGCCGCCAGCGTTCGTCCTGAGCCAGGATCAAACTCTCCGTGAAGTACTCAGGTACTGCTCACAGAGTTGTCACGATGCAACTGAAACGGCGCTCCGTACACAGTGGGCGCCGTCGGCATCGGACGGGTAAAACTTTGGCCACCGGTGTCGCTGACGAAGCACCGGTGGTCGGACTTGAGCGTGACCATTGGTCCGTGAGGACCACAGATCACGCATGCTGCTGGGTTGTCAAAGACCGCCGCACCGCATCATCAGGGGATTCCTGACATTGCGAGGCGCCCGGTGTGAACCGGAACGGACTCGAGACCATAGCGGATTCCCGACGTCGCCGGGTGCCACGGTTGAGCTAGTCGACGATTATGCGCCGGTGGCGCCGCGGTCCAAGCTGCAAAACCTTGCCATCTAGCTCGCCAGCGACAAGGTCCAACTCTGCAACTGGCGCACCATCTAGCTTGACTCCGCCAGCCGAAATGCTGCGGCGAGCCTCGCTGCGCGATATGCCGAAGAGCTCCGAGAGCACCGCCGGAAGGTGAACCGTGCCCTCGCTATCAGAGGCTATGTGTCCCTCCTCAATCTCCTCTGGCATCTCACCACGCACGATTACCCGATCGAAATGCGATTCTGCTTCAGCTGCCGCAGTCTCGCTGTGGAACCGCGTGACAAGCACTCTCGCCAGCTGTCGCTTCGCATCGCGCGGTGTCACCGCATCGGATGGTGGGTTGCCAACTAGGAGCCCGTACCACTCTTCGAGTGCCGAGTCGGGGACCCTCATCGTCTTCCCATAGATCTCGGCCGGAGCCTCGGTGATTCCAATGTAATTACCAAGGCTCTTCGACATCTTGCGTTCACCATCGGTTCCAGTCAGGATCGGCAACTCGATCGCTACCTGCTCCTGCTGACCGAAGGCACGCTGTAGATCGCGTCCCAGAAGTAAGTTGAAGTGCTGATCGGTACCGCCGAGCTCAACGTCGGCCTCAACTGCAACTGAATCGTAGGCCTGTAGTACCGGGTAAAGAAGCTCTAACAGGCTGACGGGGGTGCCAGATCTCAGCCGATTGGCAATGTCTTCGCGCTCAGTGACTTGAGCAACAGTCGTAGTGCGCAGAATCCCAAACAGCTTCTCGAGCGGCATGTCAAGCCACTCGCCATTGCGGCGCACCTCAAGCCTGTCGCTGCGAAGCACTTTTAGCGCCTGATCAGCGAAGGTCTCTGCGTTGGCATTTATCTCCTCAACAGATAGCTGTGGCCGGGTCGCAGAACGCCCGCTTGGATCACCGACCCGCGCCGTCCAGTCGCCGATGATCAGCACGACCTGATGCCCGAGTTCTTGGAACTCACGCAACTTCCCGAGTACTACTGTGAACCCGAGATGAATATCTGGCGCAGTTGGATCGATCCCAAGCTTGACCCTAAGCGGTCGCGATTCAGCCGCTGACTGCTCCAGCTTTTGCTTGAGTCCACCGCTTGGCAGCGACTCCACGACATTGCGCTCAAGCCAAGCTGCCGCAGCAGCAGGATTCTCAGTTGCCGTGACTGGAGGGGTGTGCTGGTCGTTACCGGAGGCGCTCACTAACCCCAATGCTAGACTCGGACGCTCCCGGACCGCCTTTTGCCCGTCCGGAGTCGTAGCTTGGAGGCCAGCGTGGCCCCACCCGAAATGGACGATTCACGGACAGAACCAGACGGAACTTCCGAACCTGCGGAGCTAGAGACGACCCCTGCCGAAAGGCCCAAGGTCCATCGAATCAGGATGCTCCTGGTCGGTCTTGGATTAGGCGTGATTGCAGTTATTTCACTGTCGTTTGGCGCTCTTACTGCGGTTTCCAGCGATCTTCCCAAGCTTGAAAGCCGACAGGAGTATCAACACTCCAAGAACTCCGTTCTGTTCGATGTTCGCGGCAAAGAACTAGGCGTCTTAACGGGACCAAACAATGTCTATTTAGCGGCACCAACCAACATCGCTCCATCGATCAAGCACTCAGTCATCGCAATCGAGGATCGCCGCTTCTATGAGAACTCGGGCTTTGATCTGCGTGGAATTGGTCGAGCGCTCTGGTCCGATGTCGCTTCAGGGTCACCGGTCCAGGGAGCGTCGACGATCTCGCAGCAATTCGTTAAAAACGCACTCGACGCTGAAAACAAGCGGACAGTCCTTGAAAAGCTTCGCGAGGCGGTGCTTGCCTATCACCTCAACCGTCGCTGGTCGAAGGAGAAAATCCTAACCGAGTACCTCAACACGATCTACTTTGGACAGGGCGCGTATGGGATTGAGTCTGCTGCTCGAGTTTACTTTGGCAAGGCCCATCCAGGATGCGGAACATCTGTTGGCGATCAGTTCTGTGCCGCCGATTTAGACACTGCCGAAGCAGCAATGATCGCCGGCATTATTGCCTCTCCGACTGGCTTTGATCCAATCGCCCATCCGGTTGCTGCACGTAACCGGCGCGACACTGTCCTGCGTGCGATGCACCAGCAGAAGTTCATTACCGACGCTGAGCTTCAAACGGATCTAGCACGGACGATTCCGGATCAGACCGACATCACCCCGCCTCAGCAACAGAGCCTCGCTCCTTACTTCACAACCTGGGTTCAGAGTCTGCTCGTTAACCGACTTGGTGCGACGCGCGCTTTCACCGGCGGCTTGAAAATCAGGACAACACTTGATCTTGACCTGCAGCGCGCGGCCGAACAGGCAGTCAATGAGATGCTCCCGCCGGACTCAGGGCTCCCCTCCGCGTCAATGGTCGTGATTGACAACAAGACCTCGGAGGTTCGCGCGATGGTCGGTGGATCTAACTACTCGAAGCAACCATTCAACCTTGCTACTCAAGGTCACCGACAGCCTGGCTCCGCATTCAAGCCCTTCACTCTCGCCATGGCACTGACGACCGGAATTTCAGCTAACTCGGTTTGGGAGTCCCGCAAGAAGATCTTCCCGATTCCGAACACACGTCCTCAGGAATACTTCATCGTCAACAACTACGACGATTCATACGCCGGGAGCCGCAGCCTCGCCGATGCGATGACCAGCTCTGATAACTCGGTCTATGCCGAGGTCGGCATCAAAGTTGGGACACCGCGAATCGCACGCATGGCTAATCACCTTGGAATCAGGTCGCCGGTATCAAGCAACTACTCAATGACGCTAGGTGGCCTCCGTGAGGGCGTCACACCACTAGACATGGCCCATGCCTACGAAACATTCGCAACTGGCGGAGTTCGAATTGACAGCGCGAACGGCCTCGGAGGCCTTGACGGCGGACCGGTCGGGATTCTGTCCATCGATGGGCCACAAGGCAAACGACTGCTTCGCAACAAAGTCAACCGCACGAGAGTGATAAGCGGGGGCGTGGCCTCAACAGTCAAGGATGTCTTGCAGACAGTGGTCAGCTCCGGAACCGGTAAGGAGGCCCAGATCGGTGGGTTCGCCGCTGGTAAGACCGGTACGACTGAAAACTACGGTGATGCTTGGTTCGTTGGTTGGAATGATCGCTACACAGTCGCCGTCTGGGTCGGCTACCCAGACAAGCTGCGTCCAATGAAGACTGAGTACGGCGGGAGCCCGGTAGCCGGAGGTACTTTCCCAGCCTCAATTTGGCGACAGTTCATGCTCGCTGCAATGGCAATTGACAGCTCACGTGATGCAGCCAAGACAGCTGGAAAGTCCCCATCTGACGCAGGCAGCAGCACTAGCTCAGACAGTTCGGGATACGGCCCGGGTTCGTCTTCGGGGGGCTCTGGATCCGCAGGTGCTTCCGGTGGCAACTCCGGCGGCTCCGCTGATACTGGAGCAGGAGGCTCCGGTCAAAGCGGCGGTGGAGGCGGCGGTGGAGGTAATACTGGCGGTGACTCTGGCAGTGGAAGCGGCTCTGGCGGCGGTAACGGTTCCTCGGGAGGAGACGGCTCATCGGGAGGCGGATCGGGCGGAGGCGGCTCCAGTGGTGGATCGGGCGTCGGCGGTGGCGCCGGCCCAAGCGGCTAACTAATCAGTTCAAGGTTTCGCAGCGAGAGATGCATGTGCCGCCCCGAGCTGCTCACGGACACGCCCCAAGGATGTACCGCCCTCCGACTGCTTTGATTCGAGTGCGCTGCCTGGCGCAATCGCGGCGGCGTAGCCCTCAACGAGCAGTGGGCTTGCATTGGCGACCTCGTCAGTGCTGAGCTCGGCTAGCGTCCTGTTGCTGTCAACCGCAAGCCTGACAAGCGCGGCAATCGCTCCATGGGCATCGCGGAACGGCACGCCCTGCCCAACCAGCATGTCGGCAAGGTCAGTGGCCGCGACAAGATCATCGCCAGCCGCCTCCGCCATCCGCTCGCGATTGAAGGTTGTCGTTTCAATCATCGCCTGAGCTGCTGCGAGCGACTGTTCGACCGTCTCGGCAGCATCAAATAGATGCTCCTTGTCCTCCTGAAGATCCTTGTTGTAAGTGAGCGGCAGCGCATGAAGGACGCCATGTAGAGCGCTCAGATGGGCGACCGTCCGTGGCGCCTTGGCTCGCAGAAGCTCAGCCGCGTCTGGGTTCTTCTTCTGCGGCATGATCGATGAGCCGGACGACCAAGCATCCGACATCGTCGTGAAGCCAAACTCCTGACCACTCCAAATCACCAGCTCAGATCCGATCCGTGAGAGATGCGTTGAGCAGGTTGCGTAGGCGGCGAGCAGATCTAGAGCGAGATCACGATCGGCGACTGCATCGATTGAGTTAGGTGCGACCGCATCGAATCCCAATTCAGCAGCAACCATCCTCCTGTCTGTGTCGAAATTGACTCCGGCAAGAGCGCCAGCGCCCAGTGGCATCGCTAGCCTTGAGTCTGCTGCAACCCGCGAGAATCGACGACGATCACGGTTGATCATCCAGAACCAAGCGAGAAGATGATGGGACAGATAAACCGGTTGAGCGCGCTGCAGGTGCGTATAGCCGGGCATCGCCCAGTCGAGATGATGCTCAGCAGTAGCAAGCAGAGCAGCACAGAGAGACTCGCTTGCCTTTTCAGCTGCTGTTGCGTGGGCTCTCACCCAAAGAGCTAATCCGGTTGCAACTTGGTCATTGCGCGACCTCGCCGTGTGCATTCTCGCTCCAGCGTCACCAGCAATAGCGGTCACGCGTCGCTCGATTGCCATGTGAATGTCTTCGTCCGTATCAAGGAACTCAAAACTTCCCGCTTCAAGCTCTTCTTCGACAACGGTCAACGCTGCGTCGATTGCCTGATGGTCCTCACTCGCAATAATTCCCTTTGCCGCCAGCATCCGAACATGCGCCCTAGAAAGGGCAATGTCGTAGGGAGCCAGGCGCCAGTCGAAGCCAATCGAACTGTTCATGGCCGCAAAAAGCGGATCCTGCGGATCTCTGAATCTCGACATCGTGGCTGAGTCTAGACTGGCGAGCGTTGACCGAGAGCTTCGGCGAGGGCTGCTGCTACTCGCTCAATCTCGGACTCGGTCAGCTGCGGGAAGAATGGAAGCGCAACACCACGAGCTGATGCTGCCTCTGCAAATGGAAACTCCCCGGCCCTAGCTCCACTTGCTTCCGCAAGGTGTGGCATCAGATGGAGCGCTGGAAGGTACGGCTTTGAGTCGATCCCAACCTTTCGCAACCGACGAATAACAGCGTCACGATCAACTCCATTTGGAAGCATCACCACGTAGACAAACCATCCACGACGACCACCCTCCCACTCTGAGGCCGGAAGCTCAATACCTTCAATCCCGGCAAGAGCCGACTCGTATCCGGATGCGACTCGCTCACGGTCCGACAACATCTGCGGCAGGCGCGTCAACTGCACCGTCCCGACCGCGGCCTGTATCTCACTGAGTCTGTAATTGAAGCCAAGTCGGTCGTGGTCAAGCCATCCCATGTCGGCAGCCCTACCTTGGTTACGTTCACTGTCGATCAGCCTCTTTATGCCTAGGTCGGAGAGAGCAACCATTCCGCCTTCACCCGTTGTCATCTGCTTGTTCGCATAGAAGCCGAATACCGACGGATGACCGCGGCCCCCAACCTTAATCCCGTCTGAGTGCGTAGCCCCAAGTGCTTCACAGGCATCCTCGATGATTGGCAAGCCAAGCGATTCGAGCGGCTCGACTAGAGCGGGCATACCAAATATATGAACTGGCAATAGCGCCGAGGTCAGGTCAGTGACTGCCGCGGCGGCCGCCTCGGGGTTGATTGTCAGACTGACAGGGTCAACATCTACGAAGACGGGCTTAGCCCCCTGGTAGAGGATCACATTCGCCGAGGCTACAAAGGAAAAAGGGCTCGTGATCACCTCATCGCCGGGGCCAACTCCACTAGCACTCAAGGCAAGATGCAGTCCAGCTGTGCCACTCGAAACCGCACTGGCATGGTCAACGCCAAGCATGTCGGCAAATCCCTTTTCAAACGAGTCAGTAAACGGTCCCATTGAGAGCCGGCCCGACCTAAGTACCTCAATTACGGCCGATTCCTCTTCGACTCCGAGGACTGGGCGAGCGAGTGGAATCGTTTGATCAGCTGCCATCTCAGGCGAGGTCAGCTTCCGACCTAAGCGCAAGCATCCCGAACTCCAGCGAATCGACGAGCGCCTCCCACGAGGCCTCGATCACATTCGGTGATACACCGATTGTCCCCCAGACGGTCTCGCCGTCAGTGGCATCGAGCAGTACGCGGGTGACGGAGTCAGTACCGCGGTTCTCATCAAGGATTCGCACCTTGAAATTCACAAGTTCGATCTGCTTGATTTCAGGATGCGCCCTACCGATCGCCGACCGCAGTGCACGATCGAGAGCGTTGACCGGACCGTTACCTTCAGCAGTTGAAAGGTGCCGTTCACCATCTGCCCAAACCTTGACTGTCGCCTCCGTCCGAACGCCAGCCTCAGCATTCTTTTCAACAATCACTCGCCACGATTCGAGTTTGAAGAGTGGTGTGAAGTCTCCGGTTTCACGGCGCATTAGGAGTTCGAGCGATCCATCGGCGGCCTCGTAGTGATAGCCCTGATGCTCACGCTCTTTGACCCGGTCCGCAAGCTTGATTGCCTCATCGCCTTCAAGAGCTATTCCCAGTTCTGCTGCTCGCGCCTCGATCGTCCCGCGACCGGAGAGCTCCCCGACGAGAATCTCGCGGCGATTCCCGACTGTCTCGGGATCAAGGTGCTCGAATGTCATCGGGTCATCACTGACCGCCGCGACATGCAAGCCGCCCTTATGTGCGAATGCACTTCTCCCTACATAGGCCTGATGCGCATTCGGTACCCGATTACAAATCTCGTCAACGAAGTGCGAAACAGCAGTTAATGAGCCGAGGCTTTCGTCTGGAAGGCAACTGATACCCATCTTGAGACTCAAATTCGCAGCAATCGAGACAAGGTTTGCGTTCCCACATCGCTCGCCAATTCCGTTGACTGTTCCCTGCACGTGGGTTGCGCCAGCAGCAACGGCAGCAAGTGAGTTCGCAACACCGCATTCAAGATCGTTATGGCAGTGAATGCCAACTCGCACTGAATCGCCAAACTCGGCAACTACTCCAGCAACTCCCTCAGCAACCTGATCGGGGAGTGACGATCCATTCGTGTCACAGAGGGCAACACACTCTGCGCCTGCGGAGACGGCAGCGGCGATGCACTGCAGCGAATAGTCGGGGTCCGACCGAAACGCATCGAAGAAATGTTCAGCGTCGTAGATCACACGCTTACCGGCAGACCTAAGAAACTCAATCGAGCTGCCGATCATCTCGATGTTCTCAACCCGATCAACCTTGACGACCTTCTCAAGATGCAAGGTCCAAGTTTTGCCTACGACAGTGCATGCCGGGGCGAAGGACTCAGCAAGCGTGATAAGTCCAGGATCTTCGTCTGCTGCCACCCCCCGGCGAGTAGTCGTGCCGAATGCGCAGAGAGCAGCCGACTTAAGCGGGTTCTGTTCAAGGAGATCGAACAGCTCTCGCTCCTTTGGGTTAGACGAGGGAAAGCCAGCCTCGATAAACGCGACACCGAGACCGTCAAGCCTCTGTGCGACACGGAGCTTCTCCTCTGCTGAGAGCGAGAGGCCCTCCCCCTGCATCCCATCGCGCAGGGTTGTGTCGTAGAGGTCTAAAA
>Ga0194042_1000551_pt1 | contig 12515 bp, 11 predicted proteins | sample JunL4412m_MetaG_FD_148974 | JGI IMG/M metagenome (GOLD analysis project Ga0194042, IMG submission 148974) | Anoxic zone freshwater microbial communities from boreal shield lake in IISD Experimental Lakes Area, Ontario, Canada - Jun2016-L442-12m | ecosystem: Environmental > Aquatic > Freshwater >...
AAAAAAACCGTGAAACGCACGAATTGGAACTTTTCCTGACCACTTACGGCCAGGTCCCGGGGCAATCGGAGTGGGCCAGCGCCGATTCGTTCTACTATCGTCTGAAGCTGAAGAGTTCGACGCAGCCGTAACGCCGGCTTGCGCATAAACGATTCGATGACACACCAACATCCCAAGTCCTATGAAACACCCGACGCCATCCACCGCACGCCGTGACTTTCTGGCCCGCGCCGGAGTGGGGCTCACGGTAGCCGCAACAAGCCTTACCACATTGGAGTAGGGCAAACCGACGCCCGGGGGGTGTACCGATCACCGACTTTGAACGCCCCTGTCTGCGCTTCCGGATCGACACGACGACGAAGCCTCACAAGACCGCCTCGCGCAAGCTGCCGATGAGGTTGAACAACGTGCGGTTCGGACTCGATGCCCGAGTGGTGATTAAGCACAAAACCTCATGCCGCGTGCATGACTATGTGTTGAGCTCGTCCTGCAAGAGCGAGCAGGTCTAAATGAAACAGGATGTTTGGCGACCGGTCAGTAAAAACCCTTCTTGCATGGCATGTTAGCCTTGGAGTTTTCAATAACTCTAGGGAGAACAAGCGATGTCGATTTATTGAAACCCAAGAAAAAAATAATGTTGGCGAGATATCATCAAGGATTGCAAGGAAAGTGGCCAATCCATCAGGTCTTATTGCCTAAGGCGTAGAGTCTACAAAGGAGCAATTCATTACTGGCTTCACCGCCACCTGTCAACAGTTCGGGATCAACCCTTGGGTTTATATAAGAGATACGCTGACCAAGTTACCCATTACTCCTGCAGATCAACTCCACACGCTTTTGCCAATCAAGTAATTTGAACCTAGCTGATTTAATTCGCTTTTTGGCACCTGTGCTTTACAGAGCGCTCACACTAATTCCTTTAGCCCTGGTGTATTAAACGGGCCGTCCCAAGTTTCATTCTGCAGATAAAACCACTCTTGTGGTTTTGGGCTCTTAGGTTTTGTTTGATTGATTATTCTTTTTTACTGAACTGATTAACTATGACTCTCATTGCAACAATGTTGGAATGCATAATGTAATGAAGATTTTTTGAACCATTGATTGCCATGGTAAACAATTGCGCCATTGCAAAACAGGTGATAGAGGATATTGCACCAAAAATTATTATACCTAATATTAGACTTTCTTTTTGTCCACCAGAGTCCTTTCCGCCAGAATCCTTACTGCCGAAACTAAGCACAGCAAAAAAACTTCCAATCAAGGTTAATACACCCATGGTGTTGTACATTGTTGCAACAGTTTGAACAAAACCATAGTCAGGGGGCGGTGGAAGATTATCTTTTGGTTCTGTAATAGGTTTGTTGGTTTGCCTAATAGGGGGGGCCGGTTTAATAGGACTGCTGAGTTGCCCAAGAGGAGGAGTTGTTTCGGCCCGCCCCCAGCGTCGATGGGGTTTAAGTAGGTCCCGCACGGGAGGTAAAATCGGATCCGGGTCAACTTCAAGTATTTCTTCTATTTCTTCTTCTGGTTCTTCTTGCGGTGTACCAAACTCTAAATTCCGGATTCGATTAGCTTGAACCCAATTATCTGATCCGTCCTGTCGTACCATATCCGTAGGCAAAAGCTTTCCTGACTGAGCAAGGGACATTAGCTCACTCCCACTCAATGGGCCGCTTACTTTGCCTTTAACCTGAATGTAAAATTTTAAGGCCATGACACTCCTGGGCGCTCGTGCTATTGGTGCTGTTTAGGTGTATTTCCAATACTTATAAATATTGGATAAGCTATAAATTAAGTTCTCAATAAATATATATCAAGGAGCAAACATATTTTAGGATCCAAAAACCCTTAGCCACCAACTATTTCCTTCACCCACACCAACCCTCCCTTTACAATCCACCCATGAACAATCACCGACAAATCTGGAATGAGTTCTGCACCACTCACAGCATCGCCACGAATAAGGTGCCATTGTTTGAGACTTTATCTGGCCTTGCTGTTAAGATAAAACAAATCGGTAAGCCAACCCCCAGAAGCATCCTTTGTCGAAGTTCTGAGATGGATGCGCTTATCCGTGCAGAATGCGCCAAGCTTATTGATGACTGGAAGCAGAAGGCTTTTGCGTATGATGGCCTAATCTACATGATGCTGACTGAAGAGTCTGAAGGGCTTGTCCCACTCTATATTGGCAAAGCCGAAACCCTCGGCAACTTCCTGCTCCGGCTGGCCAGGCTCGGAGGCTATCTGAACCGAACGAGATATACGCCACCAGGCAACATACTCCTCTGGCGCGGTATGGCCCGCCTGACCCATATCCACATCAGCTAATGTTTGGCCAAAGATGTAAATAATTGAAAGCTTTACAGAACGCATACAAAAAGAACAAGTTTATTTATTTGGAATTTTAGATAAAGCATTTGCAAATTGGGGATTTGCCATTTGCATAGCTAACAAATGCTCCAAATTATTTTGTAGGATCACCATTACACCTATACCACCAACTATATTTTTTCCACGCTCGATAAAGGGATTGTTTTGAGCATGCTTTTCTTTGACTTTTGCATCTTCTTTCAAAGGAGTAAGCTTTAAAACATCATCAAGGAAAAGTTTAACCTCTTTACGAACCTTCTTTTCTTTTTCAATGTCAATCCCAGCAAGCGAAATAACCACAGATTCAAGAATTTCATCATAAGAATCTTGCTTTTCATCTTGGGTTAGGTCTGGCAACTCACGAACAGCATCCATCAACGTTCTCAAAGGCGGTTGAAATCCATCAGAATTCTCTGATATCAGTCTGGAAACCTGGTCAATTTCAAGTAATTTCAAAAACTCTTTAGCATTTCGTTTTGCAGACTCACCTATTTCGTAATTATACTCAATTTCTACCATGTCTTTTTCGGCAATAGCATCAAGCTCAAGCCTAAGATCCTCAGTAAGATCATCATTATCTGCTAACAAAGCATTTCTAAAAACCCTCAGCTTTTTAAGATAATCATCGGTGTATTTTGGAAGCTCTAAAATTTCAAAAGGAATTTTTACAACCACAAGTTGCTTAAGCTTTTCTTTTTGATTTTTTTCCAAATCTAAAAGCAATAAAAATTCGATAGCATTTACTTCAAATCTTAAATCAACAACCTCTTTGTCAGCGGGTTTAACTGGCTGTTGGCAAAAAACATTATTTGTATGAACAACAAAAAAAAATGATAAAATAACAACAAAAAATCTTAACATAATATTGACCTTTATAAAATTATTTGACTCTTATCACAACATCATTCAATCGGTTGAGCTCTCGGTTAATATTTGTAGATTCGTGCCCAAACCCCTTTTCGAGTGCCTTTTGGATTAATCTTATTTTTTCACTGCGGCAACCTTCGCCGCTTTTCGTTTAGCAGTTCCTGTTTTTTTTCTTTCAACTTTGATTTCTTTTTACCTCCAGATGGTATTGAATTTGGCTTTTTTATTGCTTGTGCAGCATTAACATTTAATTTTTAACGCCTATAAATAATCTTGAAAGCCTACAAATCCTAAAAACAGAACAAAAGTCATTAATTCAGAAACGAATCACTTTTTCATAATATGCTAAACTTTTGCAAATTGCAAACTCAGACTGCAAATATAGGTGATTTGGCATTTGATAGCAAAGAAAATACTGCAGGACGCACTATAATTTTCAAGCCAAGGAGGGCGTAACGATGTTAGCAATATGCTCGCAGAAGAACCTGAGGGTGGTGTCAGGCATGTTATACCCGGGAAGGGGTTTTACACGGGATGATTCGCATCTTCAAAGCTTGTACGCCTTCTGTCAGTAGTGCTAAAGTAATTTCTTGTACTATCTGCGAGTTACGCTGACTAAGTTACCCAATACTCCTGCAGAGCAACTCCACACGCTTTTGCCACTAAAGTGATTTAAACCTAGCTGATCTAATTCGCTTTTTGGCACATGTGCTTTACAGAGCGCTTACCTTAAGGATTCTTAAGGTTTCTTGACCAATTATGAAAATTTAATTATTAAGAAATTACCGTAAACAAACTAGAAGGTATTTTTGTATTCAACTCGATGAAAACTTTTATCGCGATTAATCTTACAAATACGAAAGGTCGAACTAACTCCGAAACTTTTTAAGCAGGAATGAGTCTAATTAATAGGTGTTTAATTTTCGTTTCTATTAAAGAGGTGTATCATGAATGTTTTCAAATCAAGGCTGATGCTTCCTTTTGCAATTATGGCCATTATTCTGGTCACTACGTCCCCGGCAGATGCTGCTAAAATCAACAATAAACCTGGAACTAAAATCAATAAGTCAAAGAACCTTTTTTCGACCCAAGTTGCTGAATTAAATACAACCATTAAACTTTTGCAAGCCGCGGACCACGATTACCAAGGTCACCGCGCACAAGCTGTTCACGATATCCATCAGGCAATTCATGCTTTACACCCGACAGCCAAAAACAATAAATCTTCAACAAAGGGAAAACAAGTTGCTGGAAAGAATAATATTGCAAAAGGAAAGAATTTGGCAAAAAAACCTTCAGTAATAGGAAAGAATTTAGCAAAAAAACCTTCGGTAAAAGGAAAGAATTTAGCAAAAAAACCTTCGGTAAAAGGAAAGAATTCAGCAAAAGGCAAAGGCGCAAATAAAGAACCCCAAGCTGTTTCTGATGCACAGCTAAAACAAGCTATTTCACAGCTTAACACTGTGCGAGGCCAACTTAAAGCTGCTCCACCAGCAGCATTAAAATCCATCCAAGCAGCAGTAAAACAGTTGCAAGTCGCCTTAACAATCAAGTAATGATCTTGCATGCTAAAAGGACTTTCCAAGTTGGTATGCTGTGCTTATTTGTCGTGAATAGTTTTTTCGATCTGACTTATAAATTTTTATCGGCTTTTCTGCTTTAAATCAGAAATTATTGCAACGAGAAATCGGTTTTAATTTTAGATGTAATTCATTCCTTATTGAAGGGGTCAAACAATGTACCTTAAATATGGTTCCTTCAGTTTGTTTTCTTTGCTGTTTTTGGCAATCTCTACCCCGGCTCAGAATGCTAATAAAAATAATTTGACTGAGACTTTTTCAAAAGCAGATATTTCTAAAATTCAAACCAAGACCTTCACTGCAAGGGTTTCTTCGGCCCCGAACAGCAAATCTATAACCGTCCAAATTCCTAACCAAAAAATTATCAACAATAACAATAATACAAATAACAATACCCCTAGAAGAAATAACACCTCTTCTGGCAACCAAGCTCAAAACAGGCAGCGGCAAATCGCTCAAGCACAAGCCAAACAAATCCAGATGTTGAAATCCATGAAAGTTGCAATCGATTGGGTTGAGATTGAAGTCCCCGTCAAAGAAGTAACAAAAATTAGAGCAAAGGCGCCTCTAGAATCATTTGATGAAAAAGGATCCATCAAAAAATATACAGCAGAAGAACTAAAAACGCTCAAAGGAACCAACCCTAATCTACCAGGATATGAAGTTAAATTAGACGAGATTACTCCGGGCACGGTTGTTGAAATCACCTTGGGTAAATCCGCTGGAAATAAAGACGAAAAAAAAGATGATCCGAAATCTTATGCAGCCATGATCATGGTCATTGGAAAAGATTCAACCTTTAAGCCCCCAGCAGATAATTCAAAAAATAAAAAGAAGTAGTTTGCCTCTTGCGGAGAAACCGCAGGCTAGACGGTGATGCATTGTCATGTGCATCTTATTTCTAGGAGGAGTGGAGATGTGGATAAGCCTGAGGGTGGTATCAGGCACCGAATATGAAGTCAGGATGGATTCAGGAGATCCAGAATGCCGAGGCGGTTATCCTATGCCCAAGGCCATACTGAAGAGGTGTGTATTCAGGGTTAAATCACAACCTAAACCTAGGCTGGTATGTGGGTCAAGGTTTAACTTACTACAAAGTTAATGCAGATTCTGTTTGTATCAAGATCCAGTTATGCAAAGATTCAATTGCCCATCATGATTGCCTTGGCAGGTTAGCCATGATAGCTGAACCTGAAGGGTTATTCGTACAACCGGGTGCTGTTTTAAGGGGTAGGCAATGGGTGATTCTAAGACTGATAGAGACAAGGCTATGGTTGTTTATGGCAAGGCTTGGGATGAGTCTATGACGGTTCGTGCCAAGGCTTTAGATGCGTCTATGACTGCCCGAACCAAGGCTTTAGAGAAGTCTATGGCTGTTTTTGTAAAGGCTTGGGATGAGGCCAATGCTGTTGTTGATAAGGCTAAAGCAGATGCTGATGCTGTTTTTGTAAAGGCCTGGGATGAGGCCAATGCTGTTCATGGCAAGGCTGCTGATGCTGCTGTTCATGGCAAGGCTGATGAAGTTGCTGATACTATTTGTGAAAAGACTATTATTATTATCAATGCTTTGGATGAGGCTGATGCTGTTCATGGCAAGGCCGATGAGGCTGAAAAAAATTATGGCAAGTCAGCCCGCCCCTAGGGAATCAATTGTGAGGGCCTACGCTTCACTTACTGTCAATAAAACAAGATTCTGTTTGTATCAAGATTCAGATATGCAATAGTTTAATTGCCCATCATGTTTGTCTTGGGCTGGTAATCATGAAGCTTAACCTCAAGGGTAATACCTTGGGGTTTATTTGTTTATGTGTGATAGTTGGAGCAAAAAATAATGAAAGAATTTGGAAAACTATTTGGGGAAAAATCTAAAGGAATATTTGGGGAACAATCTGGAGGACCAATGTTTGGAGAACGATCTGGAAGACATTGGTTTGAAGCATTGGAAAAAGGATTGGGGGAACGAACAGCAGGGATTCTAATCTACTTTCTTCTCTTCCATTGGGCCAGTGGAGCATGTTTGGTACCATTTTTCCCTATATTTGCAACTATATTTAGGGATCCTAGGGACCCGTGGTGGGTTTCACTTCTTTCTATACCTGTTTGTTGGGTGCCATGGGTTGGCGTTGGAATATCTATTGGCACTTTTAAGGGTATGAAAAGAAGTAAGTGGGAGAAAAGAATTTTAGCCGCAATGACTGGTTCTAAGTCTGTTTTTGACAAGGCTGAGAGTGAGGCTAGGGTCATTTATGATAAAGCTATAGCTAAGGCTAATGTTTTTTTTGCCAAGGCTATTGATGATACTGTAGCTGTTTATGACAAGGCTGAGAGTGGGGCTGATGCCGGGGTTGTTTATGACAAAGCTGAGAGTGAGGCTAGGGCTGTTTATGACAAGGCTGAGAGTGGGGCTAGGGCTGTTTATGATAAAGCTATAGCTGAGGCTGAGCTAAGGGCTAAGGCTGTTTTTGACAAGGCTTTTCCCGAGGATGAAAAGAAAAAAGGCACGTAAGAATGCGCTTAAAGTCTCAAACCCTTTACATTATTCCAAGGCTTACCTCATCCGGGTTTCATGGTTGTTGAGCTACCACCAACTCTGATGACTCAAAATGAATTTTGAAATAATTAGTTCGCACAAGCTTGGCGAACCAAGGTGATGCCGATATTCTTCTTGGCAGTCCAGACCCCGCCCTCCCTTGGGGTAGCAGGTCAACCAATCCGCCAACCTGCCCGCATTAGGCAAACCATCGACCAGCATTTACTTTGTCTTCGCCAAGCGAAAACCAAAATCAAAGTTCCTGCTAGTAGGTGGGAAGTCCGCTCGTGAAGAAGAACGTACACTAGACTCCCAATAAAACGATCCCCCACGCAACACACGCCCACCGCTCGTTGCTGGCCCCTTCGGGTCGATGGTTGTTCCTTGAGGGAGTTCTTTAAACCAGTCCTCACACCACTCCCACACATTCCCATGCATGTCGTAAAGCCCAAAAGCATTCGGCTTGTAACTTCCTATTTCCGCGGGAGCGCCTATGGCTAAACCACCATAAATTGCATCCTTGGGTGTTATATTATCTCCAAACGAATACGCTGTCGTTGTTCCCGCCCTACAGGCAAACTCCCACTCTGCTTCCGTAGGTAATCTATATTCCCCATTAGTTTTTTCATTCAACTTCTTGATAAACTCCTGACAATCAATCCAGGATACATTCGTTACCGGGGATTTTTTGCCTTTGATTTTACTTGGATTATTCCCCATCACCGCCTGCCACTGCTCCTGCGTCACTTCATACTTTCCCAAATAATAAGGTTTGGTAAGAGTTACTTCATGCTGCGTTTCAACTTTAGAGCGGCCTTTTTCAGATGCTGGCGAACCCATCATAAATTTTCCCGTAGGAATTAACACCATCTCCAACTTCACATCTTTACCCAGATCAGCTTTATCCTCCACTTCCTTCTGCAAACTCTTGGCTAGCTGTTTTTGGGCTTCTTTGGCTTTGACTTCACTGAAAGGGGCTACCAATAATCCCTTCGTTGCTGGGGTTAATTCCGTGGAGCCCGGTATTGGTACTGTAGGTTCTGCAACGGTATCTTTAATGTCTGCTGTCTTCGCCAAACGAAACCCAAAGCCGTAGTACCGAACGGACGGCGTGATGAAGTACCGGTTGGAAGAACGAGCATTCGATACATAGTAGTTGAAAGATCCGCCCCGCAACACACGGACACTTCCAGTTGCTGGCCCTTTCGGATCGGTGACTGCTCCCGCTTGATAATCCGCATACCAATCCTCGCACCACTCCCACACATTGCCATGCATATCGTATAAACCAAAAGCATTCGGTTTATAGCTACCTACTTCCTTTATCCTGTCTGCTTCCTTTATGCTGTCTACTTTATTTATGCTATCACCACTAATATTTGCATCCCCTTTTGTAAGATTATCACCAAACGAATACGCGGTTGTTGTCCCAGCTCTACAGGCATATTCCCACTCCGCTTCACTTGGCAATCTATACCCACCATTTGTCTTTGCATTTAACTTCTTGATAAACTCTTGGGAATCATTCCACGAGACATCCGTTACCGGAAACATTCGCCCCTTCTCTCTACTGGGATTATTCCCCATTACCGCTTCCCACTGCTCCTGCGTCACTTCATACTTTCCCATGTAAAATGGCTTCGTTAGCGTTACCTCATAATCTTTTCCAGGGCCTCCCATCTTAAACTCCCCCGCAGGGACTAATACCATCTCCAATCTCACACCTTTGCCAAGATCAATAACCACCACCTTCCCGGGCTTCACTTCCTGTGCCAGCACTGTTACTGCACCCAACAAAACTAACACCATTGCTATTCCTAGTATTCTTTTCATCTCTCACCTCTGAAGGTAAAGTTAAACCGTAATGCCTTAACTTTAGGGCAATGCGTTTACTCTAGTTAACATATAATTCACAAATGAGGTGATACAAACCTTCCACATCAAGGATGAGACAGGTTATATTGCCGAAAAAGAGACCTGACCCCTTTTTGCTCCGCTTCTTTCTTCTTTTCCTTGGCTCTTTAATCAGGCATACTATTCTCATGAACCAATTTGCAAACCTTATTGAATCAAGACCTAACTTTGTCACCCATTTGGAGTGTGGCTTAACGGGCGAGATATACCCCAAAGACCAAATTCATGGTTTATCAAAAGTGGGCAGGCCATTATTGGTGCGTTATGATTTAAAGAAAATCGCACAGGCAGTGAGCAAAGAAACAATTGCAGCAAGGCCCTCGGATTTTTGGCGCTATCGTGAGTTTCTTCCTGTCAAACATGCAACTAATATCGTGAGTTTGGGTGAAGTTATCACCCCTGTTCTTACCATGCCTAAAATTCAAGCGGGCAAAGGCACGCTTTATGTGAAGGATGAAGCTAGGCTTCCCACAGGGTCGTTCAAGGCTCGTGGATTATGCATGGCTATTTCGATGGCAAAGGAGTTGGGTATAAAAAAAGTTGCGATGCCCACGAATGGAAATGCAGGCGCAGCTTGCTCTGCATATGCATCGAAAGCTGGGATTGAAAGTTATATTTTCTGCCCTGCAGATACGCCCACGATAAATGTTCGGGAGATCGATCAGCAGGGTGGGAAGGTTTGGTTGGTGAATGGATTGATCAATGATTGTGGCAAAATTGTTGGTGAAGGAAAGCAGGCAAAGGGTTGGTTTGATATGTCGACTTTGAAAGAGCCCTACCGCATTGAGGGAAAGAAGACGATGGGGTTGGAGCTTGCGGAACAGTTTCATTGGCAGATGCCCGATGTGATTTTATATCCAACGGGGGGTGGCACCGGCCTTATCGGGATGTGGAAAGCATTTAAAGAGCTTCAAGAAATCGGATGGATCCAGGGGAAGTTGCCTCGGATGGTGGTTGTGCAGTCGAGTGGATGTGCGCCAATTGTTAAGGCATGGGAAGAGGGAAAAGAGCATGCAGAGGTTTGGCAGGATGCAAAAACCATTGCGTGGGGAATTCGCGTACCTGTTGCGGTGGGTGATTTCCTGATGATCAGGGCGGTGAATGAAAGCAAGGGTTTTGCAACGATGGTGGATGATGAGGCGATACTTCGTGCTCGCAAAGAATGTGCAGAGAAGGAAGGGTTTTTGATGTGTCCGGAAGGCGCTGCAACATTCGCTGCATATCAGAAGGAATTAAAATCTGGAAGAATCAAGAATGATGAATCGGTGGTGATGTTTAATTGTGCTGCGGGTACGAAGTATGAACTTCCTGAAGTCACAAAACAATTGGATCGCACCAAGCCTATTCCTTATGAAGAGTTGTAATATTTCTCGATGAGAAAAAGTAAGTTGAAGAAGATAGGTTTGATACAACAATAAAAAACGGTTGAATTCCTCTTATCTATCTTCCCTAATCTTGCAAGTCATGCAAGAAACCAAGGGATGGATAACTCGCCTTTTCATGGGGTGAGTTCTTTTGGTAAAAAATACAAACGATTACAAAACTGCTTGGTGTGCCCTGTTCGACAAGGAGGTCGAGTTTGGCAATTCGCTGGCGCATACGCCATAAATTGATATTTGCATTCTGCCTAACTGCAGGGATCATCATCCTGTTGTTGGGTGGTACGCTGCAGGGATTATGGTCGTATTACCTAACGATGAATAGCATTCGTGGAAATGTAGCAGAGTTAAAAACAGCAGAAGAGTTAAAGACAGCGGTGGCGAAGATGGCAGTTCCCGGGGATCTTGGGAAGTTATTGGACGACCCTGAGAAATTGCATCGAGACATTACGCAGGCATTGCAAAAAATACTCGAATACGAAGTTTTTCTACGGGATTCGCAATCATTCCTGGTGATGAAAAATGAGGATGCCCAAGAGAAGGAAGTACTTGCTGGCCTTCGATCTGATTTAAATGCTTTTCAAACTCTTGCTGAAAAATTCCATGAACCTCGGGTCACGGGGCCAAGCGATAAACTATCCCAAAATCCTATCATTGAAGCTTTACGCATTCTCATCACCAAAATGGAAAAAGAGAGCACCAAGCTAAGGGATAAAATCCACGATGATCTTGACCACAGCATTAATGATTCCCGCAGGCATTACCAGATAAGCTTGTGGATTATTGTGCCTTCAAGCGCCTTTGGGCTTCTGTTGATGGCTGGATTGTTGCACTATTTTTACGGTTGGATATTCTACCCTATTCGAGATCTTGAAGCTGGGGTTGGTTTGCTTGCGCGGGGTGATTTCAATCATCGAATCGAAGTTAAAAGTGGCGATGAAATGGAATCCCTGGCCCAAGCCTTCAATGAAATGACCCGCAGGCTTCGTGAATTATACACCGACCTTGCTAGGCAGGTGAATGAACGAAGCAGGCAGTTGGTGCGTTCTGAAAAGTTGGCAAGTGTTGGCTTTTTAGCTGCGGGTGTTGCTCATGAAATCAATAATCCAATTGCTGGAATTGCATTTTGTGCAGAGGCTTTAGAGTCGCGTTTAAAAGAACTGACACTTTTGGCGAACAAGTCTTCAGGTCAGCAAAATCATCCCTGCATTGTTGACTTCGCAAGGTATTTAAAACTGATTCAGGAAGAGGCTTTCCGCTGCAAGAATATTACAACGAAGCTGCTTGATTTCAGCAGAACGACCGAGCATAAGCGTGAGGCTGTCAGCCTACCCAACCTTGTGCAGTCAGTTTTGGATGTCACCGCACATTTGCAAAACTCCAAAGGTAAAAAGATTGAAATAAAGGAAGAGCAACCTACCAAGGCTTGGATCAATGCAGAAGAAATCAAGTCGGTAATCTTAAACCTGGTAGTCAATGGCCTCGACAGCATGGATGATGGTGGAATTCTTACGATTATTATCAGAGAGAAAGATGGCCAAGCCGAGCTTGCGATCAAAGATACGGGGATTGGTATGAATCAGGAAGTGCTCGAAAATATTTTCGAACCTTTCTTCACCCAGAACCGCACGGGAAAAGGCACGGGCCTTGGCCTTACCATCAGCCATAAAATTATTCAGCAGCATGGTGGCGAAATTGAAGCTTCGAGCGAAGGGATGGGGCACGGAAGTGTATTCACGATTCGGTTGCCACTTCACCCCATGGTTTCCACGAAAACTAATGAATCAATGCGTAGGGATGGTGTTCCTTCAGGCCAGCCTTTATTGGTTAGTGCCTGATTGTTTTACCTTTATTAAAGGTGTGATGAATTATTTT
>Ga0194042_1000562_pt1 | contig 12416 bp, 6 predicted proteins | sample JunL4412m_MetaG_FD_148974 | JGI IMG/M metagenome (GOLD analysis project Ga0194042, IMG submission 148974) | Anoxic zone freshwater microbial communities from boreal shield lake in IISD Experimental Lakes Area, Ontario, Canada - Jun2016-L442-12m | ecosystem: Environmental > Aquatic > Freshwater >...
CCCCGAAATACATGCGGCGGACAAGTGTGCGGGCGTCGGCGGGCGGGGAGCGTTTGAGTCCTTTGGATTCGAGCGCGGATGTGATGAAGGAGTCGATGGGATTCGCGTCGGGCGTTTTTGGGACGGCGGGTTTGATGAGCGGTTGGAAGGACCAGTGCGTTTTGACGCCGGGGAGCAGGGTCATGTCCTGCGCGGGCGCGTCGTGGGGGCTGGGGGCTCCGCGCGTGATCCAATCGATGAGGATCGCGATTTCGGCGTCGGGGAGTTTGCCCTTTTTTTCGGGCGGCATGGTCAGGTCTTTGTCGGTGTAGCGGACGGCTTTGATGAGCAGGCTTTCGTCGGGTTTGCCTGGGACGAAGAGTGCTCCGCTTTCGCCGCCGCTTTTGCGCGCGGATTCGGAATCGAGGAGAAGTGAGCCTTTGGCTTTGGTGCCGGCGTGGCATTCGAAGCAGCGGTTTTGGAGAATGGGTTGGACTTTTTGATTGAAGAATGCGAGGTCATCAGCGCTGGGTTCGGAGGTGGCGAGGGCTGGGGCAAGGGTGGCGACTAGGATAAGGAAGTAGTGATGACGGTGCATGGTTTGGATCTCTCGCTTTCCGTCGACTTTAAGGACGAGGAGTGGGCGCTCAAGTAGTCTAATGCGTATGGATTAATCAACGCCTCCCCCTCACCCCGCGAAGGAGTACCTTCGTCGGCCCTCTCCCCGAGGGGAGAGGGGAAGGGCAAGCTCACGCTTGACTTTCGAGTGTGTTTCAATCAAAGTCTGGCGTTCTGATTACCCCTCATCTCGTGTGTATTTTGGTGGAAAATAATGAATCCATTTTTAATTGTGCTGATTGGAACGGTGGCCGTTGTTGGGTGCATATTGGCGTTGCGGCTGCATGCGTTTTTGGCGCTTTTGGTTGGGGCGTTGCTGGTCGCGAGTTTGACGTCGACGCTGCAACTCGAAGCGTTTGCGACGACGAAAAAGATGCCGGTGGCGGAGTTTGTCAAGACGTCGGTGGGCGAGCGTGTCACGACGGAGTTTGGGAGCGCGTGCGGGAAGTTGGGGGTGTTGATCGCGCTCGCATCGATTGTTGGGAAGTGCATGATGGACAGCGGCGCGGCGGACCGGGTGGTGCGGTCGATCACGAGGGTGCTGGGTGAAGCGCGTGCGCCGCTGGCGTTTTTGTTAAGCGGGTTTGTGCTGAGTATTCCGGTGTTTTTCGACACGGTGTTTTTGTTGATGGTACCGTTGTGCAAGGCGATGTGGATGCGGACGCGGAAGAATTATGTGCTTTATTTTTTGGCGGTCATTGCGACGGGGAGCATGAATCATTCGCTGTTTCCGCTCACGCCCGGGCCGCTCTTTCTGGCGCAAACGTTGAAGATCGACATGGGGCTGATGATGGTGATGGGCTGTGTCGTCGGGCTGGCGTCGGCGAGTGCCGGGATGATCTATGCGGTGTGGATTGATCGGAAATTGCAGTTGCCGGTGCGCGAGTCGCTGCAATGCCCTCTGTCTGAATTGGAGGCGATCAGCAATTTGGACGAACGGAGTTTGCCGCCGTTGTGGTTGTCGCTGCTGCCGGTGTTGTTGCCGGTGTTGTTGATTGGCGGGAATACGCTCATCAAATTGAGTTGGGACGCGAAACAGATCATGGCGTTTTCGATGGTTGCTCGGAATGCGATTGCGACTGTGAAATGGTTTGGCGATCCGAATATTGCGTTGATGTTGTCGGCGGGAATTGCGATTGTGACGCTGGCGACGGTGAAGCGCGAGAAGAAGCCGGTGTTGAATGACACGATCCGTTCGGCGCTCGCGGACGGTGGGCAGATTCTGATGATCATTGCGGCGGGCGCGGCGTTTGGCGGGGCGTTGCAGCAGACGGGGATCGGGACGGCGATTCAGGAGGCGATTAAAGATCACGTGCAGTATGTGTTGCCGATCGCGTTTTTGGTGACGGTATTTGTGCGGGGCGCTCAAGGGTCGGCGACGGTAGCGATGATCACGGCTGCGGGGATTTTTGCTGGGATGGCGACGAAAGAGCAATTGGGTTTTCATCCGGTATATTTGGCGCTGGTGATTGGGTGCGGATCGAAGCCGTTGTCGTGGATGAATGATAGCGGGTTCTGGGTGATTGGGAAGATGAGCGGGTTGACGGAGAGCGAGACGTTGAAGACGTTCTCGGCTCAGATTTCGATTGAGGGGACGGTCGGGATGCTGGTGGTTATGGGGTTGTCGCGGGTGATGCCGATGGTGTAGAAATGTGCGTTATTATACCTGAATTCGAGTACGGTATTGTTTTCACGTTGTAGTCATACATGTCAACGCGTCACGCGTTCAATCCAACTAACGAGGCTCAATCATGCCGCGAATTCTTTCTCGATCCAGCGTTCTTCAATGGGTGGCTGTTGTCATATTTTGTGCCGGGATGAATCTCGCGGTTCAGGCTGCGAGTTTTACCAACGCGGCGTCGATGAGCTCGGCGCGGTCGAATCATGTTTCAGTTTTGCTGCCCAATGGCAAAGTTCTTGTCGCCGGGGGGTACGAAGTATCGACGGTCACACCTTTCGCAAGCGCGGAGATGTACGACCCCGTGAGCGACACGTGGAGTCCGGCGGGGAGTCTGAGCGCGGCGCGATCGAATGCCACGGCGACCTTGTTGCTCAACGGCACGGTGCTGGTCGCCGGCGGTGTGACCAATGCCGGCTTTTTTAACACTGTGGATGTGTATAATCCTGCCACGAACACGTGGAGCACGGCGGGCAGCCTGAATTTCGCCCGGCAACGTCATTCGGCGACACTGTTGCCCGACGGGCGAGTACTGGTGGTGGGAGGAGATAGCAACTCAGGCCCCCTGACCAGCGCCGAAGTGTATGACCCGTCGACGGACACGTGGACCGGAGTTAATGGTCTCACCGATTCCCGTTATTCTCACTCGGCGACATTGTTGACGAATGGGAAAGTCTTGATTGCCGGTGGGGCCATTGATGCATTCACCAAGCGGCAAACGGTCGAACTGTTTGATCCGAACAACAATACGTGGCTTACGGTCGCGAGTTTGACGACCGCGCGTTACGACCATACGGCAACCGCGTTGTCCAATGGCAAGGTGCTGGTCACGGGCGGGATTGGCCCGAGCGCTATCGTAGCTTCCTGCGAAGTATATGACCCAACACTTGATTCATGGAGCGCAGCGGCGAGTATGGCTTCGAAACGTTTCTTTCATTCAGCGTCTTTGTTGCCGGATGGAACGGTGCTGGTGACGGGAGGGAGTGATGGCTCGGGAGGAACGGCCACCGGGGCGGAAGTGTACGACCCCATTGGCGATGCGTGGTCGTCGAAAGGGGCAATCAATGCGAGTCGCATCAATCACACGGCAGTTCTGCTGACGAGCGGCAAGGTGCTGCTGGTGGGCGGCAACACGCCGGACGTTTCGTTGGCGAGCGCCGAAATTTATAACGATTCGGCGCTGTCCGGGTGGAATCCAACAGGCAGCATGACGGACGGGCGGAGCAATCATACGGCGACGAGGCTGAAGGATGGCACTGTACTTGTCGCGGGCGGTATCGGCGGAGAGGACTTCCTGAAGTCGGCAGATATTTACTTTCCCGCCTTGGGAACGTGGACATCCGTCGGCAGCATGAACAAAGCGCGTTACAGACACACGGCCACGTTGCTGAGCAGCGGCAAAGTGCTCGTCGTCGGTGGATACAGTCCGTTCGGCTCATTTGGCGGTAGCGTCGAGGACAACACAGCCGAATTGTATGACCCGGCGACATTCACGTGGAGTTCGGCGGGAACGCTGTCGGGGACACGGGCGGACCATACCGCGACGCTGCTACCGAATGGCAAAGTGCTTATAACGGGCGGGACCAGCAACAGCCTTCCTGTGGCGACGTGCGAGTTGTACGATCCCAAAACCAACAAATGGAGCATGGCTGCGAGCCTTGCGAACGCGCGTGTGTACCACACGGCTGAATTGCTGCCGAATGGCAATGTGATTGTCATGGGTGGGCTAGGAGACAACGCTACGTCGTGCGAAGTGTACAACCCCGGAACGAATACGTGGATCGCTGCGGCCAGTCTGAATGTCCCACGAGCCTTTGCGGCATCGACGCTGCTGGATACGGGCAAGGTGCTCGTCTGCAGCGGAGAGGTATCGGCGGGTAGCGCTGTGACCAGTGCGGAATTGTACGACCCGGTGGCGAACACGTGGACCCTGACCGGCAGCATGACGACGGCTCGACTGAATCATGTTGCCACGAAGCTGACCAATGGAAAAGTGCTCATTGAAGGCGGAACCATTGACGCGCTGCAAGTATTCGCTAGCAGCGAAATTTATGATCCGAACACGGGGAGCTGGAGTTCCACCGGCAACCTGGCAACCGCGCGCACCGGGCACACGGCTACTTTGCTCAACAATGGCCAGGTATTGGCGACCGGCGGCAATGCGAAAGGACCGAGCAATTTCAGCAGCGCGGAACTTTTCACGTCAGGCGGCGATTTCGAAAGCGCGCGGCAGCCGATCATCGCTACAACGAATTCGCCAATCACAATTGGCAGTCCTATTGGGGGTGCATTGCAATTGACGGGCAGCGGATTCAGAGGGAACTTCGAAGCGTCGGGTGGCTCGACCAGCAATTCGGCGTCGAATTATCCTGTTGTTCTGATCACGAACAATGCGACGTCGCAATCCCGATTCATCCTGCCCAAAGCAACTCAATACTTCTCCGATTCGAACTTTCAGTCGATTCCGTTGGTTGACTTCCCGGGTGGCGATGCGACGGTCGTGGTGTTCACGAACGGCATTGCAAGCGATCCGGTGACGATCAACATTATTGGCGACGATCCGCCGATTGTGCCGCCGTTGACATCCGATCAGAATCCGGCGGCAGATAAAAATACGCTGGTCACATACAAGTTCACGGCCACGGACGCAGAAGAAGCCATGCTGAACTACACGTTTAATTTCGGCGATGGTTCCCCCGACATCACCGGCACGTTTGCGTCCGGAACATTTGTGACGTTATCGCAAACGTATGGAGTCTTCTCCGATAGCGGCTTCACCGTGACACTGACGGTGAGTGACGGCGTGAATACGCCGGTTGTTGTCAGCACGCTGCAAACAATTCCGACGCCGTCGTCGGGCGGGACGGGGATTGATAATGTGGCGACAACTCTTCCGCAGATTGTGGCTCCGTTGGATGGGCTGGGAGTCATGGTGGATAAAAGCAATGGCGGTGTGATTCAATTGGCGATTGATGTGAATTCGCTGACGCGGGCGTCGTACGATGCGACGACGGATTTCGGCAATGTGTCGGGGCGGAGCAACATCGTGACCGGCACATCTCCGATTCATAAGTACACCAACCGGGGCCTGTTCGTCGCGAAAACGACGGCCAAGAATCATGACACACAAGTCGAGGCCGGGAAGGCGCGGATCACGCTGGCGTTGAGTTCGAAAGAGACGGACGACTATCCGGCGGCTCATGTTCATTCGATGCTGGCGAACCTGCGTGTGTTACCGACGACTGATTCGACAATCAAGACGAAAACGTTGAAAGGGAAATTTGATTTCACGGGTAAGAAGCCGGATGTGGTGAGTTATACGGGGACGATTAATTTGCCAGCGAATCTGGATATGTCGAAGCCGTATGAGTTTTGGATTGCCGTCGGGAATATCGTGTGCAAGAGCACGATTGTGAAAGGTAAAGGGACGGCGTTCAGCGTCGCGGGCGTGTTGAAGAGTTTGAAGGTGACATCGAAAGTGAAGAAGGGGGTCATCACGAGCGGCGGCGAACCGGCGACGATTTCGGTGACGTATTCGACGAAGAATGCGGCGGCGAATGGGTATGACACGGAAGGTGTCAGCCGGGACGCGACGGATGTGCCGGCCGTGCGGAAGATTCAGGTGGCGATGCTGTTGGAAGGCGCGCCGTATCAGGCGCTGCAGGAGGTGGATTTTTCGAAGAAGGCGGATTTGGGGACGATATCGGGGCGGACGGCGAAGTGAAGGAGTCAACTCGACTCCGTGTATGAAGTGTCTCAACTTTTTAGCGCCTTCGTGCCTTAGCGCCTTTGCGTTTTAAAATATATGAAACATGCGCGTCAGATGTCATGCACTCCACATGAGATTCCTCCGCGCAATGCCGGTGGAGACTTCGCTGCTTTGTGTTAAAACGATGCTCTCAATACGGACGACGCGGGATGGAGTGTGGGTGAATGATTCCTCAGAAGGACCTTCTTATTGTCGGGGCTGGGGCGATTGGGTTGAGCCTCGCTGACGTGTGTTTACGCGCTGGGATGAGCGTGATGGTGCTCGATAAGGGCGGCATTGCGCAGGAGTCGTCGTGGGCCGGGGCGGGGATGTTGACGTGTAGGCCGCGCTTGAAACGCGATCCATCTAAGCCGGATTATTATGACCTCGCACTCCGCAGTGTGCGGCTGCATGCGGAGTGGGCGGAGCGGCTGAAAGAGGAGACTGGAATCGACACCGGTTACCGTGTGTGCGGGGCGCTGGAAATTTCCCGGCCGCATCCTGCTCCGACGGCGATGCCGGCTGAATTGGCGGAAGAAGAAACGTCCGGCGGCGGCGACAAGAGCACGATTTCGAAGAACAGCACCGCAGACTGGATTGCATTGTGTTCTGCGCGCGGCGTTCCGGCGCGCTGGGTTGATGCGGATGAGGCTCGGGCGATTGAACCGAATTTGAGCGCTGATGTTGCAGGCGCAATTGATTTTCCGAACGAAGCGCAGGTTCGAAATCCCTGGTTTACCCGGGCGCTTGAAGCCTCGATTCGTAAACGCGGCGGCGAATTGAGAACAGGCGTGGACGTGGTCGGAGTCGTGTTTGCGAACGATGGACAAACCGTGGTCGGTGTGACGACGACGACCGGCGAGGTGATTCGCGCCGGGAGTGTGGCGGTGTGTTCGGGCGCGTGGATCGGGCAGATGGCGTTTTTGACGGACCGCGTTCCGGCGTTGAAAAAAGTCGTGCCGGTGCGCGCGCAGATCATGTGTTACGAAACGAATCCGAAGATCGCGACGCGGTTGATCTGCGAACGCAACCATTATTTTGTGCCGCGTGAGGACGGTGTGCTGCTGGTCGGTGCGACGCATGAAAAAGCCGGATTTGATAAGACGACGACGCTTGAAGGATTCCTCGAATTGGAACGTTTCGCGCATTCGATTCTGCCTGCGTTGAAGGATTTGAAGCCGCTCAAAACGTGGGCGGGATTGCGGCCGGGCATGAAGGGCAAACATCCCTTGATCGGTCCGGTGCCGGGCGCGACGAATCTTTTTTTCAGTGCCGGACATTATCGCAACGGCCTGACGCTCGCGCCGGCTTCAGCTGAATTGTTGGCTGGGATTATGTTGAATCAGCCCGGCCCCATCGCTCCGGACCCGTGGCTACCGGACTAATTTCCATGAGCGCTCCCGCGTCTTCCAAGCCTATCTTGACATCGCGCGCGTCCGACCGGGTGTTCATTGCCGGGTTGGCGCTGATTGGCGCGTTGTATCTGTTTTTGATTCTGGCGATGCTGGCGGCTGACGCGTCGTTCACGACACCGTGGCGCATTTGGGAAGCGCTGGGCAGTCCTGAAATTCGGTATTCGATCAAGCTGAGTTTGATCTCGTGCTGCGTCACGAGTTTGCTGTCGATTTGGTTCGCGGTCCCGATTGGGTACGTGATGTCGCGGTTTGATTTTCCCGGCAAAACGGTCATCGATGCGATTCTCGATATTCCGATTGTGCTCCCGCCGCTGGTGGTTGGGTTGAGTCTTTTGATTTTATTTCAGACGTCCGTTGGCCGCTGGATCGAGGAGATTATTCCGATCACGTATGCGATCCCCAGCGTGATTCTGGCGCAGTTTTCGGTTGCGTGTGCGTTTTCAGTTCGGACGATGCGAGGGACGTTTGAGCAGATTTCGCCCCGGGGCGAGCATGTGGCGATGACGCTGGGGTGTTCGTGCGCGAAGGCGTTTTGGTTGGTCGCATTGCCTGAGGCGCGGCGCGGCATGTTGACGGCGGCTACGCTGGCGTGGGCGCGGTCGCTGGGCGAGTTCGGACCGATTTTGGTGTTCTCGGGTGCGACACGGTTCAAGACTGAAGTGTTGCCGACGACGGTGTTTTTGGAGTTGAGCGTCGGGCGGTTGGAATCGGCGGTGGCGGTGTCGTTGTTAATGGTCATCGCGGCGGCGGTGGTGTTGATGGTCGTGCGGATTTTTGGGGCGCCTAAGAGTTTTTAACGGAGTGGAACGGAAGCGATGATTTCGATTGAGAATCTCAGCGTTCGTGCCGGGATGTTCCGGCTGGATGGAATCGGCTTCGAGATTCCCACGGGAAAACACGGCGTCTTGATGGGTAAAACAGGCTCCGGCAAGACAACGATTCTTGAAGCGATCTGCGGACTGCGCGAGCCTGTCGTCGGGCGGATCATGATGATGGGCCGGGACGTGACTGAGTTGCCGCCAGCGTTGCGCGGGATCGGTTATGTGCCGCAGGATCGTGCGCTTTTTAACACGATGACCGTCGCTGAAAACGCGGGATTTGCGCTCGGATTGCGCGGTTGGTCTCAGCCGGATATTGATGCTCGCGTCGCTGAATTGGCGGGGTGGTTGGATATTGCGACGTTGCTTCAGCGCAGTCCGCGTGATTTGAGCGGCGGCGAGGCACAGCGCGTCGCGATTGCCCGAGCGCTGGCGGCGCGGCCTGATGTGCTGGTTTTTGATGAGCCGCTCAGCGCGCTGGACGAAGATATGCGCGGGGAGATGTGCGAACTGCTGGCGCGGGTGCGCAGCCATTCGAATGCGACGATTCTGCATGTCACGCATAGTAAGACGGAAGCGGCGCGATTGGCGGATGTGGTGTTTGTGTTGAAAGACGGAATCGTTAGCCGTGAAACGAGTACTACAAAATAAAGTCGCGCGGATGCACTTTACTGGTGTATCATTTTAAACAAATTTATGGGGTTCTTTTCATCGCTGTCAGGAGTAAACAATGCGAAGCGTTTGCCGTTCGGTGGTTCTGGTCGGATGTGTGGTGTCGAGTCTATTCTTCAGTGGCTTCTCGAAAGCGGCAGACGCTGAAAAAGTATCTGGCTTGGTGGGTGAATATTTTCAGGCTCCCAACACGCTGGGCGATTTCATGAAGTTGGACGCGGCGAGCAAGCCGACGTATGTGCGCGTGGACGCGAACATTGCGTTCGGCGACACGGGCGATGATTTCTACGGCATCCGCATGAGTTCAAATTTCCACGCGCGCTGGACTGGTTTCATTCGCATTGAAAAAGATGGCAAATACGAATTCGCGACGCGCTCGGACGACGGTTCGCGGCTTTTTATTGATGACAAAGAAGTCGTCAAAAACTACGGCACGCATCCGCCCACGCTTGCCGCTGGCAGCGTTGAGTTGAAGGCTGGCGATCACGCGATCAAAGTTGAGTTCTTCCAGGGGACCGGCGGTGCAGAATGTGTTGTCGGTTGGAAAGTTCCCGGCGGGAAGATGGAGACGATTCCGGGGAAGTCACTCTTTCACGCGAAAGATGCGGAGAAGATTCCGTACGATGAAGCGGCGTGGAAGAAGCGCCCTGAAGGAAAGAAGGAAGTGGCTGGCAATGCCAAGATCAGTGGCGGCGGCGGTGGTGGAGGTGGTGGGAACAATCAGATTCATGAAAAGATGGATTACGGCGCGTTCTTGAGCGGATCGATTGAAAGCAGCTACCCGTCGGGCGGCAACTACGCGTTGAAGGGTTTGGCGATTCGTGTCGGCGATAAGAAGCAAGCGGCGGTTAGTTTCGATACCGAAATGTTGCGCTATTCTGTTTGCTGGACCGGCGACTATCTCGATTTGAATTATGGCCGCGATGGTTTGGAAGGGCACCCGAAAGTGAAGGGGACTCCGGTCATCGGCACGAAGGGCACCAGCATTGGTTGGGCGAATCCTGCGACGGGCGAATTTGGCGTGAAAGCGGCGGATGGTAAGCTCGACGATCCGCGCGCGAAAGCCACTGGCACGAACCGCCCGGAAGGTCCGCTCCCGCGCGAGTGGGCGAAGTATAAGGGTGTTTATGTTGATGGCTACAAAGCCATTCTGCACTATACGGTCGGCGATTGTGACATTCTGGAACAGCCGAGCTTTGATGATTCGGATGCCATCGGCGTTTTCGTGCGCTCGATCAGCGCGGGCACATCGTCCAAGCCGTTGACTGCGGTTTTGTTTGAAGATGATAAAGCGGAAGCGACGTCATCGGCGACGAAGACGTCTGCAGAATTGGACTGCAAAGACTATTCGATTCTCGCAGCGTTGGTCGGAGCTCCGGAAGGTTCAACGTTGGCGATTGACGCTAAGCGCGTGGTGTTGAAGCTCCCGGCTTTGACGGCTCCGGCGAAGTTCACGATCAAGATAGCGAATGTCAAGAAGGATGACAAAGCGAAGTTCACTGCGAACGCCAAAGTTCCGACGGTTGAATTCGATGGCGTGACGAAAAATGGTGGCGCGTCGCGTTGGAAGCCGATTGTGACGAAGGGTGAAACGGCTGAATCTCGCGCGCTCAAAGAAGACAAGAAGGCGAAGGCCGCTCCTCTTATTGCCGAGGCCAAGAAGGCATTGAAAGCGGACCAGAAGTGGACGGTTGAAGATGATGACAGGATTTATGCCGGGATCAAACTCACCGCAGACGTTGAAGCGAAAGCGCTGGCCTCGGTCGGTGCGTATGCTGTGGATAAAGTGTATGTTCCGTTCGAAAACGATTTCAGCGCGTACATGCGACTGACTGGCGTGGACTTCTTCAAGGATGGTCGCGCTGCGGTGTGTACGATGAGCGGAGACGTGTGGATCGTCAGCGGCATCGACAAGGACTTGAACAAAGTCACGTGGCAACGTTTCGCAACGGGCTTGTTCGCGTCGCTTGGATTGCGGATTGTGGACGATCAGATTTACACCATCGGTCGTGACCAGATCACACGCTTCTATGACTACAACAAAGATGGTGAAGCGGACTACTACGAGAGCTTTAATAACGACTGCACCGTCGGCCCGGACTACCATGAATTCGCACACGATCTGCACACCGATACGAAGGGCGATTTCTACTATATGAAGGGCAGTAACCTTGGCGCTGACGGCGGCAAGTATCACGGCACGATGGTGAAGGTGAGCAAAGATGGCTCGACGTCCGAAGTCTTCGCCGTCGGCTTCCGCGCGCCGAACGGGATGTGTGTCGGTCCGAACGATGAAATCACGACGGGCGATAACCAGGGAAATTGGACGCCGTCCAGCCCGGTCAATTGGGTGAAGAAAGGTGGCTTTTACGGCCATCAGGAAAAGTCGTGGCCGGACTCGTTCAAAGGGCCGCGCAGCAATCCGCTGTGTTGGATTCCATATGAAGAAGATAATTCCTGTGGTGGCCAAGTGTGGGGCGGCGCGAATTGGGGGCCGTTGAGCAATCGTTTGTTGCACATGTCGTATGGTAAGTGCAAATTGTTCTCGGTCGTGATTGAAAAATATGGCGATGACGTGCAGGGCGGCGTGGTCAAATTGCCGCTCGAATTCTCCAGCGGCATGATGCGCGGACGCGTCAATCCGACGGACGGCCAGATCTATCTCGCCGGGATGCGCGGATGGCAGACGAGTGCGCCTGAAACGGGCGGATTGCATCGCATTCGTTACACGGGCAAGCCGTACAACGCGCCGATGGAAGCGAAGATCGCCAACAACAGCATCACGATCACGTTCAACGAAAAGCTCGATCCGGCGTCGGTGCAAGACGCGTCGAATTGGGACGTGCGCCGCTTCAATGTGAAGTATACGTCGGGCTATGGCTCGGATGAATACAGCCTGATCGACGAGACGAAAAAGCACCGATGCGGCGATCATGCGTCACGTGATGTTGTCGAAGTCAAGAGTGTGAAACTCGACGCTGATGGCAAGACTGTGAAGGTGGAATTGGCTGATGTGAAGCTCTGCACGAATATGGTCATCCGCTACAAGATCGAAGGCGCGGACGGTTCGAAGATCAAGCAAGAATTGGATTACACGGTCAACTTCATTCCGGGTGGGGAGAAGAGCCCGGGAATGTTCCCACCGGAGCCGAAGAAGAAGGAAGAGACTAAGAAGGATGAGAAGAAGAAGTAGTGTAATAGGATGATGAAGTTCTCGTGTTCATGTTTTAAAACGCAAAGGCGCGACGAAAGATGGCTGAGCACTACAACGAAACTTGAATTTCAATGAGTACTTATCCCGAAGGGATAGCAGCCATTAGCCGGTGGTTGAGGCCCGAGGCCGATACCACCGGAATCGTAACGAAAACGCCCCAATCCCGGAGAGCTTGTGAAAATATCTTCAAGTTTAGCGCAGGGGCGGAGTTCCCTCGCGCTTTTTGTTCCGGTCTTTTTTTTGTCGTCTCACGAAGGGTCTCCCGTTCCGCGGA
>Ga0194042_1000569_pt1 | contig 12387 bp, 13 predicted proteins | sample JunL4412m_MetaG_FD_148974 | JGI IMG/M metagenome (GOLD analysis project Ga0194042, IMG submission 148974) | Anoxic zone freshwater microbial communities from boreal shield lake in IISD Experimental Lakes Area, Ontario, Canada - Jun2016-L442-12m | ecosystem: Environmental > Aquatic > Freshwater >...
GAATGCTGTAGTGGTGGTCTGATTGATGGAGGGCATGGTGTTGTGGAAAGGATGCTGTGCTGTTTGTATATGTGTGTTTGATGCGTGTTTGTGGATAATGGGCATTTTTTATGTTTTCAATCATTCAGGCTGAACCAGTCCCATGGACTGCGTGTTGTGCTCAAGCTTCCACTTTTGAATTCTCTGAGAATTTTTCCAACTTCTGTTATATCTTCCAGATAACACGCACTCTGTATTCCATGATCAGAAAATACACATGAACAAAAGTGACTAGACTCATGGAGCGTAATGTGCAGCTTTTTCAAGGGGCCATTTTGAAAAATAAATTCATTGCTGCTTTCTACTCTATGCCTCAGACCCAAACCACCTATTCTTTCTATCAGAAGTTCCATTGCGTGTATTGAAGCATCACTGAAGTTTAAAGCTGGAATCAATGTAGTATGTCTGGCCTCTAAAATTATAATTTTCTCGACAAACTCATCAATTCGTCTAATTGTCGACGACAGCATCCGTGCCTGGCATGCCTTCATCATCCGCAGAAAAAAATTCCCTTCACGATTTAAATACTGAGATTTTTTTAATGCTACATATAAAAGCACCAACCACCTCCACAACGACCCAGCCCAACATCGCCATGTCGCTCCCCACCAGCGTTGTCCGCCCTTTCGGCCAGATGGATGTTCAGCGCCCAGCGTCCATCCTCCCCGCGCCCGTCTCTCCGCCGTCCACCCCGTCGTCTGGGGATCGCAAGCGCAAGAATGTGTTTGCCCTCGGCGACTACGACCGCAACGTGTGCCCGAACGCCCCGATGCGGCCCAATTCCGTTATGCACCCGCGTGTTGATGCGATGGAGTGGTAGTGGGAGTCATAGGGTGAGTTGTTTATTTGAAGAAAATAAAAACAAAACCCAATCCAACAATCTTCACACGGTCTCACACAAGCGTCTCTTCAGCCGCACCCATTCGCCTCATGATGGCTTGAGAGCCTCGCGTGAGCAAAGATGCCTCTTAATGGGCGCCTGCGGTGTGAGCCCGCTTCTCAGCGTCGTCAACCTCCTTGCGGAGCTGCAGTTCCAACCGAAGGGCGTCATCGAGGATATCATCGCGCTTTCTGGAGATTTTGGCGAGACCGGTGAAGGAGTCCCACCTCTTCTTCTCGACGACGCACTGCTCGCCCTCTTTTATGGCGAGGTTGCGCTCGTGCCTCTCGAGCGTCTTCTTCTCGACGACGCACTCCTGCATGACGAGGTCTCGATCCCTTTTCTTTTTTCCCTTGTTGTATTCCTCACACTCGTCGGGGATTGACTCTTGCATATCGATGGCGTTATCAAGAATCCTTTCAGCGTGATCGACGAGGATCTTCTTGGCCTTCACGTCAGTCTGGACCATGCGAAATTCCTTGGAGGCGTCCTCGAAGAGCTTGTTGCAGTAGCCATGCGCCTCCGTCAGTGCTCCGTACTGATCCATGAGGTCTGTACACTTCATCTGAAAATAGGTATGCGACATTCTGGGTGCGTGGCGTAAGCGCTTGTCGTAGTGAGAGATATTTGAGAAACAAAACAAAATAAAACCCAATCCAACAACCTTTACACCGTCTCACTCAGGTGTCTCTTCAGCCGCACCCCTTCGCCTCATGATGCACTTTGCGGTATTCTTCATTGCAACCACAATCATCGTGATCTTCCTCGCCACCAAACAGCGCAAACCCCTCGATCGTTTCTGCCTCGCAGCTGTAGCGCTCCTCTGCCTGCTCGCCGTGACGTCCGTCGTCCTGTTGCACGGCACGAACCTCTTTCCCGCGTCGGCGTTTGCGCTGGCCGCCCTCCTGCTTGTCCACCGCTCCATTGTGCATTTCCCTGTCGACCTGGGCGACGCGGGGGATGCCAGAATGTGCAACCTCTCCTGCGCCACCGCCCAGTGCAAGGACGCGTCCAACCACTGGACGTGGATCACCGCCGCGCTTGTGGCGGGGGCGGTGTCTGCGTTCGGGTGGTAGCAAGTGGGGCGATGTGTATATAAATTGGAGGGGTGGGTGTGGGGGTGGATGCTCAGGTATGTGAGGATAGAGCCTGGTAGGCGTTTTGGATCAGCTGCAGATTTATCGACGATTTCAGTAAATGTTTCTGGTAGCAATGACGATAAACCATCAGTAGATACTGCAAAGGATGAATATGATGACGCAACGAAGAGCAAGGTGGGTATTGAAGCAGAGCTGGAAAAAATATTCGATGCATACTCAAAAAAACTGTTTCCTGTTGGACTCGTTTGGTATAACAGATGTACATCACTACTTCATCTATTTGTTGCTGTACTCATCCTCATTGTCAATTTAAATGACAATAATACACATGATTTAACGACAGTTACTACTAAGACGCTGCATACGTGGGTAGGGGCTGGTACAAACTCTGTGTTGCCTGTTCGAAATTTCGGACCTAATCCCAGAGATCTGTCAGTTAATATAACGATTAATAACAATGATAGATGTATAATGCCCGGTGACCACACGTCGAGGTCTGCCAGTTTCAAGATCAGGGAATTGACTGTTGAGGTAGCGTCATTGGATATTCGATGGGTAATGTTCGTGTTTTTCATCGTATCAGCTGTGTTTCAGTTACCCAGTACCTTTCCTCAGGCCATGTACAAAAGACAGCTGAAGTTAGGCAAGGCACACAGATCTCATCTATTTGAGTACAGTATCAGCGCATCGCTGATGATGATGGCCATGTGCGCACAGGTAGGGGTCACTGATATATATATTCTGTTGAATGTGTTCTCAAATACGTTTGCGTGTATGATTTTTGGACTGCTTTCGGATGTATTATCCGACGCCAATGAAGAGAAAAGGATAGTGGATGAGGAAGAGGTCAATGTGATGGGTTGTAAACGTACAATGAAGTACAGCATAATCGCGCATTTCGCAGGTTGGTTTACGTTGGCCATTGCTCTGAGTGTCATGGTTTCGAATATAGTAACGTTTCAGCAGTGTGTATCTGGGGTCAGCATGCCTACCGAGATTATTTTTGTTATATGCCTTGAGGTGTTTCTTTTTGTAATTTTTGGATGCATTCAAGTGTACACTCTACTTTACAAGAAGTGTACTGTGACGATGCCACGGACGCTGACCATAATGAAATGGTATGCTAAGTTGAAGAACCATGCGAATGTAGACGCATCTCACGTCGCTGCAATCGAAGCAGAAAGGCTTGCAGCCTACATTGCGGAGAGGAAGGAGTACATTGAAAGGCAGACAGAACGCATCGCTACAGCATGCCAAGCAGAGCGCGCATATATTACACTGAGCCTGTTCGCCAAGCTTGTCCTCGGGGGCATAGTCTACATATCAGCAGTCATTAGGAGCAACTGATCTCCCTTCCTCTGCGCCACAGCAATACCGTGGCAGCTGCCGTCCGTACTTCACTCGGTTGCGTGGATCAGAGAAGAAGCCGCGATCTGCCAAGACCCCACACAGCTCCGCCAGGCGACGGCCCAGCAGATTCTTTACCGGGGGTGTAAACGGAGCAAACACCCCGCCCTCCGCCACGGCCCTGATATTCTCCAGCGTCGGCACGCATTCCACCAGTTTGTGCAAGGACGCCATCGAGTTCCCGCTCGCGTACGGTGCGCCGGACTCGTCGTCGCTCACCACTACGATGTAGGTTGGCTTGTATCGCAGCGAGGCCAGTAGAATGCGCGAAACCATGCGGCAGCATTCGTCGGGCGGTTTGATCATCAGCCAGTCGATGAATCGTCTGTTGCCGTAACTTATGTTGTTTAATAGATCCTTGTGCAGAAACACCACATTCGATCCGTCGTCCAATACCCACAGTGAATAGGTATGGTGCATGTCACGGTGCTCGTCTCGGCCGTCCAGCTGCTTCATTTCACACAAAAGAGGGAGCCACGAAGGGCGCCGCGGAGCCTTTGCTTCAGGTATGCTGGTGACACCTGCCATCTAAATGCTGTAATGGGTTGGATGTACATAGTGTGTAAAGGGTGAGTTGCTGCTGTTCCAGTGCATTTTTTTTCATTCTACGCTGCCAGTGTCATTCGTCCAGGCTCAAGCTGCAACGCCATGACGCCTTTCACTGCGTGCGGCACCGTGAACTTCCCCGACTCCATATCCTTGGAAAGAATACGGCATTCGCCCACCCATTGGAGCGTGCATATAGGACCCAGATGCGCTGCCAGATTCTGCTGAAGGCAGGCATACCGGTCGCGGACAGGCATTCCAGCGCAAGACACCCCGCGAACCTTTGCCACGTCGAAGACGAGCACGCGGGGTGTCGCATCGTTGTCGATGACAAACTGCCCTACGAATATTGTATTCTCCGGGCATTCGGGCGACAGCGTCACGGATGGCGAGGCAAAGTAGAATGTGTCGTGCGATGGGATGTACACCAGGGTGGCGTTGTTGGAGTATTTTCCTATCGTTATGATCTCGCCCCCCTGTGCCAGCCATGTACCGAACGCGTCGGCTGGGTGGTGCTTTCCAGCAGCAGGGGGTGTGATGCGTGGTTCCAGTCGATATCGGTGGTGGTCGCCTGGGTGGAGACACGGATCGGTGCAGGCTGCTAGAATGCAGGCGTGGGAGAGTGACGGTGTCAGGAGTTCCATCGGTATAATATGATATGCTTTGACACGTGGCAGAAGTTGTTCTTAGTTTAAGCGTAAGGTGTCAATTGTGGTGAGCAATACTTCGTCCAGCCCGCCTTCTGCGTCGTCTTGTGCACGGCGTAGTGGAATATTTATCCACCACCCGCCCTTCAAGGGGCGACACCTGCATCTGGGGATGCAAATCATGGCGGGTGATGCATGAGTTTGCAGTCCGTTGGATGGGTCGTCTCTGGCCATCTCTGCAACTGTTTTTTTTTAATGATCTGTAAGACTCAAAAAGACGTCTGTAGAGGGAAAAAATAATAGTAAGGGGAATATAGCACATCAAATGCCCGCAAAAAATGGCGTTCAGAAATGCCGTCATTGTTCGGGTTTCTCCCTCGACAGTCATCAAAACACATATGCATCCGTATTGGTTGCTGGCACTGTGTTTCGCAGGACAGTGGAATCACTTGAGGAGCGAATCGTCCCATGCGTGACGGCGGTGTGCCCTGCATGCGATCGCGTGAGCCTCATCTCCGATGGAAGCACTGAGTCCATGCTGTGCAGTATCTTCATGTGGCAGCGGCTGCGCGAATGGATAGACACCGGATACGATACTTCAGGGGCAGCCGCCATGGCAGCCGGTATACTAGCCGTGAAGGATGACGACGGTGGTGGTGTGACTTTGGCCGATGCGATTGATGCGATCAAGGGAGAGGATGAGAGCAAATCGGAGTTGTAGGTTTTCTGGGCAGATGATATAAAACTGCAGGATGTGCAGCTGGATTTGAGAATGAAATTACGGTTTGCATTTATTCTGATAAAGTTATGGTTGAAACTGCTGCCCACCACTTGGATGTGAGACTTCCTCGCGGCAGCGGCTCAGCCCTTGCTGTCCCTTGCCGCTGCCAATCTGGCGTTGCGTTGTTTAGCATACACCCCCACTACCCCACCGAGGCACACCGATGGAAACAGCAGCCCGATGATGTATAGCTGTGACTTGAGAGGATCGCCCACCGATGTTTCGAATGCATACAAATAGCACAGCACGAAAAGAGCAATGTCTAAAGCCATGAAGCAAACGCGGACCCACATGAACCAGCCTTCTTCAATGGAGGAGTGGATTAGCTTACTCCACTCGGAAAATGCAATCTTCTGCACAAAGCGCGACGAGACGAGGAACAGGAGGGCTCCAATGTAAGGAGTTTCGTGTGTCTGATACAGACGCGAGGACACCAAGACCAAGCTCCCCACGATCACATTCACGGTGTTGGTGTTTTTTATGTGGTATAGGCTGTATAGTATGATGTAGACGATTACAAACCAATAGAGTATCCTTTCCTCGCTGGTCACCCACACCCCTTCTGGGGTGCATACAATGAGTGTTATTACGAGCGCAATGCACAGGAAGGCAGTACAGTGATTCTGTGCCTTGGATCCATCCACTTCCATGATCAGGGCTATGCTTTCCCCGAGATTAACCACCAACCAAACCACAATCAGCATCATCAGCATGTTAGGCCAATACGGCATCTCTGTCTCGTACTGAACCGAGAGCGTCCCTTCCGACCACAGCAACGCCGTCCCTCGTTGCAGGTCGCATAGTGTGACATCGTATTCGGTAGACAGCGAGGGCGACTTGCTGCATCGCGACTCCCATTTCCAGAATCTATCAAATGGTGGCGGTACGTCTGCCACTGGGATAAGAGGCTGGCTCGTACATGGCAGGAATACTGTATTGGACGCAGTGTGGTTGCACAGGGCGCCCAGTGTTCTGGGGCAGGCGTATGTTTCGGTGGAGTGGGTGACCGGGGTGTTGTAGAAGTAAAATCCTTGCTGTGTGATTTTGACGCCAGATGATATGGACAACCAATACAGTGATATGTCGTCGAAGCAGGGGCGTGGGTTTAGGAACATGTTGCCTCGGGCGGGCTCAGTGACTTAAATGCATTAGCGACGCGAGAGCTTGTCGCTCGTGTATGATGGCGCGGATGGATGGATGGTTAGGCTTCAGAGCACCGATTGGTTGGTCATTGTTTCCAGCAGCATCAAATCATGCATTACACGTGTCACTGGAAAGAACATGAGCAGTACAACCAATGTCATGGCGGATCCTATTGCGAACTCTGCCACGCGAATGCCGACCTTGCGCGCCACACGTCTGGACGTGAGAATCTTCATCATCTGCTCTGAGTCGTATGCTTGGTTAAATAAGTACTGTGCTTGCATCATGCTCTATGATGGAGCATCATATCGTCAGACGCCGGGCGTGCATTTGTTGGAATCACATACATACATAAATCCACTCAAATCGACCTGCCAATCCCATGTCTACCCCTGCAATGGTTGCCGCTTCTATGATAAAGTTGATGGTTGTTTGCCTAGGGGTGTTTTGGATCGTCTCCTTCTCAGTGGGAAGGATATTTATTTTCTACGAATCATACACCGCATTCCTCGCCATCCTCAAGGACGAGGAGTGGCTACGCGTGCAGTGTGCCTCGCCCGAATTCTACTCAAACATGCGTCAGCACACGGAGCTGTGTAACACGGTCATGTTCAACGCTGCGCGGAGCCCTGCGCTGATCGCTCTCAACGAGGTCGCCAGCACGGCACACCTGTGCGGGAGATACAGCTGCGCGGATTCTGTGGTATCCCTGTCACAGGCTGGCTGGCCGGTCATTGTCACGGTGGTGGTTGTAATTCTCGTCACCCCCACTCTTCTGGTCCGCGTTGCGCGGATGCTGGTTGTGCATCAGCACAACAGGAGGATGGACGACGGGTTGATGCTGCCGCATCAGCACCAGTATGGGAAGTTTAGTTAAGCTCAAATGGTTAGGCTAGTCAGCCAGTGAAGCTTCTGCAGTTATTTTCGTCTCTCAATCGAATTCGCCCACGAGAACGCAGAATCCTCATATAATACAACGCCCGCGCTTTGTTGGCGACCAATTTCCAGTTCATTGTGATGATGCGCCTGCGCAGCAGCATGTCGCGCATCACCACCTCGTCTCTCGGCCCGAGTCTGGGTGATCGTCCATACAGGGGTTCTCGCGAGAGCATCCAGACGATCAATTTAACTGTGACAAGTATCTGGATGCAATAAACCATTAAACCCCATGCAACGTAGCCGGCATTGGATGAGTAGTCGCATTGAGGGTGTATCATACAATGCAGGATGTTCAGCTGGCTGCATTTAAACGCTTTCGGTCTTCCCTTTGAAATGCATCACACAGTCTTCCCACAGATGAATGCGCCACGGTGACTGCTCCCCCCATACGATGCTGCGTTTTTCGCACAGGGCGAATGTCAAGCGCGCGTCATCCATGCAGTAGGATGAGAGCGCCTCGCGGTTGCCCTCTTTCCAGAACTGGATGGCCTGTAAACCACAGCCACTCTTTGGCTCGAATCCATTGGAGACCAGCAACTGGTTGAGCCGCAGGCACCCGCCAAATCCCATGGCATGCCGTATTATGTAGTGAGGGTCCACTGTTTTGCGCATCCAGGATCCGACATTCCTTCCGCAATGCTTGGCGAGTCGCGGAAGGTCGAATTCCATGCCATTGTACGTGTAGATCAGGGCTGCATCGTCGAGCATGGAGAGAACAGGGGCGAAATCATCCCCGTGAAAGCACGTGGCCTGCTTGGTCGGGCTCCAGACGCACGCCACCGTCACAATGTCCCATTCATTGATTCCCGTCGTCTCAATATCAAAACCTACCGCCTTTTCTGTGGTGGAACAGGACATGGTGGCGCCGATGGAGCAGGCGGGATCCGCAGACGCGTTTGGCACAGCGTCAGATACGCTCTGAGTTCGTTCTGCTTGGCCTGCTCTATATCGCGCACCATGATCGTGTGTGTGCGTGGGGCCATTCCTCTTGTCGGGGCTGCCTCTTGCTGAATTATATTCTTCAGCTGGGGCGGGAGTGTGATCAATGAGGTCGCTGTCGAGGCAGAAGTGGTGGGCGTCCTCGAGGAGGACACTTTCTGTCGCTCCATTCACATAAACGGGCGCGTGTTGCATGAATCTCCCTTTTTAAATTTCAGTTTGAGAAAGAGATCAGAAATAGAATTTTTTTAGGTATAAAAAAAACTCTTGTTCCAAGCACTCTCATCCAATCCCCCCAGATGCGCCGGAGAAGCATGGACCCAATCGATCATATTGCCTATGTGTTCACGCTGTATTGCAGGGAATATTTACACAGTTTAATCGAGGTGAAGCGTGTGGTTGATGAGCACTCGACGTTGGACGGCGCCATGTCCCGGTTGGTCCTATTGGGTCTGATACAGAATGCTGATCCAGAACGCCTGAAGGCCATCGAGGTGGATATCCCTCGCATGAAGCGATGCTTGGCCCGCATCAAGGAGATCAAGACGTTTGCCCGGTATGTGTTCCAATGCAACTTCCCCGAGGAAGAGAGGTACTTCATTTTCAGCCAAGAAATCAGCTTCTCCTATGCATCCAAGATGCTGGTGTCCACGGGTCTCGAGCTCCATCACTTTTCAAATAGCCCAACCTCGGCTGAAATAGTGCGCGCGGAGATTTCTCTGGCAATGCGTACGCCACTTGCTGCATTTTCCTCATCGCAGCGGCTGCCTGCACGCATTGATACCACTACCAAACGGGCGATTGCGGTGACTGTTCCACCGCATGCTCTCACAAACAGCGCAAATACAGTGGGTATCAAGTCAAGAATCACCAAACGGTCCGTGCTCCAAAAATTTATTCGTCCACCTGCATCGGCAAGCAATCTCATCGGCCACGTTGCCAGCATAAACGATCTTCTGTGCCGCGAGTCAATGCCCAGTGCCGAGGCAACTGTTAAGCAAACTCGGCCACTACCTCGAGCCCCGCCGTCAACATCCGGTCCGCGCTGAGCGTACCTCTCCAAGGCACCAGCCAGTAACCCTTGGCTGCTTCCCCAGTCAGCATCATCCTGCATGATCGTTGGATGAACTGGGTGTACTGGGGGCCAGGGGTGTCGAGCAGCTGGATGGCCTGCAGCAGCCATTTGACCATGAGCGCTTTGTCCTGATAGCATGCGACCCCCAGATCCATTACCCGCCGAGGGTCGGAAATAAACCCCTTTGCGTTTGTGTAAGCCGTCGTTTCACCCGCCTGACTCGTCGCCAACCGTTTGAGGCGAGCGGGCTGAGTGCTCTTGGCCGTGACGATCACGATCTGGTCCGTATCACCCGATGCCGGCCCACGGCTGAACCCGAAGCCGTAGACCACCTCGACCAGGATCCCTGCGAGCGTGGACTGCTTCACTGCATTGTGGATCACGGGGGTCATAGGGGGGTCGATGCGCAGGGTTGTCACCCCGTCACTGATGCGCAGCGCTGCCAAAGGGGAATCGAGAGGCGGTGCCGTGACTATCAATTCGTGTGTGTTGGCGGTAGGGGTCCACCCTGTATCGGCAGCAGATGTGGAATTAGTCCATTGGAACCGAACACTGTCTCCATTCAGCTCCACCCCCAGCATGCGCACGGTGAAGGTGTCGGTTGTCCTGTAGTAGTGCAACTCCGCGCGCGCAAGTGTCGGGAGCGAGCGTGCTGTGGCGCAAACCAAGGACGGGACTTGCATATCGAAATGCAGAGGATACAGGATCATGTGAGACATGAATGCGTCTGCAGGCATGGGAGCCACTGTGGTGATAAACAGCGCCCCGACGGTCCCCGAACACACAGCGCCGTTGCACCTTGCCCACTCCCGTATTTCTCTTTCGGTGAATGACAGAAGGAGGGTTGTCTGTCGCCCTCTGTCGAATTGCACAAACTGCTTTACAGCAGTGGCAGGGGGGTTGAGAGAAGCCTTGATTTGGCAGGAGCCATTGCCTGTCTCGGTTCCTGCGATATGGGCGTCATCGTCAGCGAGTGGCGGGGTGAAGTTCCACAGAATAGGCGTATACTGCGATGCAGGGCCGGAGGAGGAGGCACTGCCGTGATAGTAATAGTATTCCCGCAGGCAGCAGGCGGTTGAAAGACCCGTCGATGGCATATTACCCCCCCGCATGCAGGGATGCTGCTGCGAGGCTGTCTTGTTTGTGATGAAGAGCAGCACCATTGATTGGGCATCCGTGGTGTAATTGATCCGGGCCTGCCACTCTATGCCATTGGACCATTGATTCCCAACACTCAGGGCATTTGTCTGTCGCTGGGTCGATCGTCTGTTTTGGTAGCATCTGCCCTGGAACTCAAATGTTCCAAACTTGCATTTGGCACAGCCATTCGCCATTCTCGCCTGGATGTTGGTCGGGTCCATGCACCACACGCACGTATCGTTGCGCACTGTCATGTTTGTAAACGGACAGCATTCGCCCGTCGACAGCATAGGGCATGCGCAGCTGAACGGCTGATCCCTGCTGACCAGCGCCTGTACAGGGAACAGCTGGAACCCTGCGGACGCGTTGATGAAGTGATTGGCGTATTTGAGTACAGTCACTCGAAAAAGGCGCGCTCTGATGGGATATGCGAAGAGAGCCATGGAGGCCGAAGTGAAATTGGCCATGGTGTACACCCCCCATGGCAGAAAGGTCCGGTTGTCTTCTGATGCGTGAATCTCGAACTCGCGGAGCCACAGCCTTCGTTCGCTGTGAAAAGCCAAGCCAGTGACGATCCAGGAGCTGTTGAGCATCACGTCAAAGGACATGCTCTGGTTAACGGGCGTGCGCCAGCAGCCGCATGTCTGATTCTGCGGCAACCCGGGACTGAATTTCTGTGCAGCTCTTCGCGTGAGCAACACAGTAGTCACGCGGGCCACCTGCATCTGGTTGGAAACCACTCTATCACAGTCGATGCAGCGAGGAGGGAAAGATCTGACATCGTAGCGCTGCGAGGAGGGGCAGTACGGAGGTCCAGGGGTGTTTTCGCTGGCACAGCATGCAAAACTTATCAACAGCAGGGTGGTCAGCACCGCGTGTGAGTACGTGGCACTTGCGATTGTGCCACGCAGTCTGTCGAGTGTGCGACGATGATAGGGGGTCATACCCATGCGCTGTTGCATGCGGCGGAGTTTGCTTTTGTACACAGAGAACGGAAAACACGGGTTTTATTCGAAAAAAGCAGAGAGTCGTGTATAGCTTCCCATTGTGTCGCGGGGTTGTGAACGCGCGCATAGCTATACATGCGGCTGGATATTGTTGCCTCGCAAGCCCTGTGGCCTGTAGGTATGGTAGAACCCATTGAAGTCTCGCTTGAAGTCATTCACCTCAGTGAATCGTTTTTCAAAATAGGTCACCCGGGTCCCTTCTCTTCCTGCAGTGGGCTGGCTCCAGCCAGCCGCCTTGAGCCCAGGGATGATCACCTTACCGTAGAGCTCATTCAGGCTCAAAATAGCATCATGATGATGATTCAGAACGGACTGCACCCAGAAATTGGGACTGTCCTGACTATTTTCGAAAAACACCCTGAACATGATCACCATGGCATTGACGCATTCGTCTTCCAACTCGACCGAGTACGACCTTATTTGGATGGATTTGCGCATTTCGAAGAAGAAGCAATTGTCCAACGATCCAATATCATTGGCCAGTGTGGGAACATTCTTTCGATTCGCAACAATCATATCTGGGATGGGGATCGTCCCGAATGAGAATATCCTGGTGTCAATACCAATCTCCATGAGATAGCGTCTGAGCTCTCTATAAGAATTGCGGGGATCGCCGCCGAAAATACCTGCATCCCCTCCCCGAACTGATCCCGTTTCGCCTCCTACTGTGTTGGACGTTGTAGCCACAGTGCTATCACAGGGGTACATGCTGTATTTTCCTGGCTGCACATCCACGGCACAATA
>Ga0194042_1000570_pt1 | contig 12383 bp, 7 predicted proteins | sample JunL4412m_MetaG_FD_148974 | JGI IMG/M metagenome (GOLD analysis project Ga0194042, IMG submission 148974) | Anoxic zone freshwater microbial communities from boreal shield lake in IISD Experimental Lakes Area, Ontario, Canada - Jun2016-L442-12m | ecosystem: Environmental > Aquatic > Freshwater >...
GAAAACTGGCAGACGAATTTCGAACTTTATCTCAGCAACCGCACCTATTACGATCATTCATTCAGCACACAAAGCTTCCACTCCTTAATTAGTTTAGATAGCCGCTTTGGCTGTGCGCGAGTCAATAGGAGGTTCCCGTGTCTAGTGTCACTCGGACTTGCGCCTGTCAGGTGATTTCTGTTTTTACATGGATGGCACTAGCCTTGTCGTGTCAAGCTGGCCAGGCCGTGCAGCGAACAGTGTTGGCCTTTGGCGACAACGCGATGGGCCAGTTGGGGGACGGTTCCAACCCGTCTATTCCGCTGCCGAGTCTCATCAGCAATGCCGTAAAAATATCGGCCGGTTCCTCCTTCAATCTCATCCTGCGGAGCAACGGCACGATCTACGCATGGGGCAAAAACGACTTTGGCCAGTTGGGTAATGGCACAACCCTCAACAGCAGCGTTCCAATCCAAGTCGCCAACCTCTCCGATGTTCTAGCGATTTCTGCCGGCAGTACCCACAGCCTTGCATTGAAGAATGATGGCACGGTTTGGGCTTGGGGAGACAATCGTTTTGGCCAGCTTGGTATCGGCTCGGAATTCAGTTCTCTTGTTCCCGTTCAAATCTCCACTTTATCCAACATCGCTGCCATTTCGGCAGGCTATTCTCATAGCCTCGCTTCAAATAAAGACGGCACTGTTTTCGCATGGGGAGGAAATTCGAATGGTGAGTTGGGCAATGGCACAATCACTGGCAGCGATGTTCCAATCCAAGTCAGCGTCCTCACGGGAGTATCCGCCGTTTCGGCACACCCGTTCTTCAGCCTTGCACTCACGAACGACGGAACGGTCTACTCGTGGGGGAGAAATTCCAATGGGGCGCTGGGAAACGGCACGGAAACCGATAGTAGTATACCCGCCCCTCTGACCAGCATCTCCGGGATCACCGCCATTTCGGACGGCGGCTACCATTGCCTCGCGTTAAAGAACGACGGCACCGTTTTCGCATGGGGATCAAACTTCAGTGGTCAATTGGGTATCGGCTCCAAAATTGCCAGCAACGTTCCGGTGCAGGTCAGCGGTCTCAGCGGAGCCATCGGCGTCGCCACCGGATTCAGCCATAGCCTGGCGGTAAAAAACGACGGAACTGTCGTTTCATGGGGCAGCAATTCTGTCGGTCAACTGGGTAACGGCGTCATTGCTGGCATAAGCTTCTTCCTTGACCAGACCACTCCCATTCCTGTCAACGATCTTACCGGCATCACCGCCGTTTCGGTCGGCAATAACCACAGTGTCGCGGTAAAAAATAACGGCACCGCGTTCGCTTGGGGAAGCAATCAGTTCGGTCAGTTGGGCAACGGCACGACGGGGACAGAGAGCATCATCCCTGTTCAAACCGCCTCGATTTCCGGCATCACGGCCGTTGCGGCCGGCGGCGATCGCAGTCTCGCATTGAAGAGCGACGGAACGGTATGGATTTGGGGAGATCAGCCCGGAAGCGCGCCGTTCAGCCGCGTTCCCATGCAAGTCGCGAACCTGTCCAGTGTCGTCGCGATTACGCATCGTCTCGCAGTAAAAGATGATGGCACCGTCTGGAGTATTGCCGACGGTACGCCCCGGCATTTTGAAAACGGCACGACCGCGCGAACTTGGGCTGGCGTCCGAGTCCGCGACCTTTCCAACATTACGGCCATCGCCAGCGGATTTACACACGATCTCGCATTGAGAAACGACGGCACGGTCTGGGCGTGGGGCGACAATCTGTTGGGTCAATTGGGCAACGGTACGACCGACTCCAGCGATGTGCCCGTTCAGGTCGTGAAACTCATCAACGCCACTGCGATCACCGCCGGACAGTACTGCAGTTTCGCGTTGAGAAGTGATGGCACGGCTGTTTCCTGGGGCGCGAATATTAACGGCTCGCTCGGCACGGGAAAAACCAAGGACAGCCTGGTGCCGGTGCAAGTCAAAGGCTTGAGCGGCGCGGTCAAGATTGCATCAGGAGACAGGTTCACCCTCGCGCTTCTTGCCAGTGGAAAAGTCAAGGCCTGGGGGGAAAACGAGCGGGGGCAATTGGGAAATGGGAAGCTGACACCCAGCCTCGCCCCGTTCACGATTTTCGGACTTAGCAACGTGGCCACCATTGCCGCTGGCGCCGAGCACAGTTTGGCGATCAAAACCAACGGGGCTGTATTGGCTTGGGGCAGTAACCAGCACGGCGAATGCGCACGCTTCGTTTTCTCCCCCAACGCCTCCGCTGAAAATGTGACAACGCCCGCTCTGGTTCAAAACATCAACGGCGCGACGGCCGTTGCCGCCGGCCACTACCATAGTCTGGTTGTGGTCAACAGCCTCGAATTCGCTGAGACTTTCTTGAGCCCGGCAATGGTCATGGAGCAGCAGCCCGCAGGCTCGCAAGTGGGTTTCTTCAGCACCAGCGACCCCAGCGGCCTCTTCAAGGCATTCACCTACACTTTCGCCACGGGCGATGGGGATGCCGACAACGCTTCGTTCTCACTTTCCAACAACGCGCTGTTGACGGCGGCCGTCTTCGATTTCGACGTGAAACCGACATACTCGATCCGGATCCGCTCGACCGACAATCTGGGCGGATTCGTTGAAAAAGCGTTCACGATCACCGTGCTGGCTCAGCCCAATTCCGGCGCGGACGGTACGCAGAACGTCTCCACGAGTGCGGGAGTCGACGGGATCGTGGTCAACCCGGTCAACGATCTCGTCATCACCATCGCCCGCAGCGACGGCGGCGTGATCACGCTGCAAATTACGATCACCCCAGGCGCGAACGAACTGGAAGCCAGCACCGCCTTTGACGACGTCCAGGGGCGCAAGTCCATCGTCGTCGGATTCTCGCCCACGCACAAATTTAGTCAGAAGGGCATCTTCGTGGCGGAGGTCAGCGTCGTGGAAAAGGTGTCGAGGCTCCCGGTCGCAACCGGACGCAAGATGATCAACATCGACCGGCTTGAAACAGGGCTACCCAGCCTGACCCTTCGAGGCCAGCCACGGCTCCTCGACCGGCCGCCCAGCACGCGGATTCCAACCAAAGACATGAAGGGAACATTTTACTTCAACGGAACCAGGAGCGACACGGTGAAATACGTCGGCACGTTCGTTCTTCCGAAAGGGTTCGACACGCGGGAGAGCAACGAGTTTTCCTTTGGCGTGGGCAACGTCATTGTCGACGCAATAGTAGACGGCAAGGGCAAAGTGACGCCCGAGACCGGATCGCTTCATGCCTCGAACAATTCATTCTTCCAAAAAATGTCCATCAAGTATTCCAGGATCCCAAAAGATGGCATCGCTGCGGGCGGAGAAACAGCCACCTTCACCGCCACAGTCCTGAGTAGTTTGTTGTCCAACAAAGGCTTCGACACGGAGGGCATCACCAACACGCCGGCCAAAGACCTCACTCCCGGACAAACAGCCGACCGCTTCATTCAAGTCTCCTACAATTTGAGCGGCGTGGCCTACGAAGATCGCGCGGCGGTGGTCTTCCTGCTCGACAAAAACAGCGACTTTGGCGTAATCTCAGGGCGTTCGACAAAATGATTGCGGATGCAGAACCAGTGCTCGGAATGAAGTGGACAGACACTCATAAAAATGACTATGATCTGTCCACTTCATTCAAAACCCTGGAAAGCTACACCCAACCCGCAGCGTCTGGATACGCTCATTACTTTCACCACCTCGCGGGATTCTATTGCGACATTCAGCCCGATCCAGCCGAAGCGTTCAAGTGGGCGAAGAAGGATTTGGAAAATTGGTTGACATTGGAGTGGTGATTTTCGTTGAATATTCGATAGGAGAATTGAGCGGTGAGGTGGACGGGTTGGGAGTAGAACATGGGATGATTGAATAAATTCGATATGCGTGATGTGATTATGTGGAAACGGCGTTGGATATATTGAATAGGTTGGGCTGATTGCGACAACCGGTCAAGTGAGGCACTTTGCGCTGATGAATTTACGCACAATGTGATTATTGTAAAACGAGTGATGTTTGGGGCTGGTTCGGATTGTTTGTGGTGCGGTGGACACAACAGGTAGTGGTCGGATTGGGGCTTACGCCGTGCACGTGTGCATGTGTGGGAGCGGTGCGAGGATTGGTGGGGGAATAGGTGGCGGAACTTGCCGGATTGTTTAATTGGACTCGTGGTCCGTTAACGCTCATTTGCCGGCACCTCTGGTAAGTTCTTGCGCACCATCGACACATTCACTCAGAAACTTTTCCGGAGCCTCAGTATTGTTTCTCTCAACCATTCTGTTAAACTGATTTACACTTCAATCGTCCACACAGCGCTTAGGAGATTTCCATGTCCGTCAGCCCACTTGCCGGAAAAACCGCGCCTCATTCCATGCTGGTCAACATCCCCAAACTCATCACCGCGTATTACGCCGAAAAGCCCGACGCCTCCGTGCCTGAACAACGCGTCGCTTTCGGCACCTCTGGGCATCGAGGCTCCGCATTTGACCGCTCGTTCAACGAAGCTCACATCCTCGCGATCAGCCAGGCGATTTGCATCTACCGCGCGCAGCAGAACATTGACGGCCCGCTCTTTCTTGGCATGGATACCCACGCGCTCTCCGTCCCGGCGCTCAGCAGCGCGATGGAAGTGCTTGCGGCAAACGGCGTCACGACCATGATCGCTGAAGGCGACGATTACGCCCCCACCCCGGCCATTTCGCACGCGATTCTTACCTATAATAAGGGGCGCACGACCGGCCTCGCCGACGGCATCGTCATCACGCCGTCACACAATCCGCCCCAAGACGGCGGCTTCAAATACAACCCGCCCAACGGGGGCCCGGCCGACACGACGGCGACAACCTGGATCGAAAACAAAGCGAACGAGTTTTTGAAAAACGGCCTTGCCGATGTCAAGCGTATCACCCTCGCGCAAGCTCTCGCGGCACCGACAACGCACAAGCACGACTATCTGAATTCGTACGTCGAGGATCTCCAAAACGTCGTCGATCTCGACCTGATTCGCAGTTCAAAAATCCGCATGGGCGTCGATCCGCTCGGCGGGGCAGGCGTTCATTATTGGGGCCGTATCGCTGAACGCTACAAGCTTGATCTCACGGTCGTCAATGACGAAGTGGATTCGACCTTCCGCTTCATGACCGTCGATTGGGACGGCAAAATCCGCATGGACCCGTCCTCACCGCACGCGATGCAAAGCCTCATTGGATTGAAGGACCGTTTCGACATCGCCTTCGGGTGCGACACCGATCACGACCGCCATGGCATCGTGACGAAAAGTTCCGGCCTGCTTCCGCCAAACCATTTCCTCTCCGTCTGCATTTATTATTTGTTCCAACACCGTCCACAGTGGAATGCGAACGCGATGATTGGCAAGACACTGGTCAGCAGTGGAATGATTGATCGCGTCGCGGCCAAAGTGGGTCGCAAAGTCTACGAAGTGCCCGTCGGCTTTAAGTGGTTCGTGGATGGATTGATCGACGGCTCGCTGGGATTCGTCGGAGAAGAAAGCGCTGGAGCCTCGTTCGTCCGGAAGGATGGAAGCGTCTGGACGACCGACAAAGACGGCCTCGCCCCGGCGTTGCTCTCCGCTGAAATCACAGCCAAAATGGGCCGCGATCCCGGCGAGATTTACACGGAACTCACGCGCGAATTTGGCGCACCCGTTTATGACCGCGTTGAAGCCAAAGCTAATTCCGCTCAAAAAGCGAAGCTGAAAAAGCTCTCGCCTCAGCAGGTCAAATCGACGGAATTGGCCGGCGAAAAAATCACCGCGATCTTGACCAACGCGCCAGGAAATGGAGCTGCTATCGGAGGCTTGAAAGTCGCCACCGAAACGGGTTGGTTCGCTGCCCGTCCGTCCGGGACCGAAGACATTTACAAAATCTACGCCGAAAGTTTCAAAGGCGCGGACCATCTCAAACGCATTCAAGAAGAAGCGCAAGCGATGGTCACGGCAGCGCTTTCGGTGTCGTAGAAATAGTATGCGCTATTTCAATCCCAGCGACTTCTTGTACTCGGGCCACTCGCGTTTCAACCGCAAGAACGCCTCGACGTTTTCGCAACGCAGAAACGGGTTGCTCGCTTTCTCCAGTGCGATCGTTGAGACCGGACGGACGCCGTAATCGTGACCGGGCCAGACCGTGGCGTGGTCGGGAATAATCTGTAAGACGCGTTGAATGCTCTCCCATTCTACGCGAGCATCTTCTTCCGTGGGCGTTCCACCCACTTTTCCGACGAAGATCAAATCGCCGCTGAACAACAGTGCGTGAGTTTTTTCGTAGACAACCAGGTGATCATCGAGATGCCCTGGCGTGTAGATGAATTGAAGTACCAACGAACCCACGTTCAATTCGCTGCCGTCCTTCAACATCACATCCGGAAATCCACGCCCATCTGGGTGGGCCGCAATCGGTGCGCGCGTCAATTCAGCCGCTTTCGCGTTCCCATTAATGTGGTCGTGATCGCCGTGCGTGTTGATGATGTGCGTGACCGTCAACCCTTGATCAAAAGCGCGTTGGACAACGATCTCGGGCGAATACGACGGATCAAACAGCACCGCTTGTTTCGCAGCTCGGTCGCCAAGCAGATACCCAAAATTACGGTCGCCACCCACACGAATTTGTTCGAAGATGAGGTTCATACCGAAGCGCCTTTTCTCTATTAATAACGTGCCGTTTACTCATCGACCCAAGAGCCGCTCTCGTCATTAAGTGGCAACCGATGTTCAACATCGGTCAAGTGTACTCCAGCCACACCCTCATCGTCGGTCGATTCTGTTTTTCTATTTATTCTTCCAGCATTTCCAGTATCGTATCATTATATTTTCCACTCGTTCAAGCAGCCCTTTGCTCCGGAGACTTCAGAATGTCCATCTCAGTCACCGACCCACTTGATCTCGCCATCAAAAAAACACGGGCGATGCTGTTCGAACCTTTTGACGCATCGAAATGGTTCGGGCTGGGATTCTGCGCATTTCTGGCGCAACTGGCTTCCGGCGGCGGTGGAAATTTCAATCCAACCTTTTTTAATTCCGGCGGGGGTGGTGGCAGCGGGAGTCCTTTTAATAATCCCAATTTCACAGGGCCCAATGGTGTGATCACGCAAGCTCAGCAATGGATTCAGGCCAACATGATGTTTCTCGCCGTTTGCGTCATTGGCGGTGCAATCTTCATCATCGGTTTGACCCTCATTCTGCAGTGGCTCGGCAGTCGCGGGCAATTCATGTTTATTGACGGCATCGTTAAAAATACAGGCGACGTAAAACGTCCGTGGCATGAGTTCGAATCCGAAGCGTTTTCACTTTTTAAATTCAAAATTATATGGGCACTCGTCTCGTTTTTACTCTTCATTCTCGTACTCGCCGTGTGTGGATTGCTGGCATGGGTCGATATCCAAAACAACCAATTCGGCGGGATGGTGATCACGGCACTCGTTATTTTTGGCATTGCCATGCTCATGTTTATTCTCGTCAATTACGCTATTGACTTCATTGTCTCGGATTTGATCGTCCCAACAATGTACAAACGCCGCATAAATTTTCTCGCCGCCGCGCACGTCGCTCGCGACACCTTCATGCCTCACAAAGGCACAATTGCGCTCTACTTCCTGTTCCTGATCGTGCTGGGAATTGGCATCGGCATGATATCCTTTATGGTGAAGATGTGTCTGTGCTGCATCTCCTGCATCCCTTATATTTTTACCGTTTTACTTCTCCCCCTTTCAGTTTTCATGCGCTCCTACACCCTCTACTTCCTCGAACAATTCGGCCCGGACTGGCAGTTCTTCGCGCCGCCGCCATCAGAAGAAGTCATGCCTGTGCCCAATCCTGACGTCGGCAACGCATGGCAAGACACCATGATGTAAGTGATTTCACACGTTCATAGTTCCGCCTTCAGGCGGGTCCGATGCGACTCGCCTGAATGCGGAAAGACAAACACCAGTTCGCACCTGCACCCCTCTCATTCGCTGCGAAAAAAACTTTTCAAAATCCAAAGAAATCGATGACGTTCGTCGCCGTGCCGTGTACATGTCTCTTAGTTCTTGATTTGGTGTTTTTGTGTTTAGATTCAGACCTAAAAACCGGGCGTGTCATGCAAATTCGGACTCTCAAAACGCATTGTGCGCGATTCCTATTCGCGTTAATCACAGGGCTCACCGCTCCTGCCATGCTCGTGGCGCAAGATGCCAGCATCGTCGCAGTCGAAGTTGACCCCGCTGATATCACGCTCCCGAACGCCGACCAAAGTGTCCAACTGATCGTCACCGTCAAAATGAGCGACGGAACGCGTCGCGACGTCACCCAAACCGCCACTTACAACGCCACGGAAGCCACGTCACGTATTGCGTCCATTCAATTCGGTCGCATAATGCCCAAAGGCGACGGTTCCGCCGCGATTGACATCTCCGTTAATGATCCCGCGCAGGGCAAACAAGTTCACGGTTCGGTGAGTGTCAAAGTCGCCAATTTCGGCATCGTCCGCCAAGTCCATTTCGTCAACGAGATCCAACCCATTTTGACCAAAGCCGGTTGCAACGCCGGTGGCTGTCATGGCAAAAGTGGCGGACAAAACGGCTTCGCGCTCTCCTTGCTCGCGTTTGATTCCGCTAAAGATTACGACGCCATCGTCCGCGAAGGCCGAGGCCGTCGCGTCTTCCCCGCCGCACCTGCGCAATCGCTGTTGCTCACAAAAGCCGTCGGTTCCCTCGCGCACGGTGGCGGTCACCGCTTCGATACCGAATCACGAAACTATAAACTCGTTCTGCGCTGGATCGAGCAAGGCATGCCCAAAGGCAAAGACGACGACGCCCGCGTCGACCGCGTTGATGTCTATCCCAAAGAAACGCTCCTCGTCGGCACGAAGCAGCAGCAACTCCGCGTCGTCGCTCACTACACCGACGGAGCCATCGAAGACGTCACGCACCGCGCCGAATACAAGAGCCAGCAGCCCGATACGCTCACAGTCAACCACGACGGCTTGGTGAATTCATTAGGCGTCACCGGCGAAGGCACGATCATGGTCCGCTACATGGGCTACGTCGATGTCGCGCGCATCTGCATTCCCTACAGCCGCGGCCTCGCTGACACCGAATACGCGCACTTCAAACCCAAGAATTTCGTTGACGAGTTGATCATGCAAAAATGGAAGAAGCTGGGCATCGCTCCTAGTCCTTTATGCTCGGACGAAGAGTTCATCCGCCGCGCATTTTTGGATACAATCGCAACGCTGCCAACGCCCGACGAAATCCGAACCTTCGTCGCCGATTCGTCCCCAAGCAAACGCGACTACCTGATCGACCGCATTCTCGAGCGCGAAGAATACGCCGCATATTGGGCCAACATTTGGGGCGACTTGTTGCGCAACAAACGCGCTGGCGATGAACAGAAACGAGGCACCTACGCATTCGCTGAGTGGATCCGCAATTCATTCGCAGCGAACAAACCCTACGACCAATTTGTCCGCGACATCCTGACCGCGCAAGGCGAAGTCGGCGACAATCCGCCCGTCAATTGGTACCGCCACGTGCGCAACCAAACCCACATGGTCAACGACACCGCGCAGCTCTTCATGGGCACACGCGTCTCCTGCGCCAACTGCCACAATCATCCCTACGAAAAACTCTCGCAGGACGATTACTGGGGCTTCGCAGCGTTCTTCCAACGCGTCGGAAAAAAGCAGGGCGACGTCCCGGCGGACAGTGCCGTTTTCGTCAGCAAAACCGGCGAAACGTACCAGCCGCGCACCGGAAAAATGATGAAGCCCAAAGGCCTCAACGGTCCGCAGTATGAATACGTTCGCGGCGAAGATCCACGCATCAAACTGGTTGACTGGATGACCACGCCGGAGAATCCGTATTTCTCCAAAGCGCTCGCAAACCGCATCTGGGCGCGCTTCATGGGCATCGGTTTGGTCGATGCCGTAGACGACATGCGCGCCACAAATCCGCCCAGCAATCCGGCGTTGCTCGACGCCCTCGCCAAAGAATTCGTCGATCATAAATTCGACCTCAAGCACCTGATGAAGACGATCCTGAAATCTCAGGCGTATAGTCTCAGTTCCAACCCGACACCGAACAATGCCACGGACCGGCAAAATTACGCGCGCTACAAGCCGCACCGCCTACCCGCCGAAGCGCTCTTTGACGCCGTCTGTTTCGCGACAGGAATGCCCGAGCACTATTTCGGATTCCCCAACGGCACCCGCGCGATCGACCTACCCGACCAAGCCGTCAACAGCTACTTCCTCGCCACATTCGGCCGCTCCGAACGCGAGACCGCCTGCGAATGCGAACGCAGCTACGCGCCGAATCTTTCGCAGACGCTCCATCTCATGAACTCACCCGAAATCCAAGGCAAGATTGCCGACGACAAAGGCTTTGTTTCATCCTTGATCAAAGACAAGAAATCCAACTCCGAGGCCGTCGAAGCGCTGTACCTCCGCACCTTTTCACGCCGACCGAACGAAGCTGAATTAAAAGAAGCCGTAAGCCTGATTGACGCAGCCAAAGATCGCAAAGCCGCGCTCGAAGATTTCACCTGGATGTTGTTGAATTCGAAAGAATTTTTGTTTAATCATTAGTCTGTGCAACGAAAAAATGGAGTATCGCCCCATGTTCCTCAACATCAACAACGGTCAATACGGGTGCTGCGACGGCGTAACGCGACGCGGCTTTCTCAACGCCGGCGCACTGGCCTTTGGAGGCCTGACGCTCGGAAGCTATTTGCAACAACAAGCCGCCGCCGCTGAAGCTGAAATCAAAGCCATCAACAAAGACCTCAGCGTCATTCTGCTATGGCAAGGTGGCGGCCCCAGCCACCTCGACATGTGGGACATGAAGCCCAACGCACCGTCCGAATTCCGAGGCACCTTCAACCCGATCAAGACCTGCATGCCCGGCTATCAAGTCTGCGAATATATGCCCCGCATCGCCAAGATCGTCGACAAACTCGCGATCATCCGCTCGACCACGCACCCCGATTCAGGCCACGAATCCGCGTCCCACATGCTGCTCACCGGCTACAAGCCGACCAACGACATCCCCGCTCAAGAAGCGCCCAGCTACGGCAGTATCGTCAGTCGCGAACTCGGGCCCAAGCAAGCCGGCTTCCCCGGTTACGTCGCCGTCCCGCGCGCCCCGCGCAGCGCCGCCGCCGCGTATTTGGGCGTCCAATACAACGCCTTCGAAACCGCTGGCGATCCCAACCAAAAAGGCTTCAAAGTCCGCAACTTGAACATGTCCGGCGGTGTCACGCTGGATCGCATGGCCAGCCGACGCGACTTGATGAAAAAATTCGACACGATGCGCCGCGACGCCGATTCGTCCGGCCTCGTCGCCGGCATGGACAAATTCTCGCAACAAGCCTTCGACTTGATGACCTCACCGAAAGTGCAGGACGCGTTCGACCTCGAAAAAGAATCCGACGAAACACGCGACCTCTACGGTCGCCACACGTGGGGCCAGAGCATGTTGATGGGCCGCCGCCTGGTCGAATCCGGCGTCCGCTTCGTCACCGTTGACATCGGCGGCTGGGACACCCACGCAAACAATTTCGAAGAACTCAAAAAGAAGCTCCCGACCTTCGACACGGCCTACGCGGGCCTCATCGAAGACTTGAGCCGCCGCGGTCGTCTCGACAACACGATGGTCCTCGTCTGGGGCGAATTCGGTCGCACGCCGCGCATCAACAGCGGTGCCGGACGCGATCATTGGTCCAATGTTTTCACCACCGTCATGGCCGGCGGCGGACTGAAAAAAGGCGTGGTCCTCGGCACCAGCGACGCACGCGCCGAATTTCCCAAAGAACGCCCCGTCTCGCCCCAGGACGTACTCGCCACAATGTACGACAAACTCGGCATCAACCGCGAAAAGAACTACATCAACGAAGCGGACCGTCCCGTTGCGATTCTCAACTACGGCACACCGATTCCGGAAATCATGTAACCGTTTTGAGAGAAAATGACTCTGGATTTGCTTCAATGAACCGACTCACCGAATTGGCGCTTTCTCTCGTCGTGATCGCCACGTGTTTTCAGTCTCACTCCGCCGACGCGCAACTTCCCGTCCCACATCTTCACGGCGTTTTTCCCTGCGGCATCAAGCAGGGCGCGACCGTTGAATTGGAATTCGTCGGCGACAACCTCGACGTTCCCAAATCGCTCTACTTCAGCCACAAAGGCATCACGTCCGTCTTTATTCCAGACATCAAAGCGGCACCGAAAACCAAAGACACGCCTGAAGTCAAAGCCGTCCCAGCGAAATTCAAAATCACCGCCAAGCCCGACGTCCCGCCCGGCGATTACGATGTCCGCTTCGTCGGCAAACTCGGTATCAGCAACCCGCGCACCTTCTCCGTCAGCGACGTCGCCGAGATCAACGAAATCGAACCGAACAACGGGG
>Ga0194042_1000575_pt1 | contig 12309 bp, 12 predicted proteins | sample JunL4412m_MetaG_FD_148974 | JGI IMG/M metagenome (GOLD analysis project Ga0194042, IMG submission 148974) | Anoxic zone freshwater microbial communities from boreal shield lake in IISD Experimental Lakes Area, Ontario, Canada - Jun2016-L442-12m | ecosystem: Environmental > Aquatic > Freshwater >...
GAAGAACGACTGGGTGCGCGGGCACATTGACCTCGTGCTCGTGCTCGTCGTACTCATTAGCTGTCTGCCGATCGCGATCGAATACCTACGTCACCGCAACGACCCGCCGCTCACCCCTACCGGCGACGAGGCCTGACCGACAAGTAACGCCGCCGCGTCACAGGCCCAGATCGGCCAGCGAGTACGCGGTGAGGTAATCGAAGCCGGCCTCAACGACCTTGGGGCCAGCCCCGCGATCAACGATCACGGCAACAGCAACAACCTCGGCGCCAGCTTCCTGAAGTGCCTCGACTGCGGTGAGCACCGAACCGCCTGTGGTTGACGTGTCTTCAACCGCGAGCACGCGTCGGCCGGCAACATCGGGGCCTTCGATGCGGCGCTGCAATCCGTGGGCTTTTTCTGCCTTACGCACGACGAACGAGTCGAGTCGGCGACCGCGAGCATGTGCAGCGTGCATCATCGCCGTAGCCACGGGGTCGGCACCGAGAGTCAGACCTCCGACTGCGTCGTAGTCAAGGTGCGACGTCGCTTCAAGCATCACCTCACCCACGAGAGGTGCGGCCACGCTGTCGAGCGTCACCCGGCGCAAATCGACGTAGTAGTCGGCCTCGCGGCCGCTCGACAGAATCACTTTTCCGTGAACGACGGCCTTCGTGAGAATCTCGTCGCGGAGTGCATTCCAGGCGGGCGTGTGGGCAACAGTTTCGCTCATGTGCTGCAGCCTAGGGGGTCCCACCTCGGCGATTCCTACGTGGATGCAGCAAATTCGGCTCCAAATTAAGCATCTGTGTAGGAATCGCGCGGAAGGGTGCGGGCGAGGGGGTCGCTCGCTAGGCGAGTACGACAGGCTGGGGACGTGACCGTCGTTATCTGCCCATCCGCTGATGGTGAACCAACCCCGGCATGGGCGACCGCTCTGGCAGCACAACGACGCGATGTCATCCTCGTAGCACCCGCGGTCGGAGTGTTCTGGGTGGCGCACACGGCCATGGCGCTCCGCGACCTTCAGTCGCCGATTGTGCTGGTCGCCTACGGGGCAGCAACGGCGCTCGTGCCCACCGTGGGTTTCGCCGCACGCTCTTCCCGCAAACCGGTGAGCGCCTACATTCTGGTCGACGGCCCGCTTCCGTCAGCCGAGCACCGCACGACCGACTGGCCCGACGCTCCGGTGACGTGCGTGTGCGACGCCGACTCGGACATGGCACATCAAGCCCAGTTGCGAGGCTGGCAGGTTGTGAGCGGCGACATCAGCGACGCGGTGACTGCCGCATCGGCTACTTAGCCCTTGCGGCGGTTGCGCTCATTGGGTCTGGCTCCACTTGCAGCCCGAACAAGCGGCCTTGGAAGATACTGCGCGAGAAGTGACAATGTTTTGTACTGCGCACTTGGCACACTCACGGCCTGTCCGCGACGCACCGCCTTCAGCCCAGCGGCCGCGACGGCATCGGAATCAAGCCACATGAACTCCGGCAATCCCTGCATGTCCATCTCGGCACGTTGATGGAATTCGGTGTGCGTGAAACCAGGCGCAACAACGGTGACGTGAACCCCTGTTCCGGACAACTCGCGGTCGAGTGACTCGCTGAACACCGTGCACCATGCCTTCGCAGCGCTGTAGGTGCCGCCCGCGATCCACGCGGCGACACTTCCGACATTGATGATCGAGCCCGAACCACGCTCGACCATCCCGGGAACCGCAGCGTGACTTAGACGCATGACCGCGGTGACAAGTACATCAAGCATGCGTTGCTGATCGTCGATCGGGCAGTCCCCGAAGAACGCGTTGATGCCGAAGCCAGCGTTATTCACGAGCATGTCGATGGGGCGCGAGGCATCGGCGAGGCGCGCTTCGACACGCTCGCTGTCGGCGCGCACCGTGAGATCGGCGGCGATCACCTCAGCTTCAATGCCATAGGTGGCGCGAAGGTTGACTGCCAACTGTTCGAGGCGTTTTCCGTCACGCGCAACGAGCACGACGTTGGAACCCTCGGCGGCGAGCAGTCGAGCGAATGACAGTCCGATTCCGGCAGTGGGGCCGGTGATGAGTGCAGTTGACATGGGTCCACCCTCACGGTGTGGCACACCGCGGGTCAAATCGAGCAGTTCAAGGGCACACTTGAATGCGTGAACCGACGAATGTGGGGGCCAGCCGGGGTAGTGATGGCACTCCTGTGTGCCTGCTCAGTCTCGACGCCGGCAGCCCCTTCGCCGGTTGGCGTCACTAGAGCGTCTCCCACACCCACGTCGCATCAGTCACCGAGCCCGCACGCACCCCCCACCTCCAAGGCACACGATGTAGGGCGTCTCATCACGGCTGCGGGAGTCACCCAATGGGTGCAGTGCGCGGGAACAGGACCCGTGACCACGCTGATTATTGCGGGCCTCGGAAGCTCGACACGAGATTGGCTTCCAGTACTTCCACAACTCCAACGGATTACTCGAACCTGCGTCTACGACCGGCCCGGTCTCGGTCACAGCCCTCCAAGAAATGACGGTCGTGACCCGATCGATGCAGGTCGCCACGCCCGCGAACTGGCGGCTGCCCTCAACGCAATCGGCGAGCATGGCCCCTATCTCGTCCTTGGGCACTCGTACGGCGGCCTTGTCGCACGCGCCTTTGTCGCACAGCATCCGCCAGACATCGCCGGCGTGCTCCTCGCGGAGAGTGTGACACCTTATGACCCAACGCTCGGTGAGGTGTGGGTCGAAGCAACATCCGTGATTGACCTCGCCGCCAGTTCACGGGCCACCCACGGAGGCCCACCGCTGCGGGACTTGCCTCTCATCGTCTTAACCGCCTCGCGCCCTGAGGCCAATCGCCTCGACGGCCCTGACTACGGACAACCAGCTGATGTCACGGATGAGTGGCTGCGTGGGCAACGCGCAAACCTCACACTGTCATCCGATTCGATTCAAGTGACTGCCCACTCGGGTCACGAACTTCAGAAAGACGCACCCGACGCCGTTGTCGAAGCGGTGCGCCAGCTCGTCAGTGCCATCGAGACCACGAAGCCACTAGCCTGCACTCCCGTGTGGAAGGAATTGCAGACGACTTGTCGGGCTTAGGCGGTGAGTTCCTTACGGACGATCGCTGCGCCATTGGCCAACGCCCGCAGTTTTCCTTGACCAATCATGCGCGGAAGGTTGATCAAACCGCAGTCAGTCGTGAGGCCCAACTTCTCGGCCGGCACATACTTGAGAACCATGCGAATACGATCGGCCACTTCGTCGGCCGTCTCCGTCACAGTGCTCTTCACGTCGATGACGCCCGCGACGAAGTCCTTGTTCCAGTCGTTCTCGCGCAAGGGTTCAAGGTCGTCTTCGCCAGTACGTCCCACTTCGTAGTTCAGCGCGTCCATATTCGCGCCCAACACATGCGGGAAGATCGCGCGCGCACGCTCGGGCGCAGGCGCATCGCCAGGACGCTGGTCGAGTACCCACGCGCCGAACTCAGTTTCGGCATCATCTGGGAAATAGCCAGGTGTGCCTGAGTAGTTGCCCCAGCAGGTATGGGTCCAGATCTGACAGCCGACACCTTCAACTGCCGTGTTGAAGACCTCAATCTCCCAATCACCCATGCCGTAGGGCCAGACGAACTCATCGATTTGAATGATGTCGCAACCGTTGTCGGCAAGTTCCTTGAAGTCTTCGTTGAACGCCTTCGCGATCGCCATCGCAAGGTCGCGAACTTCGGGGTAGTACTCGTTGGTGCTGGCTGCTGCCAACACCTGCATGCCCACGTACGAAACCTTCACCGGCTTCTTCGTGGCCTTGCGAACAGCCCTCAGGTTGGCCATATGGAACGAGTACTCACGACGCACTTCGCCGACAACGGTCGGGCTATAGAGCGTTGAATAGATCGGCAATCCAATGGGCGGTCCGGAGGTCTTGTAGCCGGTCATCCGCTCGACGTAGTGGTAGAGAATCGTTCCGTAGGGCGAGTCACCGCCGTAGACCTTGCCGTCGCTGATGATGTCAAGGCCGGCGTACTCCTGGTCGCGCACGATCGAGCCCACCGCATCGTCAAACGCCTCGCGACTGATGGCGTCGTAGATGAACTCACCCTTGGGGAATTGCGCGAACGAGTGACCGTCGTACCAACGCGGGTTGGGGTAGTTTCCGACCATCGTGGTGGGAAGCAGGATGTCCTGAGTGCCGATCTTCATGAAGCCTCCTGTGGCCCTCTGTGGAACGTACTTCGAACCTAGGCTCTCGCGAACTGCACTCGCTTCACCCGATCAAGCCCAATCGTGCTGCAACCTTGACCCCCTTGGGGCGAAATTCGCCCGAATTCCTCCGTCGTCTTAGTGCGAGTTACCGCCGAATGAGTCGTGCGTCGACAGCGATGCAGCCATTCGCGTCGGCCAACACCGGGTTGAGATCGAGCTCGGCAATGTCGGGGTAGGTCGCAAGTAGGTCGCCCACGGCTCTCACCAAAGACTCAACTGCCGCCCGATCTACAGGTTGCGATCCGCGCACACCGTCGAGAACGACCGAGCCGCGCGGTGCAGAGATGAGCAACTGTGCGTCTCGCGCACTCAACGGTGCTGCCGCAAACGACACGTCATCGAGCACCTCGACCAGCACTCCGCCTAGACCGAAAGCCACTACCGGCCCAAACGTGGGTTCATCAATTCCGCCCACCACAAGTTCGAGCCCGGTGCGCTGAGATTGCACCAACACTCGCGCGCCCTCGACGAGCGCGAACAATTCATCTGCCGCCGAGCGCACGGCAGACTCATCGGTGAGCCCGACACGAACGCCTCCGACATCGCTCTTGTGCAGAAGAGTCCGATGATCGACTTTGGCGACGACCGGGAAACCCGTGCTTCGCGCAGCGGCCACCGCATCATCTGACGTCGCGCAGGCGATGGTGTCGACAACCGGAATGCCGTTCGCCACCAGAAAGTCTCGCGTGACAATCGCGTCAACACCGACGCCGACCGGAAGTTCGCGCGGCTCTGGAAGAGTCGCGTCACCATCACCAGCGACCGAACGCCGGAACTGCGCGTACCGCGCCGCATGTCCGACAGCTTTGGCAGTGCGCGCTGGCCACTCGAAGCACGGAATACCCGCTTCATGCAGTACTGCCGTGACCGGCCACGCTGAACGCCGAGCCACCCAACACACGAACACGGGAACTTGTGACCCTTCCGCACGCAAACCGGCAACCGACTCGGCAATCGCCTGCGCGACGTCAGGATTCTCAGCCGACCGGTGCAACAGCACCGGAATCACAATGTCGACTTCGCCACTGCGCGCTAGTGCCTCGAGCACCGCCGGATACAACTCAGCAAATCGCGGCCAAATCGGTGTGATATCAACGGGATTGGCCGCACTCGCGTATGCCGGAAGGAGTGCGGCAAGTTCGGCCTGAAGTTCAGTGGAAAGCTCGGGGACCTCGATTCCCTCATCTGCCAAGAGATCAGACAACTCGGTACCCGTGCCACCAGAGTTGGTGATGATGGCTGCGCGCATTCCCGCAGCAAGCGGTTGCCCTCGCAGCGCACGCGCCGCATCGAGCATCTCCAAGCCCGATCGCGCGACCGTGACACCAGCACCTGACAACACGTCGTCCCAGGTGCGTCGATTCGACGCAAGTGCTGCAGTGTGCGATGCCGCCGCGCGCGATCCCGCTTCAGATCGTCCGACCGCAGTGAGCACTATGGGCTTCACCCGAGTCGTTCGCCGAGCAACGTCGAGGAAGTGCCGGCCGTCGCCGAGTGATTCGAGAAAGGCACAGATCACCTGAGTGCGCTCATCAGTGCGCAACTGATCAATGACTTCGGCATCATCGACATCACAGCGATTGCCCGATGAGTACGCGACGGCGAATCCCACGCCCTCATCGGCCGACAACGCGTGCAGCGCCATTGCGTACGAGCCGGACTGCGTGATGACGCTGATGCCGCCACCACCGGCGGCTGTTCCCGCCGCTAATGACGCATTGAGTGGAACATCGCAGTTCTGCACGCCCAGACAGTTCGGACCTACGAGCAGAACGCCACCATCGCGCGCCACCCGAACGAGTTCCTCCTGCAGTGCGGCGCCCTCAGGTCCTGTCTCAGCAAAACCGGCGCTCACAATCACGCATGCGCCGACGCCCGCGGCAGCGGCATCGCGCACCACGTCCAACGCAGCGGCCGCTGGTACAGCGACCACAGCAAGATCGATCTGACCCGGAACATCACGCAGAGTGGGGTAGGCAGTTACCCCATCGATCTCGGCGGCGCGACGGCTTACCGGCACTACTTCGCCGGGGAACGACTGCAGATTGCGCCACAGCACGAACCCAGGACTTCCTTCGGTGGCAGAGGCCCCCACCACCGCTATCCGCGCAGGATCAAGCACCTGCCGCAGCGACCGACTCATGTCAGCAGTTGCACCCCGGGTCATGTACGTGATCGTACGTGCGCGTAAGTTCGGCCGGATCAAACTCCGACTTACGAACCCCAAGTGGGTCGATTCCGCGCACGATTGTCAGTTCAGCGCACGTGGGAGATGCGACGGTTTTCACGTCAGCCGCAGTCGTGAATTCGAATCCGGTGGCCTCGCGAACAGTGTCGACGTCGACGTCGGAATAGACCTCGACGAGTCGCGCGCGACCTTCACTGTCGTAGTCGAAGACGCCGAGTTCGGTCACCATCCACTGCGGGCCGCCACCGGTGTATCCCAGTTCGGCTCGATTGCCGGCTGGGGTGACGTGCCCGATGTCGGTGATGAAGTCGCATTTATCGACTAGCGTGCGACCCGAGCGGTGCCGCGTCGTCCACAACGTGAGTTGACCGATGGTGGCTGAGATGTTGCAACCGCCACCGCCACCGCCCAACTTGACCTTCGGCTTCTCCAACGGACCAACAGCGGTCACATTGGTGTTGCCATACGCATCGATCTGTCCGCCTGAAAGGAACATGCGATCGACATCGCCACGAATCGCGGCGTCGAAGAACTCTTCGAATTTCATGCTGTACGCGGCGCCCTGCTTGAGACTGCTGTCGTTGCCTGTGGGCGGAATGAACGGCGGATTGGGATTGACCGCGTACATTGCGCCTTCGATCAACAACATGTCAGGTGCGTGCGTTCGCTTAGCGACATGCATCGCGACCTGCGCGCACGGGCTGCCGAATCCGTGGAACACCACTTCACGATCGCTAATGGTGCGGGCCAATGTGACGACGAACCATTCGTCGAATGTGTACGTCATGCGAAAAGCCCCTTCCACGTCTGCGTCGATTCAGACCACGTCGTGAGTCGCTGAAGTGATTCCTCGCCCAACTTCGCGCGGTAACCGTCCTCACCATCGGGCAGCATCACCCACTCTTCGATGTACTGCGCCGCTGACTCGGGTTTCGATGCAGCCTTGACGTAGACGCCCATGTGATCGCGGTCGTAGGCGTAGTTGGGATAACTCGACGCTGGGTGTGCACCGAACGGCACTTCGGCCACCGCCTGTACGTAATGAGCAGGGATGGTGATGCCGTACTCAACGAGTTCGTCAGTCGACACGATGCGATCGACAGTCGCGATCACCGCCCGCGAGGCACCGGCGAAACGCTCATCAAGAACGTACGGCTTATCGAGGTACAGGTTGCCGTGGAGGTCACCCAGTGGTGCATGGATCAATGCGGCGTCGGGAATTAGAGGTGGCACGGCGACGAGAACTTCACCGGTGAAGGGGCACGTCGTCTCGGCGTATTCGGGATGCAGTCGCCGCATGTCCGTTCCTTTGATGCCACGCACGGGCAAGAACGGCAGTCCCATTTCCGCCGCACGCAATTGCGTTAAAATCGTGACGCAGCAACTCTCGCGCAGTGTGATGGTGCCGCTCTCAGCCGCACGTCGGTAGGCCGGAGCCAGACCGAGGTCCTGCTCAAATCCCACGTAACTCTCTTCGCAGATCGACAGCGCGCCGGCTGCAACGAGCAGATCAACATCCATGCTGTGTGCCGAACCCACCACGTGCAGACTCGTGCGGCCTTGCCGCACGAGTTCACGCACGAGTGCCATGGGAAGGCGTGACGACAATCCCCCACCCAGAGCCAACAGGGCTCCATCGCCTATGTGAGAAGCCGCAGTCGCCAGATCGACGCGCTTGTCTGGATCGAGGAAAATCATCGCTCTCCTTACTGAGAGGTCATGCCGCCATCGGCGGTGAGCACGGAACCGGTGACGAAAGCAGCTTCGTCGCTAGCCAGGAACAGCGCGGCGTTCGCGATGTCGATCGGGTCACCGAGACGGCCGATGGGGTACTTGGTCAGGGTCATCTCGAGTCCCTTCTGCAGGTCGCCGCCACCGCGGGCGATGAGCATCGGCTCCATGAGCGGGGTGTAGATCGTTCCGGGGGCAATCGCATTGACGCGAATACCGCGCGGTGCGAGGTCAAGTGACATCGAGCGAGTCAATGCCACGACCGCGCCCTTGGCAGCGCAGTACGCAGCGAAGTTGGCAACACCAACGAGGGCTGCGACTGAACCCTGGTTGATGATCGATCCGCGACCCGCGGCCAGCATTGACGGCACGACAGCGCGCGAGCACAGGAAGGTGCCCTTGGCGTTGATGTCGAAGCAGCGGTCCCAATCGTCCTCAGTCGCCACGTCAACGGCACCTGAACTACCGATACCTGCGTTGTTGTACAACACGGCAATATCGCCGAATGCTGCAATCACTGCCTCAGTCGCCTCGCGCACCTGCGCGTCAATGGTGACGTCGGCACCCAGTCCCAGCGCACGCCCACCTGCGGCATTGATACCGTCGGCTACTTCCTGAGCGGCCTCAGCGCGAACGTCAAGAACGCCTACCGCAGCGCCTTCGCGCGCGAATAGTTCAGCCGATGCGCGTCCGATGCCTGAACCCGCGCCCGTGATGATCGCGACCTTGCCTTCGAGCCTGCCTGCCATTGGATTTCCCTTCGATTGGATGTCACCTTGAAGACCAGCCACCGTCGATGATCAACGGTGAGCCGTTTGCATATGCGAGTCGTCCCGATGCCAACACCGAAACGGCATCGGCGATCTCATCGGGTTGCGCCACCCTGCCCATCGGAATCTGCGCCTCAATCTGAGCGCGCAGTTCTGGCTGGTCAAGTCGCCATTGAGTCATCGGCGTTTCGACCATGCCCGGGCAGATCGCGTTGGAGCGGATACCCCGGCCTCCGTAGTCGATGGCGACCGAGCGCGCGAACTGAAGCGCCGCACCCTTCGACGTCGTGTAGGCACACCGGCCGGGAAATGCCACGAGGCCCGCGATAGAGGCAATCGTGATGATGTGTCCGCGGCCGGCTTCTAACATTGAGGGAATCAGCGCACGCGTGCAGAGAAACGGGCCGCGAACGTTGACGGCCATGACTCGATCGAACTCTTCAACGGGTGTCTCGTGCACCGTCGTTGCCGCCGCAGAACCGGTGATGCCCGCGTTGTTTACCAGCACGTCAACCCGTGGCCACGTCGCGAGAATGGATGCCATCACCTGTTCGACTTGCTCGGCGTTGGTCACGTCGAGGGCATACGAATGCGCAGAGAGCTTCGCAGCGGCGTCACCGTCAAGATCGAGTGCAATCACGGTCATTCCATCGTCGAGCAATCGGCGTACCGTCGCACTTCCGATACCCCCGGCCGCGCCTGTAACCACAGCGACACCCATCAGCGTGTACCTCCATCACGTGGGGTCGCGGTTCGACCCGATGCTGTCTTCGCCATAGGGCCCTTTGCCATAGAGCCCTTTGCCATTGCAAACTGTGCGGCCTGAGCGGCCTGCGTGAGTGGGTCATACACAGGCGAGAACGGTGGCGCGTAGGCCAAATCGAACGCGGCGAGCTCATCGATACCAAGACCGGTGTGCAAAGCCGCCGCAATGACGTCGACCCGCTGCGCTGCTCCGTCACGACCCACCAGCTGACCGCCCAGCAGTTTGCCATCGGCCTGATGAACTAGGCGCACGCGCAGAGGCTCAGCACCCGGGTAGTACTTCGCTCGCGATTTCGCTGTGATGTCAGTCGCCACCGCCTCGAAGCCAGCAGCCTGCGCATCGGCGAGTGTCAGGCCCGTGTGCGCCACCGTGAGGTCGAACACCTTGACGACCGCGGTGCCGACGATTCCTTCGAATGCCGCGTCGCCACCGGCCGCGACGGTGCCCGCAACACGCCCCGTCTTATTGGCAGCCGGGCCTAGCGGAACGAAGGCCGGCCCATTGAGCACACGATGGTGCAAGGCAATGCAGTCTCCTGCGGCCAGCACATTCGGATGTGGTGTGCGCATGTGATCGTCGACGACGAGTGCGCCATTGGGCAGTGCGGGAAGTTCGAAATCCCTGAGAATGTCGGTCGAGGGCCGCACGCCGAGAGCGAGCACGACCAGATCGACATCAAGTGAGCCCGAATCGAGCTCAACGCGCACCGAATCGGCACTCGGATGCAACGCCACCAGCGCCGATTCGAGGCGCAGTTCACAGTGCTGACGTACCTCGCGCTCGACGAGTTCAGCAATATCGACATCGACTGTTGACATCACGCGCGGCAGCCGGTCGACCACCGTCACCTCAATGCCCTGCTCAACGAGTGCCTCAGCCATTTCCAAGCCAACGTAACCGGCACCGACCACTACCGCGCGCTTCACGCCGCTCAGGCGGTCGCGCAGGGAAATCGCCTCATCCAGCCGCCGAATCGTCACAACGCGCGGGTCTTCGACACCCGGAATGGGCGGCACGATGGGTGCCGCGCCCGAGGCCAGCACGAGCACGTCGAAAGGATGGGCCTGCGAGCCGGAGTAGACCACCTGGGCATCGCGGTCGATGCGATCGACAGTGGCTCCAAGGCGCAAATCGATGCGGCGCTTGTCTCGAAACTCCTCGGGGGGCATTGCCACCAGCGAATTCGCCTCAGGAACGACACCGGAAATGAAATACGGTAAACCACATACTCCGTACGAAGCGAATGGACCAGCCTCCAGGACAGTGATCGACGATTCCGGGTCGGTTCGCCGGGCCGCGGAGGCAGCCGACATTCCAGCGGCTCCACCGCCAATCACGACCACAGTGCGCGTCACGCGTCTCCTCCCGGTTCCTTTACGGAGACTGACAGCACACCCCGGCGTAACCCATGCCCCCAGTGACCGAAGTACTAATGATTCTTAGGCCTCACAGGACGGGTGAGAATGGGCGCATATTCTCCTAGGGTCCTCACAGGGGCGCGGATAATCCCACCCTCACGCGCGGCTGCCTGTCGGGAGGAGAACAAATGCCGGATCGGCCAAGTTTCCTCACCCTGCCGCATCGCGACTCCAAGCCCCGCTCGCGAGGGCTCACCCACGTTCTCGACAAAGGCCTGACCGTGCTCGCGACCCATGCCCTGATCGCGCAATGCGCTGAGTTGATCGACATTGTGAAGGTGGGTTGGGGTATCGGCTACGTCGACCCGCAGTTCACCGAGCGCGTTGCGGCCTACCGGGCGGGCGGCGTTGAGGTGAGTCTGGGCGGAACACTGCTTGAGATCTGTGCCGCGCAAGGCAAGGTGGCCGAACTTCGCGAATGGGCACTGTCGTGCGGGGTTTCGGTCGTCGAAGTCTCCAACGGACTCGGCCTACTTGATCGCGAGAGTAAGGCCGCGCTCGTGCGGTTGCTGAGCGCAGACTTCACCGTGGCTGCCGAGGTTGGTGCGAAAGATCCGTCGGTTCCGGTCATTGCCGACCAGTGGATTGCCGAGATGGAATCCGACCTCGAGGCTGGCGCTCAGTGGCTCGTCACTGAAGGGCGCGAAAGTGGCACGGTCGGCATCTATAACGGAAACGGTTCCGTGCGCGACGATCTCATCGAGGCGATCGGCGCGCGAATCCCACTCGACCGGGTCATCTTCGAAGCTCCGTCGAAGGCGCAGCAAACCTGGTTCATTGCCACGGTGGGTTCGGAAGTCAATCTAGGGAACATTGCCACCGATGACGTGATCCCCCTTGAGACTCTTCGCCTCGGCCTTCGAGCCGACACCGCGCTACAGATCTCGGCTATCAACCCAGTGCAGGCTTCCCACCACTGACAGGATGACGTCATGATTCCGCTTCCCGCGCCCAACACCATGACTCGCCCCTACCGCGGGCTGTCGGCACAGGAGGCCGACATTGACCTAGGCGACGAGGCGGCGATTCTCGACTACATTCTGGGCCGCGAGGTCTACCGCCGCACTGAATGGCTGCTGCTGAGCAATGGCGATGACCGCGCCCTGATCGAAGTGCGCAAGGAATCGTTCGAGCCGCTGTTTTCTCCGGTCACCGAAGCGCGAGTGTTGGCCGGACCCGACCGCATCGTGTTCATCGTCGATCCCAC
>Ga0194042_1000579_pt1 | contig 12276 bp, 11 predicted proteins | sample JunL4412m_MetaG_FD_148974 | JGI IMG/M metagenome (GOLD analysis project Ga0194042, IMG submission 148974) | Anoxic zone freshwater microbial communities from boreal shield lake in IISD Experimental Lakes Area, Ontario, Canada - Jun2016-L442-12m | ecosystem: Environmental > Aquatic > Freshwater >...
AAAAGTGCAACGCCCAGTGCGCGAAACACCGGCACTCCGGCTGCCTGAACGCGTTGCCCTTCTGCAGCATTGAGCGAGGCGAGCGCCGAGGCGTCGCCGGATGCGAGCGCCGCAGCCAGAGCGGTGTCGAAGTCGTGCGCACCGTCGATGACATACCCGGGCGCTTTGGGTCCGAGACCAGCCGAACCATCACCCACCACGATGACGGCGTCCGCTGCGGTGAGCGCTTGCACCACCAGTGCCGAAGACGCGGTCACGTCGTCGTCGCATTCAACGACGTCGATCGAACCCTGCCACCCAGCCTGAGTGAGCAGCCACAACGCAATTCCGGCCGGCCACTGCACCAACTCCCCCGCGCCTATCTCGCGGTCGACGCCGAAGCCAGCAAACGACGCGCGCACAGGACCCTCAACCAAACGCCCGGTTGAACCCGCGGCCACGACAACGACGTGCGAAGCGTCACGTACAACATCGCGCACCGCCTCAATCGCGGCCGTGCGCAGGTCGTCGAGTTCAGGCGAGGAATCAACGCCAACGTCGGGAATCAGCACAGGGGCGCTCGGAACGAACGCCACGGCGAGCGTCATGCGCCAACCCGCGGCATTCCGAGTAACACTCCAGTGCCACGCGCTGGTGCGGGCTGCCTGTCTTCCCACGCGTCCCCGGCCCTCGTGGCTCGAACACTCACCACCGTGTCGGCCACCAGATGGTGTGGCGCGGCCTGGGTCACTACCGCCGTCACCATGTCACCAGGACGCACAGCACTCTCCGGCCGTGCCACGTGAACGAGGCGGTTGTCGCGCGCGCGTCCCGAAAGGCGATCGGTCGCGGCGTCCTTGCGCCCCTCCCCTTCGGCGATCATCACCTCAACCTGCGTGCCGATCAGTTCGCGGTTCACTGACCACGAGATGTCTTCCTGCAATGCCGCAAGGCGGTCATAGCGTTCACGCATCACTTCTGGCGAAATCTGATCGGGGAACTCGGCAGCGGGAGTTCCCGGCCGCGGCGAGTACTGGAACGTATACGCCGAGGCGAAACGCGCGCGCATGACGACGTCGAGAGTGCGATCAAAGTCGGCATGTGTCTCGCCGGGAAATCCGATGATGATGTCGGTTGTGATGGCCGCATTCGGAATGGCTTCGCGCACTTCGTCGATAATGGCGAGGTAACGCTCGGCACGATACGAACGGCGCATCGCCTGCAGCACGCTATCGCTGCCGCTTTGCAACGGCATATGCAATTGCGGCATCACATTGGGTGTCTGGGCCATCGCCTCAATCACATCGGATGTGAAGTCACGTGGATGGGGCGAAGTGAATCGCACTCGCTCGAGACCCTCAATCTCACCGCATGCGCGCAGAAGGTCGGCGAATGCACGGCGATCGCCGAATTCGACTCCGTAGGCGTTGACGTTCTGCCCTAGCAGGGTTACTTCGATGACGCCGTCGTCAACCAGTGCCTTGATCTCGGCCAGAATGTCGCCCGGCCTGCGGTCTTTTTCTCGGCCCCGAAGACTGGGGACGATGCAGAAGGTGCAGGTGTTGTTGCAGCCAACACTGATCGATACCCACGCGCTGTATGCCGAGTCGCGACGGCTGGGCAAAGTCGACGGAAACACATCGAGCGATTCAAGAATCTCCACTTGAGCTTCTTGAGCGATGCGCGCGCGTTCGAGAAGCACCGGCAGTGCTCCGATGTTGTGGGTTCCGAACACGGCATCGACCCACGGCGCCCGCTTGAGGATGTCTCCGCGATCCTTCTGCGCCAGACAGCCGCCGACAGCGATCTGTGCACCCGGTTTCGCGTCCTTCCACGATTTCAAGTGGCCCAGCGTTCCGTAGAGTTTGTTATCGGCGTTCTCACGTACCGCGCAGGTATTCAGCACGACGACGTCAGCCTCAGTCGCGTCAACTGCCCGCTCGTAGCCCGCCGCTTCGAGTAGTCCGGCCAGTCGCTCGCTGTCATGCACGTTCATCTGACACCCGAAGGTGCGAACGGAATACGTGCGTACAGGCATGGGCGTAGTCCATCAGATGGGATTCGTGCGGACGCGGGCGAGGGGTCGGCCATGTCAGCAAGGTGACAGACACCGAACTCTCCCGAGAGTGATAATCAATGAATCGGTCACTGCGACTCGGGCAGGGCCACGACTTTGGGAGCATCTGATGGCGAAGATTCGGCTCGAACGGGTACTCGCGGTGACCGGAGCCGCGGCAGTGCTAGTGGTCGGCTTCGACAGCCTGACCTACGCGGCTACCGAAGGCAGCATGATCCTGGGACAACTGAACTCCGCGAACCACACCACGTCTGTGACAAGCACCGGAAGCGGCCCGGCACTGTCGGTAGCGAAGGGCGCTGGAGCCGGAGCAGCTCTGAGCATTACTGTGCCGGCCGCCAAAGCGGCCACCAGCCCACCGCTGAGCACCAACGCTCGAGGCAAGGTGGCCAACCTGTACGCGGCTCGGGCCGGAACAGCCGACAATGCGAGCAAGCTCGGTGGCAAGACTCTGGCCGAAATCCAGAATGGAGCCAAGGGTAGTTCGAGTATCGAGACCGTGTCCGTCGAAGTGACGGCTTACGCGGGCGCTTCCACCTACCAGTATGCGTGGTGCCCAGCCGGCAAAGTCGCCACGGGCGGTGGATACATCGTCAACTATCCCGCCGATGTTATCGTCGCCTCGTACCCGAGTAACAACGGCGACCCCGGAGTGCACCCGCCCACCAACTGGCGCGTCGGCGTCTCCAATTCCGCCGGCGTAAACCACCAATTCGGCATTTACGTCGTCTGCATGTCGTAGCGGGCGGGTAACGCCGCCACAGCGTCAGCGGCTGCCGACGGGGTTGGGATCGCCATCGACGATCGACGCCAGTTCGGCTTCGAGTTCGGGGTCGTCAGCGATTTCGTCTGCGCCTTCAACATCGAAGTGGGGCAGGCGACTGTCGAGCCACTTGGGCAACCACCAGTTCGCCTTGCCGAGAATGTTCATGACGCTCGGAACGAGCACCAATCGCACCAAGAACGCATCAATGATGACTGCGCTCGCCAGCGAGATTCCGAACAACTTGATGGTCGAGTTGGTCGCCGGGATGAAGGCTGCGAACACGCTCGCCATGATCGCGCCCGCAATGAGCACGACACGTCCAGAACCTGCCAGACCGCGACGTACGGCACGGTCGTTCTCGCCGGTGCGCTGCCATTCCTCTTGCATACGCGACACGAGGAAGACCTGGTAGTCCATGGAAAGCCCGAACAAGATGGCGAACACCATCACGGGTAGGAATGGGAAGATCGGACCCGTCGCCGTGATTCCGAGCGGGCCCGACAACCAACCCCACTGGAAGATGGCCACCGTGATACCCATGGCTGCCGAGAACGACAGCAGACTCGTCACCACCGCGGTGAGCGACACCACAGCCGACCGGAAGAGCACCATGAGGGCGAGGAAGCCCAGCCCCATGACGATCGCGAGGAAGAGTGGCAATGCCTTTCCGAGCACGATGGAGAAGTCCTGAATGATGGCCTGCTCGCCGCCGACAAGTGCCACCACACCAGTTGCCTGACGTACCGGCGGAATGGTCTCGGTGCGCAAACGATTCAGCAGTTCGCTGGTGGCCAGATCCTGCGGTCCGGTTTCCGCAACCACCTGAACGGCCACTACCTGCTGGTCTTTGCCCAGTATCGCCGGGATCATCTCGGCGTTGGGAAGCACCTTGGCGACACCCTCGGTGTTTTCAAGTGCCGTGATCAACGTCTTGAGGTCTTCGGTGTCGTTCAACTTCGGCAACTGAGCAACCACGAAGAACGGACCGTTACTACCTGGGCCAAAGCCCTTGGCGTTCAAGTCATACGCGATGCGCGAGGGGGTGCCCACCGGCTGACCGCTTGCGTCAGCGAATCCGAGCCGCAGACTGAGCATCGGGAATGCCAGCGTCAGCACAATCAACAATGCAGCGGGAGCCGTGATCCAACGGCGCTTCTGAAGCCAGCGGCCATAGTGCGCCCAGCGGCCACCCTCGGGGTGGAATTCGCCACGCTTACGTGCCCACGGCATCTTGATTGCCAGTGACTTGGTTCCGAGCAGCGACAACAGCGCCGGCAGCAACCAAACCGCCGCCAACATCACCATGAGCACGGTGCCGGATGCGGCAAGCGCGAGGCCGTTGAAGAAGTTGATGCGCATGACGAACAAACCAAGCAACGCGATGATTACCGTCGAAGCAGCAAAGACAACCGCGCGACCGGAAGTGCGCACAGCCTCGTGAGCGGCATCCTTGGGATCGTGGCCGGCCATGATGGCCTGCCGGAATCGGTTGATGACAAATAGCGAGTAGTCGATACCGACGCCTAGGCCGATCATTGCGGCAAGTGTCGGCGCGAAGGTTGCCACGTCGGCGAAGTTCGCCACGAAGTTCACGAGGGTCAGACCCAAGCCAAGACCCAGCACAGCTGTGATGAGCGGCAAGCCGGCCGCGACGAGAGAGCCGAAAGCAACCAACAAAATGATGAGGGCAACCAGAAGGCCAATGCCCTCCGATGACGGAGGCTCAGTTCCGGCGAACTCCAGAACCTGGCCGCCAGCACCGACCTGAAGGCCGTCCTGACCGTTGAGTGCCTTGACTTCGGCAAGGATTGCCTTGGAGTCGGCCAACGGAACGTCACCGGGTGAGGCACCCTTAAACGTGACGGTGGCGTACGCCACTGAACCGTCGGAACTGATAGGGCTGTAGGCCTTCTGCGTCGCAGCAATCGCGGTCAGCACGTTGGTCTTGACCTCTTCAGGTGTGCCCGCGGGGAACGTGGGTGCCGCAAACGTGGGGCAATCGGCACCCAGGGGTTGACCATACGGCGACGTGACGCACTTGACTGAGCCGAGTTCGGAAATGCGCTTGAGAGCCGGTTCGACCGCGCTCTTCACATTCGCGTCGGTCACCTGCCCTGACTGTGGTGACCAGACCACGCGCGCATTGATCGAGTTAGCATCGCCGGCGCCCTTGACCTGCCCGAGTAACTGAGTCGCCTGCAACGACTCGGTGTCGGGAAGAGAGAACGAGTCATTCAGCGTTCCGGCAAACCGAGTACCAAGAACTCCGATCACCACGCTCAGAACGAGCCAGGCGCCAATGGCGTACCACGGGCGATTGACGGCCCAACGGGATAGTGCTCCCACGATGCGTGCTCCTTGAAGTTAGTTCGCGACCGGGTTTGCCCTATCGCAGTTCAAGTGTAGATTTGGTGTGTCGCACACGCAAATCGGGTGTGTGGCACACCTAATTCTACACTCACTTATCTCCAGACTCCGGGGGAAACGCACGCATGGCCCAGAGCCTTCCGCCAGACTCCGTGTCTTCCGTGCGCCCGATCCTGCCCGAACAGCCATTGCCTCTTAGCGTTCTCGCGCGCCTTGACCACTCGCTGATGTCGCTTCGTCACATTCTGGTGCGGCCGGTGACAACCGGACTTCCCATCCCTTCGTTGGGACGTTCAGTCGACTTCGCCAAGGTGGCCGCCTGCGAAGCCGTGGCGCAAAGTGCAGCGAGCAGCGTGTCACCCTCGGTGAAGAACCTGGCGTCGTTGCTGCACCTTGATCACTCGACAATGAGTCGAGTTCTGGCCGACGCCGAGAGCGAGGGCCTAGTCGTGCGTGCCACGGACGAGTCCGATCGCCGGCGCACAGTCGTTGAACTGACCACTGACGGCTCCGCACTTGTTGACGACGGAGTCGCGCTACGCACCTGGTTCATGGGCCAATTACTCCAAGACTGGAGTGAGGGCGATGTCACCTTGTTGACCGATCTACTCGAACGAGCAGTCGCGACGTTCGACGAGCGTTTCGCTTCCGTGCGTGAAGAAGCCGAAGCACGACTGGGCTTTCCGGTACTCTCGGACTAAAGGTCGTCGACCACCACATCGTCGGCCGCTTCGCCGACAGCATCGAGCACCACCGACATGGCAAGCCCGGACGAATAGCCACGGCGTGCGAGCATTCCGACCAGTCGCCTCACGCGTGCCTGCCGCTCAAGCGAGGACGTTGAGGACATCCGCTTGAGAACCAATTGCCGAGCTGTCTCGCGCTCATCTTCGATCGACACAGACTCAAGTGACTGTTCAATAATTTCGCGCGGAACCCCACGCGACGTCAGTTCCTGTCGCAGAGCACGACGCGCCAATCCCCTACTGCGCATACGCGATTCGATCCACATCGAGGCATAGACCGAGTCATCGATCAGCCCGACGCGTTCGAATCGGTCGAGCAAATCATCAGCGACGTCGTCGGGAATTGCGCGCGCTGACAGTAGGTCTGCCAACTGCGACCGAGTAGCAGGCGCCATCGACAACTTGCGAAGAAGGAGGGAACGCCCCACTGACTCGGGGTCAGCGTCGGTGCCCTCGGCGGCGAGCGAACCAGGCGTGGAACCTTCAGGTCCGGGCTTGGGGCTACGCCGCCGACGGGTCACCGCGGCTGTGCTCACAGTTCGATGGGCTCAGGCAGATCGTCGACGAACCCTGCCGCCGCGGCATCGGCCGGAGTGTCAAGGTGCGGGCCGATTCCGAGCTTCTCTTTGATGCGCTTCTCGATCTCGTCGGACAGATCAGGGTTATCGCGCAAGAACGTACGGGCATTCTCCTTGCCCTGACCCAGCTGGTCGCCTTCGTAGGTGTACCAAGCGCCGGCCTTGCGCACGATGCCTTCATCGACACCCATGTCGATGAGGCCGCCTTCGCGCGAAATGCCTTCGCCGTACAGGATGTCGAACTCAGCCTGCTTGAACGGCGGGGCCACCTTGTTCTTGACCACCTTGACTCGAGTGCGGTTTCCGACAGCGTCGGTACCGTCCTTAAGAGTTTCGATGCGTCGAACATCAAGCCGCACTGACGAGTAGAACTTGAGCGCGCGACCACCGGTGGTGGTTTCGGGCGAGCCGAACATGACACCGATCTTTTCGCGCAACTGGTTGATGAAGATGGCCGTGGTGTTAGTACCCGAGAGTGCACCGGTCATCTTGCGCAATGCCTGACTCATCAAGCGAGCCTGCAGACCCACGTGACTGTCACCCATCTCACCTTCGATTTCGGCGCGAGGAACGAGGGCCGCAACCGAGTCGATGACGATGATGTCGATAGCGCCGGAGCGGATCAGCATGTCGGCGATTTCAAGTGCCTGCTCACCAGTGTCGGGCTGCGACACCAGTAGTGCGTCGATGTCGACGCCGAGTTTGGCTGCGTACTCGGGGTCAAGCGCGTGCTCAGCATCGATGAACGCGGCAATACCGCCGGCAGCCTGCGCACTCGCGATGGCGTGGAGGGCGACGGTGGTCTTACCGCTGCTCTCGGGCCCGAAGATCTCAACAACGCGACCGCGCGGCAAGCCGCCGATACCGAGTGCCACATCAAGGGCGATGGAGCCGGTGGGAATGACCTCGATCGGTGCGCGGGCTTCTTCGCCCATACGCATGACCGATCCTTTGCCGAATTGACGCTCGATCTGCGACAGCGCTGAATCAAGCGCCTTGTCGCGGTCGGGCACACTGCCGTTACTGCGGTCGACCGGCTTGGGGGTCGGGGTGGACGACGAAGCCATGAAGCTCTCCTGGTGTGAGACGTGGACTGGACGAGCAGGACGCTAGATGAAGCCACCGACAGTCGGTCCGTTCCGACCTCAGTCTGTGACTTGTCGGGGTGGTTCGACCACTGTGGACATTACCCGAACACCTGTTCGATTCAACCCGACACGCCGGTGGACACCTGTTCGAATCTCTGCGCGATTCCTACGCCCAGGCAGGTGTGGGAGTGCTTGAAACCTGCACCAACGTAGGAATCGCGCAGAGATTGGGCGGGGGAAGAGAGGGGAACTACCGCTCGGCAAGGGGCATACCTTCATGCCGCCACACCGCGCGCCAGACATCGCGCGCTTCCCACTCACCCGCGAGTGCCTGCTCGACGCTCAATCCCCCCAACTCAGCGAGGTGCTGATCGTGCGCCCACGACCTGGAATAGCCGCGACCAAAGTGCTGGTCCATTCGGATCCAGAACTCAGTCAGACGCATGCCCACATCATCGCTTACCGTGACACCCGCCTCACAACGGACACGCTGAGTGACGGTTTCGATACATAGCCAGATATCGAGTCTTCCGATCGGGTGAATAAGCAACTTTTTCCGTTTTGGAATGAACCGAGGGGACCCTAACCCCGTCGTATGGCTACCGCGGTCGATCAGGTACCGCTTCCTACACGGAGGAACCACCATGCTTGGAATTCTCGCCACACCCGGCCGCCTCGCCTTCGGCGCCGGTGTGCTCGCAGTCTCAGTGGCCGGCGTCGCCGGTCTCGCATCATCCGCCCTGTTCACCGACACGAAGTCGGCCGGCGCTGACTCGTTCATCACCGGAACCGTGGCGATCAGCCCGAACTCAACCAGCACCTCACCCATCTCGCTCAGCAATATGGCTGCTGGTGACTCGGCCAGCCGCAACCTCGTTGTCGAGAACACCGGCTCGCTCGAGCTCAAGTACACCGTCGCCTCAGCAGCAACAGGCGACTCTGGTTTGGGAACTGCATTGACTGCAGTCCTGCGCACGGGTACTTGCTCAGGTTCAGGTACTGAGCTCTACAACGGCTCCTTCTCCGGCGTTTCGGCCGCATCCCGCACCCTTGCCGCCACCGCGAAGGACAACTTGTGCCTCACCGTCTCGCTCGCGTCAAGCGCGACCAACACTGTGGCCGGCAAGACCGCTGGTAACAACCTCGCGTTCTCGGCAGTACAGACCGCCAACAACCCGTGATCGATTGAACCGCTGATCACCTGATCGACCTCCACAGGGGAGGGCCTGCCTCCAAGCGGGTGGCCCTCCCCTTTGGCATGCCGTCACCCATTCGGCCCATTCACCCACTCGATGACTTTCTTCACCCGATCGTGGAACCCCCGCACTCTTACTCGCGTCCAAATCCCGACTCGTCAATAGACACCAGGAGACCTCAATGGCCACCACCGGACCAGCCCGCACCGGACGCAACGCCCGGTACATCCTCGGCGGCGCTGCCCTGCTTGCCATGAGCGGCCTTGGCCTCGGAAGCCTTGCCTCTGCAGCGCTTTTCACTGACAGCAAGAGCACCAGTTCTGCGACGGTTTCGTCAGGAACAATCGCCCTGACGCTCGGCCAGTCGGCCAGCTCGGGCGGCCTTGCGCAGGCGTCGATCATGCCTGGCGACACGGTGTACACCAAGTCGAGCGTCCAGAACTCCGGAACTGTGGGAGCCCGCGTTTCGGCCACGGCCAACTGGTCGACCGCCAACACCTTTACCAGCGAGCTGCAACTGTCGATGGTCACTCTTGTGAATGCCGCCTCCACGTGCGACGCCACGGTCGACTTCACCGCGCCCTTGAACTCGGCGACCACGTCAAAGACCGTGAGCAACGTCGCCCTGACCTCGAACGTCGCGACCATCACCACATCGGCGGCCCACGGCCTCGTGATCGGCCAGCCGGTGACGATCTCGGGACTGACCGCTGGCACCGCCCTCAATGGCAGCTACCTCGTTGCGACAGTGCCCACCACGACCACTTTCACCGTGGCCAAGACGAACGCCAACATCACCTCGGCTGCCTCGAGCGGAACCGTGACGATTCCGACCGTGTCGGCGGCCAGCACGTCCCTCACCCTCTACGGCGACGCCACCACCGGGCAGCAGACCGGTGACCGCACACTGGCCGCCAGCACCACTGAGTACTACTGCATCAAGATGTCGCTTCCCCTGGCATCGACGCAGAACGGATCTACCAGCAACTTGACACTCAACTTTGCCGCAGAACAGACGACAAATAACCCGTAGGACGCTCACAACCTACGCGTAACCCCGCCGACTCACCCACCGGAAGGCACACACGATGACCAGCCTGGCCCGCAACCCACGCGTGTGGGTCGCTGCTGGCGCTTTGGCGTTGGTGTCGGTCGGCGGTTTGGGTGGAATTCCGTCACTGGCCCTGATCAAGACCACCCAGGCCACCACCACGGCGGGTGTGACCTCGGGTTCGATCGCCATCACCTTGTCGAACGGCTCGTCCTCGACGGCCTGGCTCAGCGCCACCGGCGTGGGCGTCGGAACCCAGAACGCGGTGTATCAGCAGTTGGTCATCACCAATTCGGGCACTGGCCAGATGCGCTATGCGATGACGTCGACGAGCAGCAACGCCACGAGCCCACTCATTGAGCTCGACATCGTGACCACGGCATCCGGAACCGCCGCAGCCCCACGGGCAGCCACCACCTGCGACGCCGCCTCCTACAGCGGCGGTACCGCAGTCAGTCTCGCCACCGCCACACTCGGCGCTGGCTCAGCAACGGAGGTTGCGATCATCGGCAACAAGAGCACGGGCGGCCAGACCGGCGACCAGGTACTTGTTGGTGGCGGATCGCAAACTCTGTGCCTTCGCGCCTTCGTGGTTCCCGGTGCCGGCCGCACCGCTCAGGGAAAGTCGTCGATCACGAGCACCTTTAAGTTCTATGGCGAGCAGACGGCGAACAACGCATGAACGCCCTCGACTTCACCGTGAAGCAACCGGTACCTCTCGATCAGGTTCCCGTGCCTGAGTCACCTACCCCCAGCACGGCACGCGTTGCACTGAAGTGGGTCTACCGCATCGCAGTGGCGCTCATCACGGTCGCGGCGATCGCAATCACTGTGATTCCGTTCATGATTCAGCGCAGCGGCAACAAGCTGGTCACCATCACGAGTGGCTCGATGACCCCGCTCTACCCCGTCGGTAGCACGATCATGATGGACCCCAACATCAACAAGAGCGGCATGCAGACCGGCCAGATCATCACCTTCAACACTCGCTCGGGTACCACCGTGACGCACCGCGTCGCCGACCGCGTGCAGAACGAGAACCTCGAGGGTGTCTGGTACCAGACCAAGGGTGACGCCAACAACGCCCCCGACCCTGACCTCACCCCTGCGAGCGCTGTGATCGGTCAGGCACTGGGCGTGCTTCCGTGGTGGCAGGAACTTGCGGTGCAAGGCCAAACTCCCAAGGGGCGACTTCTTGTGTTCGGCACCCTGTTCGTGCTCGTTGGAGTCGGCGAAGGTGCCGACCTCCTGCGCGCGATGCGCCGTCGTACTGACGAGGAGGTCGAACAGTCATGAGCATGCGTCTTACTCGTCGTGGCGCGATCTCTCTCGCGATCGCCGGCTTCCTCGCCCCCGCACTTGTTGTTACTGCCAGTTCGGCTCTGCTCACCACCACCAACACTGCGTTGTCGGCCAACTCGGTATCGACGACCGCATGCTCAACGAGCGCCTGGAATACGCTGCTCACCGGATACGGTGACGGCACCGGTGGTACGGGTGAACTCACCGGGTGGAACCCGTTCGATGACAACGGTGCGGGCCTATGGAATGGCGGGCAGAACAACAACGCGGCGTTCGCGACGTCCGGCCTGGTTACTGGAAACTTTTCGACGAGCACCACCAAGCCCACGGTCAACAGCTCGGGCGCCCTCTACTGCAGTAGCAGCACAGCGGCCACGCTTTCGAGCACCTCCTACTTCCAGTCGCCCGGCAAGACCAACGACGGTTCGCCTAGCGGTACCGCCACCACGAGCACCTGGAACCTCAGCACCGGCACGAACACCTTGGCCATGTGGTTCCAGACTTCATCGAGCACCGGTGGCGTACTCGCAAGCCTCAACAACAGCACCACCACCATCGACCGAGCGTTGTGGGTTGACTCGTCAGGCAATGTCGCCTTCGGTGGTCGCAATGCCACCGCCGGTTGGAAGATCAGTTCGAGTGGCACAAGCTACACCGACGGTCGCTGGCACCTAGCCGCGGTCGTCATGGGCACTACCGGCGCCACTCTGTATGTCGACGGTGTGCAGAAGGACACGAACTCCACTGGCGGCTACTACGCAACGACGACGGGCACAACAAGTACGACGTGGCGAGTCGGAACACCGGCAATTACATCGGGCTCCATTCCCACCAGCATGCCGGCCGACGCTTTCATCGGAAACATTGATGAATTCGCCCTGTTGCACACTGGTCTGACTGCAGGTCTGCTGTTGCAGGGGTACACCTCGTCGGTGTCGACCGTCACCGTGACTCCCCCAACAGCCGACATCACCTCAGCCACGGTTGGTACGCGCAAAACCGCAACGAGCGTGTCTATCGCGCCGCCCGTTGCGAACGCGACGTCAGTGTCGATCGCGCCGAACGCGTCGATCACCTCGGCGAGTATCGCGCCGCACAAGGCGATCAGCAGTACGACCCTCAAAAA
>Ga0194042_1000581_pt1 | contig 12253 bp, 11 predicted proteins | sample JunL4412m_MetaG_FD_148974 | JGI IMG/M metagenome (GOLD analysis project Ga0194042, IMG submission 148974) | Anoxic zone freshwater microbial communities from boreal shield lake in IISD Experimental Lakes Area, Ontario, Canada - Jun2016-L442-12m | ecosystem: Environmental > Aquatic > Freshwater >...
GGGGTGATGACCGTCATCAGCAACAGCGTCCCAAAAATCAAAACATAGTTCGGTCCTGTTTGCGCCGCGTCCTCTGGGGACGGCTCAAACCACTTTTTCACCGGCGCTTTGGGATCGTACGGCGTTCCGAATCCGATGCACAGCAGGCAGATTCCAACCGCCGCACCGATCACCGCGCCGAACGAAAGACCGATTACCACCACCATTGTCGTCAGAAGTTCCATACGTATTCCTCCGAGTTCACATCACGCGTCATGTTAATTAGAGCAAATAAAGGAGCGGGAAAAGGAAGATCCACACCAAGTCAACGAAGTGCCAATACAGCCCCATCAACTCCGCGCCTTCGGCCGTCAGTTTCCCTTGGCGCGCCCAGCGCCATTCGTTCAAAATCGGGATCAATCCACCGATGATATGCAGCGCGTGGCACCCCGTGAGTGTGTAGTACGCGGCAAAAAAGAGATTCGTTTTCGGCAGAATTCCATGCTCGATTTTCATGCCGTATTCAACGCTCTTGAATACGAGGAAGAGCCCGCCAAGCAAAAACGTGAAGAGTAAAAACTTGGCGGCTTCGGGCTGCTTGTTTTCCGCAGTCTTCTTAACGGCGAACGCCATCGTCAAACTACTTGAAATCAGAATGACCGTGTTCAGCGCGGCGAGCGCCCAATTCAGTTTCATGGCTTCTTCATGAAAGACTTGCGGCTGGGCGAAGCGGAGAACGATGTAGCTTCCCAGCATGCCTGTGAAAAACATCATTTCGGATGCCAGGAACAACCACACACCGAACTTCATCGGCGAGACGCCAAGCCGGGTGGCTGGATACTCGCTTTCGGGCGCTACTGCTGACGACATGGGCACCTCCTCTTCGATTCGCGTTAGACTGTTGTTTTGGGTTGAATAGCAAGAGGCGTACCGTTCTGGAACAGCCTTTGCGTTCAGTCAAGCAGAACGAAATTGTCGTCCCTTTTAAGAGGAGTTTTAGAATGCTACGTTTCACTCGACGCTGGTTGCCGCTGCTTGTGCTGGGATTGATTATGGTGTGGGCCGTCCCCGTGTTGGGCTGTCCCAATTGCAAAAACTCGCTGCCGGACTCCGACGACGTGGGCATGATCACACGCCTAAGGGACGGATATTTTTGGAGTTACGTTGGCATGTCGAGCATGCCATTCCTCGCAGTCGGCATCATTGGTTACAAGCTTTTCAAGCGAATTCAACAGGCCGAAGCGCTTGAAAACGCAGAAGTGAAATCGAAGTGATGGGACGAAAAATGTTTTTCAATGGGTTCAAAAATAACAGTGGATTAAATGCTCGGATTCGGAGCCGTTTTCCGGACGCTGAGAAACGGATTCGCAGGCTTGAAAATGCCTGAACGAGTTCTTCAGAAAACGGAAATCGCATGAATACGATTTCCAAATCGCTTTGAATCGCGCCGCCGGTTGACTAAACTTTCGAGCTGTTGAATGGTTGTTCGCATCCACCCCGAAACGCATTGAACCGATATGAGCGCATTGCAACCTCTCGATATTCTAGTCATGGCCCCGCATCCCGACGACGCCGAAATGTTGTGCGGCGGACTGCTGTGGAAAGCCAAGCTCGCGGGCAAACGGCTGGGCGTGATCGATTTCACGCGCGGTGAAATGGGTACGCGCGGGACGATTCAAACGCGCAAACTCGAAGCTGCCGCCGCAACAAACATGATCGGCTTGGACGCGCGCGAAAACCTCGGACTGCGCGACGGCCATTTGATTCACGAACCGAAATTAATCGGTGCGATGGTTCGGATGCTGCGCAAGTATCGGCCCGCGTGTGTGCTCGCGCCGCATTGGGAAGACCAGCACCCGGATCACGCCGCAGTCGGGCAATCGATTCAACACGCCGCGTATTTGGCAGGTGTCCCAAAATTCGAACCGAAGAGTGCTCGCGGCGTGGCGTCAGCCCTGGCGCTGCCGTACCGCCCCAAGCACGTTCTGCATTACAACAACCGCTACGGCATCACCGCCGATTTGATCTTCGACATCAGCGACGTTTACGAGCGCAAGATGGAGTTGGTCAATTGCTTTGGTTCGCAATTCGGTCCCGGCAAAAAGCAATCAGGAGGCGGCGAAGAGCCGCAGACGCGATTGAGTCATTCAAATTTCAGCGAATGGTTCAGCGGTTTGCACACGTTTTACGGATTCCAAATCGGTGTGCGCTATGGCGAAGCGTACTGTGTTAAGAATCCATTGCGCGCATCAATTTCTGTACTCGATGTGTAGAGTGACGGCGGTTTAAAATTGGACCGCACGAGTCCGACGTTCACGCTTTTTCAGACAAGTGAGAAGAGGTCATTCATGCGCATTGGCATTGCGTGTTATCCGACGTATGGTGGGTCTGGAGTCGTGGCCAGCGAGCTGGGCATTGAACTCGCCAAGCGCGGGCACGAGATCCATGTGATCAGTTACGACTTGCCGATTCGGCTCGAAAGTTTTTCGGAGCGCATTTTTTTTCACGAAGTCGGTGTCGCGAATTATCCGCTTTTCAAATATCCGCCATTTACGCTCTCGGCCGCGTGCCGGATGATCGAGATCGCCGAGTTGTATAAACTCGACGTGCTGCATGTTCATTACGCCTTGCCCTGGGCCGTCTGCGCGCATCTCGCCAAGGAAGTGGTGATGGAGAACGGGCGCGATTTGAAGATCGTGACAACGCTTCACGGTACCGACATCACACTCGTTGGAAGTGAGCCTGCGTTTTTTGCGATGACGCGATTTGGCATCCGGCGCAGTGACGCGGTGACGGCGGTGTCGTCGTATTTGAAGCAGGCGACGATCGACACGTTTAAAGTGGATTGCCCGATTGATGTGATCCACAATTTTGTCGATTACGAGCGCTTCAAACCCAGCGCGGCGACAGGGCATTGTTCGCGACTGTGTTTTGCTCCGAACGGCGAGAAGCTGCTGGTTCACGTGTCGAATTTTCGCCCGGTTAAAAACATTCCAGATGTGGTCCGAACATTTGCGATTGTCCGTAAGTATATCCCTGCGCGACTGCTGATGGTGGGTGAAGGCCCGGAGACGGCGGGTGCTCGGGCGCTTGCGAAAGAATTGGGCGTTGAAGCGGACACCGTTTTTCTGGGCAATCAACAAGCCGTCGAAAACATCCTGGCAATGTGCGATCTGTTTTTGCTGCCATCCGCGCACGAAAGTTTTGGGCTGTCGGCACTTGAAGCGATGAGCTGCGGACTGCCGGTGTTGGCGACTGAAATCGGTGGGCTGGCGGAAGTCGTCACGCATGGTGAGGACGGGTATCTGTGCCACGTCGGTGATTATGAGTGCATGGCCGCGAGCGCGCTTTCGCTTCTGACTGATCCGGAAAAGTTGAAAGCGTTCGGAATGGCCGCGCGAAAAAAAGCGGTCGAACGCTTCGGTCCGGAAAAGCTTGTGCCATTATACGAAGGAGTTTATGAGCGCGTTTTGAAGGGGAAATGAGTCGGAGAACGAACAGGCTAAAAGCCCGTTCTACGATGTGGATTATTGAGTCAGTTTCAGCGGGATGGAGATACCGTCGGCTTCGAGCGCAGTCATTTTCCACGCGCCATTTTCGTCGCAGATGAAAGTCGCTTGGATGGTGGTCGAAAAGGTTGGGACGACCTTGCCGAGAAGTTGTGTAGCGAGGTCCAGTGCGGATGAGCCTTTAGGACTTTCGCCTTTCAAAACGGCCTTGGCGATGATGGACTTCGCGACGTTTTTTTCGGACGCAATCTCAATATGAAGCGGTCCAGAGAACGCAAATTCGGGCAACGGGATGCCCATTAGTTTTTGTTTAAAGACGAGACTATTGAGCGTCAGACCGTCGATGTTTAGAATAGTTGTGCCGGGTTTGGTTGTTGAGGCGACGGGTTCGATTTGAAGGTTCTTTCCGGAGACGGTGCCGGACATGGGATTGTCCCGGGGTAAACGGGTTCCAGCCTGTGCTTCCAACGCGAGGACTCGCTTGCCGAGGTCAGAGTCGAAGAACTTTCCGAAATCGAAATGGACGGAATGAATGGTCACCGCTTGGTCCGAAAATGGATTGCGAATCACGTCCCTCATATCGAACATTTCGAAAACGAATGTTCCGCAATCTCCAAAACTCAGTGTAGCATTTTCAAATCCCCCAGTCTTGAAGTCTGCTTTAAATTGGCATTTCGGAAATGCTCCAAGCGATTTTGTTTCAAGCCATGCATCTTTCACAGAAATGGGGCCGTCAATGCCAGGACCCGGGCCGGCTTTGTCCGTTGAAAAAGATGATTTGATGTTTGAAAACGACACAGTTCCATGGAGTGCCGACTCTTCTCCAAAAATGTTGGGCGTCAAAAATGAGGTTAGTGACTCAAGCCGGATTTCTCCACTCGCGTTGGAAATTTGAACGCAATGCGATTTCTGACACATGCTCACATCAGCAGCTACAGTGCCCAGCGTTTCAGACGCAACAGTCAATCCGGAGATATCGAGCGAATCACCATTATTGGTATATCCAATTCCCGATGAGGCGACGTGAAATCGTTCGTCCCCAAATGACAGCGAACGGCCTTTTAGAACGGAAGGCGATACGACGACGCGTTGAAGCTGCACGGATCCTTCGAGCGCAACGAGTGGTGGGGTCGTGCGACCGGGCGATTGTGCAGCGCGCTTGAGATTCAGATCGCATTGAACGAGACCGCTCAATCCTGGGACGAACGAGGCGACGATGGCTCCGTCACGCGCCAAGTCCATTTCAGCGACGACATGCGCATCCAACCCGCCACCCGGAGAAAGGATCCCTTTGGCACGAATCGTTCGAGTTGATTCAAATTCGCCTGTCGCAAAAAACGGATGCGCCAGTGTGCTACGATCAGTGGTCAAGGAGGCATTGATTTTTGAGAGTGCAAAGCGGCCTCGGTTTTTCCAATCGAAGAGGACGGAACCGTTGTTGATGGTGAGGGCGTCGAGTTTTCCCGATTCGCCGGGTTCGGAAGTCATGGTCATGAACGGCGTCCAGCCACCCGCCGCGTCGTAATTGAGGCTCACGTTCGGTTGGTCCACCGTGACACTGCGCATGCGCCCGCCGAACACGGCGTCGATGATGCCTACATCGACATGAATCGAATCGATGGTTACAGGATTGGTGCTGCCGGGTGCCCCGATCTCGATTTTTTGAAGATTGAGATTCAACAACGCGCTCGCATTGATGCCACCGATTTTCACGGGTGCTCCGAATCGCTTTATCATGCGCTGGGTGATCGAGTCATTGAAAACGCCCGCATTGATGCTGGCCCACGCGGCGAAAAGCAGCACGAAAAGTGTCACGCCTACCGCCGCCGCGGCGAACGCAAGCCGGGTTCGTGCAGTGTGTTTTTTGCGAGGCGTTTCGGTGTCTGCGGTTCCTGATGAGAATTCAGTCATGGCGATTCATCGTATGGAACGGTGGGGCGGAGTCCAGCGAAACACGTAGAGCCGAATCGGAATTCGGCTCTACGTTGCTTGATTATGCGCGCCAGCCGAGCGGTTCGGCGTGGATTGAGTACGTGGAGCCGTGCGTGAGTTCCAGCAGTTGCCAGAGCGCGGCGTGTGATCCGCAGATGCCGAGACGCGCGGCGACGTGGGGCGCTTCGGCGAGTCGGTCGATCAAATCATCGCCTTCAAAATGCTCCGCGAATTCGCGCGAGAACAGGACGGTGTGTTTGTAGCGTTTCAGACATTCTGCGAGCACGTTGGCCGGGTCAAATGCGCCGGGCGATGCGGACGGTTTGCCGAGGCTTTTTCCGGTAGCGAGAACCTCTTCGGCTTGTTCGATCAGACTCCACAGATCGCGCGAAAAACGCGAAGCTCCGAGACCGTCGGAACCGGAGAAGACGAGCACGGCGGTGTCGGCTGATGCGCCTGGAACGTGGAGGCTGAGCAATGCTTCTTCGAGCGTTTCTTCCCATGGCGAGCCGCCGCCGGAGACCATCATGACGTCCGCTTTCGCAGCAGATTTAGAAATGGGCGAAGGCTTTTTGGGCAACGCAGTACCGACGAATGCGCGGGCGGATTCGATCTCGATTTGCACTGCGCGTCCGAGCGTTAATTCGAGCGAGAATTCAGCGTTCACTCCCTGGGGCAAAAACGAATTAAACTCGACGCCATCGCGCGCGGAAGACACCGCGATACGGAGATCGGCGGATTCGTAGAGCGCATCGGGCGAGCCGTCAGCGGGCCAGGCGATGGCGTCGTGATCACCGCAAATTTCTTCGCCGTAGCGGTGAATCGCAGAACGTCCCAGCAACGGGCCACAGCCGCCGGGGCACGCGAGAAAAGCGACGCGGGACGGGCGAATTCCAGCTTCGACGAGTGTAGCCAACAGGGCGGGGAGGGCGATGTCGTATGGGGCCGGGCGCACGAGATCGCCGACCAAAACGGCCACACGGCGTTTGTCTGAGGCCAGTTCTTTCAAAGACGATCCGGCCAAGGCCGTTACGACGCGTTCACGTTGGATCGCTTCGCTGATCAGCGGTTGTTCGACGACAGGGCGTGAGATGTCTGCGAGCGTCACGCCAGCGGGAATGAAGAGGCGTTGTCCGCGCGTTCCGGCGGCGAACAACACGGAGCGACCGCTTTCGACGGGCACGGGTTCGGAGTTCAAATCAGGCGCGCTCATTCGAGTCCCAGCACTTGAGACATCGTGTAGAAACCGGGCGCGCGCTTTTCCTGGACGAGCCACTTGGCCGCTCGCAACGCCCCGCGCGCGAACGTATCGCGGCTGGATGCTTTGTGCGTCAGTTCGATGCGTTCGCCGCCGATTGCAAAATAGGCAGTGTGTTCGCCGACGACATCGGCCATGCGCACGGCGTGAATACCGATCTCTTTTTTGGGGCGCTTGCCGATGTTGCCTTCACGACCATACACAGCCACGTCGGCCAGATTCGTGTCGAGGCCTTTCGCGATGGCTTCGGCCAAGCCGTGAGCGGTGCCGCTGGGCGCGTCGATCTTTTGATTGTGATGCGCTTCGACGATTTCGATGTCATAGTCGGGGCCGAGCGTTCGCGCGGCGAGTGTGGCGAGCTTGAAGAGGACATTGACGCCGACGGAGAAATTCGGCGCGTGAATGATCGGAATCTTTTTCGCAGCTGCGGCGATGCGGGCCTTTTCGTCGGCGGTCATACCGGTCGTGCCGATGACGATGGGGATGCCGAGCGTCGCAGCTTCTTCTGTGAGCGCGGTCGCGGCGGAGTGGATCGTGAAATCGATGATCGCTTGGACGCCGCAGTTCGGACAGATGCTGCGAGCGACGGGTGCGCCGATGTCGCGACCAAGGCCGCTGACGATGCCGACATCTTTTCCGATCCACGCGTGACCAGATGTTTCGAGCGCGTAGGCGACTTTGAGTTCAGGGTCTTCAAGACCGAGCGCGATGAGGCGCTGGCCCATCCGTCCGGCGGCGCCGGCGATGCAGAGGTTTACGGGCATGGTGTACGGGTTCCTTTATCGATTCACTCGCAACGGGATTTTAAATATGGGAAACTTCAGCGATTCGCGAATCAGATTTTTGACGGACTGACGCACGACGCTCCTTCGAATCTCTGAGAGCATGTTTCCAAATCAGGGCGGACTCATTAGGCGATGTTGGATTCGATTGGACTACATGTTCCAAAATATCCGTGAATTCCGGATCAGTTAATTTGTCCCAAATAGCAATTTCCGCAGCACTGCCCGGAATTTGTGCGGGATTGAAAACACCCGTGGCGCGATAACGCTGGCTGACCAACGCATCCAATTCTTCGTGGATGGCCCAGAAACGATCCCAGCGATTCTGATTTTCATCGATCATGATTTTTTCCTTGGCAGCACACTTTGCGCGGTCAACAGCGCGTTGCAAATTGCATCTCGCACCGGTTCTGGAATGTCGCCATAATTTGAACGCAACGTAATAGGAGTTCCGGGGCCACCTCGCTGGGCGATCGTTCCGTCTTTGTATATTTCCGTCTTCATTTTAGGAAAGCGAATATTCAATGTCTGCGCCAACTCAGCATGATACTCGTTCATGTAGCCCAATTCAATATACCACATTCCGTCAGAAAACAGCGCTACCCACTTTCCATAAGCGATTCCCGTCGGGCATTTTGCATAAGGAGCAATACCTATCAGAGGAGCAAGTACGTCCGCACAGAAAACGTTGCAGAGATTTGCGCTCATGCCAACGCCTTCAAGATCGCGTCCAAATCGTTGGCGACTTGTACAGGCGGATTGGCGAACGGGTTCTTGGTGACGTTGAAGTCGCCGAATTCTTTGGCAAGTTCTTCACCGAACAAACTGTGGTAGCCGACGGTGGCCTGAGCTGCTTTTAATTGGTGGCCGGTGATGATGCAGACGACGGTTTCGTCTTTGCCAATGGTGCCGTTGGCGACGAGTTTTTTTAGGCCCGCGACGCTGGCGGCGCTGGCGGGTTCGCAGCCGATGCCACCGCGACCAATGACGGCTTTCGCGTCCATGATCTCCTGATCGTTCGCGTCGGTGACGACTCCGTTCGTCCATTCCAAAGCGCGAAGGGCTTTGATCAGATTGACGGGACGGTTGATTTCGATGGCGCTTGCGACCGTGTTGGCTTCGTGGTGCGCGGCGTCCATAGCGGCGTAGAACGCGTTGATTTTCGCGGCGTCGTAATTGCCGCCGTTCCAGCGAACGCCGACATCATTGTACAGACGGTTGAGCGTGTTGGCTCCGGCTGCGTTGATGACGGCGATGCGCGGAATGCGGTCGATGAGGCCGAGTTTTTTCAATTCAAAAAACGCCTTGCCGAACGCAGACGTGTTGCCGAGGTTGCCGCCGGGGACGACGATCCAGTCGGGGATCTGCCAGTCGAGCGCTTCGAGGACGCGCAACATGATCGTCTTCTGGCCTTCGAGGCGGAAAGGGTTGACCGAGTTGAGGAGATAAATTCCGCGCGCTTTGCTGGCTTCCTTGACACGTTGCATGGCGTCGTCGAAACGGCCCATGACTTGGAGCGTCTTCGCGCCGTAATCCAAACCTTGCGAGAGTTTGCCCATGGCAATGCGGCCGGAGCCAACGAAGACAACGGCTTCGCATTTCTGACCATTGACGGCTGGCGCGGCGGCGGCGTAGGCAGCCATACTGGACGACGTGTTACCGGTGCTCGCGCAGGCCATTTTACGCGCGCCGACCATGCGCGCGTGGGTGAAACCGGCGCTCATGCCGTTGTCTTTGAACGAGCCGGTCGGGTTGAGGCCTTCGTATTGAAGATGGACGTTGGACGTGCCGACGTAGTCCGCGACGCCGGGTTCGGAGCGCAGCAGTGTCTGGCCTTCGCCAATAGTGGCGACACAGTTGTCAGGGGCGAAGTTCAGGAGTTCTTTGAAACGCCAGACGCCGGAGAAGTGCAATGGATTGCGGCGCGTGGACCACTTGGTTTCGAAGCCGCGCAGGGTGGGGGGGACGGGCGCACGGTTCCAATCGTAGTCCACATCCAGCAACGAACCACACGTCGGACACGCGTTGAGAATCTCAGAGGTACCGAAAGTAGCACCGCACGACGGGGCGATACAGCGTTGAAAGGCTAGGTCATTGTTCATGGAGTAAAGTATAATAAAAAAAACGCAAACCGCAATTTATGGAATGGGAAACCGTCAAAAAAACTGAAGCGCGAGACGGCGAACAGCGAACGGCTTTTTAACATCGAATAACGCGAATTGGCGCGAATAAACGCGAAAACGGCAAGGGCTATTGGAACAACAAAACAGAGAGAAGGCTCCTGCAAGACGTGTGACGAAAACTCACATTTCCTTCTAAAATTATTCGCGTTTATTCGCGTTATTCGCGGTTAAATGCTGTTCGATGTTGGGCGCTTATTTCAAGACGCCCAATAGGTCCGGGAGTTCGTCTTCGCGGACAATTTTGAGGCCTAACTTTTTGATTTTTTCGACGAAGGCTTCATCCGGGCTTTCACCGACGACGACGTAATCGACTTTGGCTTCAATGTCCGACGCGACGAGGCCATCGTGGTCGCGGATGTATTTGGCCAGCAATTCGGGCGAGCGGTATTTAGTTTTGCCAGCGATGAAGAAGGAATTACGACCGGGTTGCTGCAACTTGCCACGCAGTAATTCCTGCTTGCGCGCACGGCGGTCGAAGAAGGCTTCCATGTCGTCTTCAGCGACGATACTCGCTCCGTACTTCTTGGCATCGGCAAGCGCGGCTTCGGTGGCAATGAGATTCTTGTCATCGTCCTTCAGATTCTCTTTGCCCTTCTTCGACGCGTTACGTTCAGCGACCAGATCAAGTTCTGTTGCACCGCCGGTTGAGACGACGATGTTGACGTTTGAATTCATGGCATCGGCGACTTTGCAGCCGTTGTGTTCGCACATGCGTTTGATGAATTCTTTGCGGTATGCGCGAACCGTGTCGGCGATGAAAACAGTGAGTGCTCCGACGTTGACGTCGCGCAACGACACCAATTCCTCGCGGATCTGGCGGTGGAATTCATCGGTCGAAACAATCGGAACGAAATCGGCGTTGAAAATCCAATCGCCAGCGGCAACGGGTGTCAACGTCAGACTCAAATCCGAAGGCGGAACGGAGCTGCCACGTGTGGCCGCTACGGCGTCCTGTGCGGCGTCCGGGCCCAATTCTTTTTGGATTTTTTCGAGGCGCATGGTTTCGATTTTGTCTTTAACTGTGCGACGAACAACCAATTCCTGCGCATCGGTTTCGTCCGGCCCACCGGCTGCGTATTTGGAATAGTTGTATTCCGGCTTTTCTGGCACCCAGCCCGTCAACGGATCCCAGCGATTTTCGCGGAGGATGTCAAGGATCACGCATTTAGACGTGAAGGCGGACGCATCGACGACTTCCAATACGCCTTTCTTGACCAATTGGCGCGACGATCCTGAATAGATGTCGAAATTCATGCCGTTGCGAACACCGTTTCGTGTGCCGAGATCGATGAATGCAATCTTCCAGCGCGGATCGATTTCGGTGGACGGTTGAGCGCTTTTATTTTTCGAATTTTTGAAATTCGTCACGACAGCCGCATCCGTTTCCCGGCCCAAAATCTTGCCCTGTGACACGATGGCTTTGACTTTACTGAGGTTGCGGCTGACTTCAGTGACTTTCTGCTGAGTCACTTCGTGCTGGTAGCGGACGGCTTCATAGTCCTGCGTCATTTTCGATGATTCTTGAGCGATCTTTTTCAGTTCCGTTTCTTTAGTCGCTTCTTCTTGCGCCAAGTCCTTGGCGGATGCAACTTCTTTTTCTTCCTTTTCTTTGCGGGCTTCGGCGAGACGTTTCTTGGCGGCGGTGATGTCGGTTTCGCCTTGTTCGCGGTCCTTCTTGGACTGGTTCAACGCATCAACGGCTTCCTGCGTCCAGGCTTTGCGGACTTCAGGCTCAACGGCCTTGTATTTTTCTTCGATTTGCACGACGCCCGGCGCGGCGGGATCGTTCGGGTTATCCCACAGCAGCGGCACAGACTTCAAGAGGTCATCGGCCTTCGCGGCCAGACCTTCCTGTTTGTCGTCAACAATGTTGATCAAGCCTTTGGTGTCACCGACGCCATTGAGTTGGCGTTTCAAACCGATGTTGATTTCCGTTTTGGCTTCGAGATCACTTTTGAGCGACGCCAATTTCGTGCTCGCCGAGAACCACATGCCGATGGAGACCAGCATGATGGCCAAGAAGAAGATCATGAGTGTGTAGAGGATCGATTGTTTAGTCGACATTTTCCATCCTAGCGATGTTGAATCCAGTGTGTCGTGTGGCCCGCGTGGTCGGCATACCGCCGACCGCACGTTTTATTCGTTGCTCAAGAACCGGAACAATTCCCATTCGTAAATAACCGGGATACCGAGATCGACTGCTTTTTCGAATTCGGTGTCGTCGGGTGGATTGCGGGAGAAAATCTTTTGGGCGATGACGTAGTTGATGCTGGTGTCCACGGCGGGCAATACTTTTGCGCCGTAACGTTCCGCCATGTCTTTGATTTCGGATCGGTTGTAGCGAATGGCGCTCTTCTGGCGACCGCCAACCAATTCCTTGCTTCCAGCGATATAGAAGGTGCGTTGGCCGCCTGCTTCAAAGAACGGGTTCTGGATCAAGTCGCCTTCGGCAATCGGATTGTTCAGATTCTGTCCGGTCATAACAATGCGGGAGGAGGTCATGACTTCAGCAGACGCATCTTTCTTTCCGGACTTGATGAGTGGGCTGAATTTTTCTTCCGGTTCAGATCCGATATAGGACGACAACGGATCTTCGGGTAACGCGATTCT
>Ga0194042_1000595_pt1 | contig 12165 bp, 13 predicted proteins | sample JunL4412m_MetaG_FD_148974 | JGI IMG/M metagenome (GOLD analysis project Ga0194042, IMG submission 148974) | Anoxic zone freshwater microbial communities from boreal shield lake in IISD Experimental Lakes Area, Ontario, Canada - Jun2016-L442-12m | ecosystem: Environmental > Aquatic > Freshwater >...
GGGGGCGCTGACGACATCGCGGTCTTTACAAACTTGACGCCCGAGTTTGCGTCGCCGCTCGGCTCGCGTACCGTCGCCGACCGTGCACAAGGCGCCCAGTTCTTCGGCTGTGAAGCGGCCCTCATCTCGGGCCCGCGCGCAGGTTCTGCGTTTCGCTTTGCCGACCTCGAAGAGGCCAAAGCGGCCTGCCCCGATATGCCTGTGCTCGCGAACACCGGTGTGCGACACGACACGGCGGAGCGCATCCTCGAAACCGCCGACGGGATCATCGTCGGTACGGCCTTGAAGATCGACGGTAAGACACAGAATCGCGTCGATCCGGAGCGGGCCAAGCGGATGGTCGACCTGGCGCGTGTGGCCCGTGAACACCACCTTGAGCGGATCGCCGACGCGAGTGTTTAAAAAGCACCGGTCTGATGGCGTAAACGCTGCGAAGAAGTCAACGATGGAATACTGGACAAGCGTCGCCAATCAGCACAGCGAATACTGGCTCTCGCCAGCGAACCCCGTGCTTCCTCCTACTGCAACGTCTGCAGAGAGCATCGCCGATGCGTACTGGACGAGCTTGCAGCGGTCGCTCGGTGGCGTCGTCCGCGCTGAAGGCGAGGCGCTCGGTCCGATCCGTCTCATGGTCGCGAAGACGGGCGTCACGATCCTCGCGTTCGATGCTGCCACGATCGAAGAAGTCGAGGGTGGCATCGAGGTAGTCCTGCCGATTATCGGAGGCTCGGCCTGCTCGGGCGCTGCGGGCAACCTACGTTTGATCGCCCGCGTCGAAGGCGACGGCGTCCACCTGGGTGTCGTCGTCGATGGCTACCGTCCTCGTTTCGAGCACCTGCGCATCAAGACGTTTCTGATCGCGGCGCCCTACACGCTGGGACAGCACTTCGTGCACGGCTGGGTGACCAAGCGCAGTCTGCGGTCGATTGCCCGCGTGATCGACCCGATCCCGGTGGCGCCACCACCACTCGACACAGCGGGGCGACTCGACGGGCTTAAAGTTGGCGTCGTTGGAGCGTCGGGGTATGTCGGTCGTCGTCTGATTCCCGCGCTGCGCGACGAGGGCGCGAAGGTGCGCGCAATTTCGCGCAGGCCGAACGCCGACCTCGAGCTCGTCGAGGGGATCGAAGTCGCCCAAGGCGATGCGCTCGATCGCGCCTCGCTTGATCGCGCCTTCGAGGGTCTCGACGTCGTCTACTGGCTCGTCCACTCGATGGGTGCCGGGGGAGACTTCGCCGAACTCGACCGCCAAGCCGCACGCAACGCGGCCGGTGCAGCAGAGGCCGCGGGTGTCCAGCAGATCATCTACTTGAGTGGTCTCGGCGATAACGACCCGGAGCTCTCGCACCATTTGCAGAGTCGGCACGAGACAGGGACGATTATCTCCGCAGGAGCCGTGCCCGTCACGACGCTGCGTGCGGCGATGGTGATCGGCCAGCACAGCGCCTCGTTCCAGATGATGCGCGACCTTGTCCACCGGCTCCCGGCAATGGTCACGCCGCGCTGGGTGACGACGCGCTCGCAGCCGATTGCCTTTGCCGACCTCCGCGATTACCTCATCGGCGTCTGCGCGCTCCCCGCGGCGTACGGCCGGATCCTCGACGTCGGCGGCCCCGACATCCTGACCTTCCAAGAGATGATGGAGCGCACCGCGGTATTGGCTGGGCGTCGCAAGCCGTTCATCCTGCCCGTGCCCGTGCTATCCCCATCGCTCTCATCGCTGTGGTGTGGGCTCGTGACAGATGTGGACACCAACATCGCGCGGCCACTTGTCGAGGGGCTGCGCAACGAGACCGTGTGCCTCAACGACGACATCCTCCAGCTCGTACCGAAAGAGCGCATGTCGTTCGACGATGCTGTGCGCCGCGCGCTGCAGGGCGTGCCGCTGCGCTACTAGTCCGGCTACTCAAGTGGCCAGACGAGGCAGCCGGCCTTGCGACGTAATGTGCGGGCGTGCAGGCGAAAACGCAGGCGGCCGTAGCGCTTGCGATCGGGGCCGAAGACGAGCAGACCGACCTCGCGCGTCTTTGCTATGCCGATCGTTGCCGACAGGGGGCGTGGTGAGTTGTAGACAAAGAATTGCGCTCGCGCGCCCGACGCGCGCGCGTCCGCGACAAGTTGTTTGATCTCATCGTGCACGACGGGATTCCCCATCGTCCGACGCGCGGCGGCATTGGCGTTACCAACCGGAAGTGAGACAGCAAGACAGACGAGTAGGTCTGAGTTCGCCTCAATCGCAGCAGCGACTGCTGTCGCGGCCGCCTCTGGATCGAAAGAGACGTCAAGCGTCACGAGCATGACGGGCCGCCGCTCCGTGCGCTCAGGGGCATCGATTGCCTCCGGCGCGCGGTCTCGGACAGCCGTCGTCATTTACGAGAGGCAGTGATCGTCGGCGTGTAACGAGCCGTCGTCGAGGCGAGCACGCGTCGTTTCATATACGGCATGACCAGCCCGAACCACAGGCCACCGGCAAGCACGACGCCACCGATAAGTCCGATGTATTGCATCGTGAAGAACCCGCCGAGTGCAATTAAGCCAACAAAGCCGATACCCATGCGCGATAACACTTTGAATTTCCGTTGAGCGGATGCCGCAAGGAGGTTGAACAGATGCGCATCGTCTGCGGTGTTGTACTTCATTCCACAACCTTGGCAACGAACGAGTTCACCGGAACGTCCACGGGTTTCGACACCGCACTCACATTTGATGACGATCGGGGCAGGGGCCATATAGCCATTGTGCCTGTATCTCTATACAACGGCAACTCCGCCCTGTACGATTCCGATATGACCCGGATGGAGAGCCGGGCTTGTGAGAAGGAGGAGACATGCCAGGAGCGGAAGTATCGCTCGATCAAGCCGGACTTATTAAGTCCATGAGGTGGTACGACGGGTTCGTGATCGGACTCGCCGGACCAGGGTTCATCCTCGCGGGTATTGCGGGATCGACCCTGACACTCGGCCCCGTGTGGGCCTCGACCATTTGGTTCTTGTCGGCACTCGTCGGCGGACTCTCTGCGTATATCTACGCTGAGCCCGCAGCGATGTTCCCCGACAAGTCCGGTGGCCTTTCGATGTACGCCAAAGAGGGTTGGCGTCAGCACTTCTCGCTGGCCGGCCCGATTGCAACGTTCGGCTACTGGTTCGCCTGGTCGTCCGTGCTCGCAATCTACGGTGGCATCATCGGCACCCTGCTGCTGTCGCGCTTCAAGCCAGAGGCTCTTGCAACCATCTGGCACGTCGCGTTCTTTGATGTGACATGGCCGCGCCTGATCGGCACGGTCTGCATCCTGGCGTGCTTTATTTTCAACTACGCGGGTATGCGCCCGGCTGTGTGGTTCTCGTACGCCACCGGCATCATGATGGTCATTCCCGTCGCTGCTCTTGCGATCATTCCGATCCTCAAGGGCCAGCTCTCGAACGGCAACATTGATTGGGTGTTTAACACCGATACGATCAACGGCAACGTGTCGTTCTACGGCGGCACTCCCTCGATGGGACAGGCCATTATCATGGGTATCGTGTGGTTCTGGGTGATCGCGTGGTCCTCGTACTTCCCTGAGGCACCAGCAACGTTCGCGCCGGAGTATCACGACACGAAGGAAGACACGCGTCTGGCACTTCTCTCGACGTCGATCATGGGCGTTGTCCTCTCGGCCCTGCTGCCGTTGACGGTGGTTGCGGTCATTGGTATGGATGCAATTGCCAAGGACACGACGTACATCGCGTTCCTGACGACTGCTCTTGATCAGACCGTCGGTTCGTTCCTCGGTGCCGTTTTCACCGTGTTCCTCTGCGCAGGTCTCCTGCTCTCGATGAACACAGCAACGATGGACGGTTCGCGTGCGCTCTACGGCATGGCGAAAGAAGGCCTGTCGGTTCAGTGGCTTGCGAAGCTCAACGACAAGAACGTGCCGGGTCGCGCAATGGCGCTCGACATGGTGTTCAACCTGTGCCTCCTGTTCTTTGCTCCGTCCCTTCTGTTCATCTTGGTGGCGGGTAATATCGGGTATGTGCTGGCACATATCCTCGCGCTTTCGGGCTTCTTGCTCCTGCGCAAGGATCGACCAAATTGGCCGCGTCCCCTGCGGCTTGGCTCGGCGTGGACGGCGATCGCATGGGTTTGCGTCATCGTCAACGTGGTCGGCACAGTCGTCGGCATCATCTGGATGAAGTACACGGGATATCTCGTCAACTGGGCGGATGTCAACGCTGACGGTATGCCGAACGTGACCGGATACTTCGTGCAGGCAGTCCTGTGCGGCGTCGCAGTCATCGTGATTGCTGTTGCCGGGTACGTTATTGGTCAGCACCAGACGGGCAAGAAGTTCTCGTTCAAGGATCCTTCGGACGAGCAGCCTTCTCCGCATGTCTATGACCTGATGGGAACGTCGGCTCCTTCGGGCGACTAGTTCCTCGCAGTACTCGGGCCCTCGGGGTCGGCTTCGGCCGGCCTCGGGGGCCCTTTTTTATTGGCACGTGTTTTGGAGTCGCGGCTGGATTCGAACCCCGCCGATTGGCTACGCTGCCCTCATACGCGTTTTGAAGATCGAGGGGGAGTCATGACCACAGTGCATCCAGGGGCGTTTATTGCGGGCGAGTGGCACGCGGGCGAGGGCGAGCTGATCGAGGTACACAGCCCGTGGGACAACAGTCTCGTCGGGTCGGTCAATGCGGCGTCGAGTGCGCAGCTAGAGGCGGCCGTCAAGGCTGCTGCCGATGCCTTCCCAGCGTGGCGTCGCATGCCGCTCATGAAGCGCGTCGACATCTGTCGGCATGCCTTTGAGGTGTGCGAGCGTCGCGCTCCGGAGATCGCCGAGATGATCACGCGCGAGACCGGCAAGACGATCCGTGAGGCGATTGAGGAGATGGAAGAGTTCACTGTCGATCACTTCCGTCGCGCCCCTGAGGACGTAATCCGCTACCGCGGTTCCGTCTTGCCTTCCACACAGGAGCGCAACGGCTCGAAGCGGATCATGATCGTGCAGGAACCAATCGGTGTGGTCGCGGCAGTCAGTCCGTGGAACTTCCCCGTCGACATTGCGGGCATTCCGATCGTCTATGGCCTGGCGCTTGGTTGCACGCTGGTTTGGAAGCCGTCGGAGATCGCACCGATCTGCGCCAACATGTTCGTCGAGGTGTTGCACGAGGCGGGCTTCCCGGCCGGCACGATCAACCTTGTGCACGGACGCGGCGACATTGGTGGCGAGCTGGTGCGCCACGACTCCGTCGGCACGGTTGTCTTTACCGGCTCGGTGACGACGGGCGAGAAGGTCGCGCGCGACGCAGGCCTCAAGAACCGTGTGCTCGAGTTGGGTGGCAATGGTCCGCAGATCGTGCGAGCCGATGCAGACCTAGAGCACGCGGCCGACGCGGCGATCATGGGCTGCTTCTACCTGGCAGGCCAGTGCTGTACGGCCGCCGAGCGCATCCTCGTCCATCGCGACGTACAGGATCGGTTCGTTGAGTTGTTGGTCGAGCGCACGAAGGCGCTCAAGCTCGGTGATCCACTCGATCAGGCAACGGACATGGGTCCTGTCGCGACCGATACGAACCTTGTGCGCACGCAAGAGCACATCGCCGACGCGGTCGCCAAGGGCGCGACGGTTGTCTACGGTGGCGGCTCAGAGGGCCGTCTCCATGAGCCCACGGTCCTGATTGGCATTACGAGCGACATGCGTATTGCTCAAGAAGAGACCTTCGGCCCCGTCGCCCCAATCATCATGTTCGACACCGATGACGAGGCAATCCGTATCGCCAACGAGACAGAGTTCGGCCTCACCGCCGCCGTCTTCACCGAAGACCTCCGTACCGCCTGGCGCTACGCGGAAGAGCTCTGCCACGGCACCGTCCACATCAACGAAACCACCAACTACTGGGATCAGATGGCCCCGTTTGGTGGTGCCAAAAAGTCGGGTGCTGGTCGCGAGTTGTCGACGCATATTCTGGATGCGATGAGTGAGACAAAGCAGATTACGTGGGATGTGTTCTAGGGCGTAGCCCTAGAACACATCCCACGCTCGTGGGCTGATTCGCGGAGCGAATCAAGGTCTCCATGCACCAGAAACGGGCTGTCCCGGAGGGCAGCTCGTTTCGTCTGTGCACTGGTGGCCACGTTTTCTGGACAAAGACGCTGCCCCGCGCGACGGGTGCGCTGTCGTTCGACGTGTTTTAGGCGTGTTCCCTACGCGTCGAGCTGCCGGAGTTCTTTTGGCGTACACGCCCAGAGCAAGCGTCCACCACCGACCTCAACCCCTTTTCGGAAGCGCACGTTGGCCGCGCCGCCTTTTTTGAACCAGCCGAGTTCGTGGCCATCCTTCGGGCGCACGAGTGCTTGCGCGAGACCGGTCATGTTGGGCTCATGGCCGATGCACGCCACGGTGATGTCACTTGGCAGTTGTGTCAGCACGATCAGTGCTTCGGTGACGGGGGCGTGGGCAGCGAGTTCGGTGCAGACGTCGGGGTCGGGCCAGCCTGCCTCTTCGGCGAGGATCTCTGCGGTCTGCCAGGCCCGTACGTAGGGACTCGAGAGGACAACGTCGACTCGTTCCACGAGTTCGGTGATCCCGCGTGCGGCTGGTGCATATCGTTCACGCCCATGGGCGCTGAGCGGTCGCAGTGCGTCGTGTGGCCAGCGATCTGCATCGCGTGTCTCGGCGATTGCGTGGCGGACGAGGATGACGTCCATGGTGAGAACTACCCCTCAAGGCCGAGCGATGCGAGGGCGGCGAGGCAGACTGCCTCGTCTTCCTCGCTGAGCGCACCGGAGATACCGAGCGCGCCGATCTGGACGCCGTCCTTGCGCACGGAGACGCCGCCGGCGAAGACGATCATGCGGCCACCGATGGTCTTGTCGAAGCCCCAGTCGCCGTTGCCGGGCAGGCTCACGTCTGCCATCTCGCCGGTGCGGCAGTTCCAGAGCGCAGACGAGTAGGCCTTATCGACGGCGATAAAGTACGCGCCGAGCGGGCTGCCGTCCATACGAGCACTGGCAACGGGGTTGCCGGCGCGGTCGGCGACAACGATTGACATCAGGTGGCCCTGGCGTGTCGATTCCTCGCGGGCTGCAGCGATGATCTGCAAGGCGAGATCGATGCCAATGTCGTGCCCTGCGATGAGTCCGTCCATGATCTCTCCTCATGCTCAGCCGGCGCGATGTGGCCGGCTGAGGAGTGGACCCGGGCGGGATCGAACCGCCGACCTCCTGGGTGCGATCCAGGCGCGCTCCCAACTGCGCTACGGGCCCGTGGACGAGCAGAATACCCCAATCGCGCCGATCGGCGACGCGGAATGGACTACTTCGAGAAGTCGACCTTGACGGGCTCACGATCGGCGGGATCGTCGATCTCGAAAAAGTCGCGCTTCGTGAAGCCGAAGGGTCCCGCCACCAGTGCTCCTGGGAACTGCTGCGTCTTTGTCAGGTACGTCTGAACGTTGCCGTTGTAGACGCGACGGGCAGCAGCAATCTGATCCTCGGTGTTCGACAACTCGGCCTGGAGTTGCGTAAAGGACTCAACGGCACGAAGCTGCGGATAGGCCTCGGCGATTGCGAACAGGCCACCGAGCGCCTGACTCAAGAAGCCTTCTGCGACGCCACTCTCGCCGGGCGACTTTGCGCTCATTGCTGCGGCGCGCGCATTGCTGACCTTCTCGAAGGCCTCGCTCTCGTGCGTGGCGTAGCCCTTGACGGTCTCGACGAGGTTTGGGATCAGGTCGTGGCGGCGCTTGAGCTGTACATCGATGGTGCTCCACGCCTCATCGCAGCGGTTGCGTGCCTGGACGAGACCGTTGTACGTGCCCGCGACGATCAGTGCGAGAACGATCACGATGACGACGATGATGATGACAGCGATCACGAAGTGTCTCCCTTAGAGGCAGCGGGCATTCAGTTAGACCGAATTCTATAGCCCACGCACCGTTTCTGCACGGCATCTAGTCGAGCAGACGAACGAGTTCGAGCAGGCTGGCAACGCCAAGCGCGATCGGAGGCACGGCGATCCATTCGTCTTCTCGGTGCGCAAAGTCGCCACGGGTGATGCCGATGCCGACTGCTGGGATATCTCGAGCGTGGGCCGCGTTGGCATCGGTCGAGGCGAAGACCTCTTCGGCAGGACCCAACCCGACGGTGGCCCGTGCCGCTCGAGCGGCTTTGAGCAGCGGGTCGTTGGGGCGGTTCGAACCACCGGGACGATTGCCGACGACGGTGACGTCGACGCGTACGTCGTTCGGTAGTGCGGTTGTGAGTGCGCGCTCCACACGGGCGTGCGCTGCGCTGACAACGCGCGGGTCGTTATGTCGAATGTCGATCACCATGGTTGCGGACTGGGCAATGGCGTTGACGGTCGTACCACCCTCGATCACCCCGATATTGAACGCCGCGGGTGGTGCGGCCGACAGTGCCCGCTCGCCGGCCTCGATCAGGGCATGAATCGCGCTGCCGCGTCCGCGGTCGCTCCACGAGTGTCCACCGGGGCCAGAAAATTCGGCGCGCAGGCGAATCGAGGCAACGCCGCCCACGGCGAGACAATCGATACCGTGGCCTTCGACCGCGATCAGTGCGCGAACGTGCTCTGTGTCGAGCAGCGCTGTGACGCCGCGGAGGTCGCCGAGCCCTTCCTCGCCGACCGTTGCCGCAAACAGCACGGGCCGGGTTGGTGGTGTGTTCGCTAACGCGCGAGCGACGTGGAGCATGGCGGCGATGCCGAGGGCGTTATCACCGATGCCGGGACCCGTCAGGCGCACTCCGTCGCGAACAATGGGGATCGTTGTCAGGCCGGGGAAGACCGTGTCGAGGTGAGCCACGAGGGCGAGTGCTGGCCCGTCGCTTCCGGTCCGGGCGACGACATTGCCGGTGGCGTCAACGGTGGCGTTCCAGCCTGCTGTGGCGAGTAACCCTTGGACCAGCGCAGCGCGCTCAGACTCCGCGAAGGTAGGTGCAGGAACCGCGCAGACCGCCATCGCCTCATCGACAATTTGGGTTACCGCGTTTTCGCTCAACGGAGCGGTGTCAGGCATGCAGGCAGCGTACTGGCCTTGGCGTAAATCGTCGGCAATCCCCGCATAGCGAACCGGTGCACGGTAGACTTCGCATCGTCGTTTGTAAGCAATACCGACCCGGGAGGTCTCCATGTCGGACGACCAGACGCTGTTTGCCTCGATCATCGAGGAACATCTCGCACTCAAGCGCAAGAACTCAAGTCTTGAGCAGGATATGCCTCTCCAAGAGTTTATTCCGGCAGATCCGTTCGATAATCACGCGCTCTTCAAGACCGAAGACAGCGCGCGGATCGAAGAGGAAGAGACGGGTGAGCACCCAGCGGTTCGGCTCGACTGGGAGACGAACACCACGGCTGACGCCACGGAAGAGACCGGTTGGTCCGACACGCAGGCGTCGGGAGAGTTCGACTGGGAGACGTAGGCGCGTTGCGGCGCTGGAGCGTCGTCGCCGATTACCGTTGAGCGCCGAGTAGACCGCAGACGGCTTCGCCGACCACCTCGGCGGCTGCCAATGCACCCTCTATGTGGCCGGCGTGGTCGGGGCCGGTTTCGGTGGAGGCCAACCAGATACGCTCGTGAATCGCGTTTCGATAGCGAGGGTCGGAGTAGGTGTCGTACGCGCCGAGCTGTTCGACGTGCGCGGGTGAGGTCCACCGCTCGGTCCGCCAGTCCTTCACGTGCAAGGCGAGCGGAGCACGTGCCTGTTGACCGAACAGCGCTACCAGTTGCGCGATGATCGCGTCGCGCTCGAGGGGCTCAGGCGTGGGCATCGCGAAGCCGAAGAGCGCGGCTGCCTGGTCGCCGGGGCCACCAAGGTCGTGCAGTTCTCGCAGTGGACCGGTGTAGCTGATCGCCGAGCCCGCCAGACCGTCGCGCCGCCAGAACGGCGCCTCATACTCTGCAACAACCTTCGCCGTCGTTCCCATCCAGACAGGTGTGCGCTCGGCCAGCCGCGCGAGTTCGACAGGTAGTGCTGGCTCGAAGACGATGTCCGTTACCGCCAGTGCGGGTGGCACGGCGACGACGACACACCGTGCGTTCGTGGTGCCGCCACGATGCGCGACCGCGACCTGCCCATCGCCGACGATACGCAACCCATGGACGGGCTCCTCGAATCGAATCGATGAGGAGAGGCTGGTCGCGAGCGCGAGCGGAAGGGACTGCGCACCATCGTGGAAGCGCAGCGCGGGCGCATCGATCGGATTGCCCTCGAGCCGCTGCAGGGCCTCGCTCGTCTGGAACAGCGCATCTCCAGCGGTGTGCTGCGCATGTGTTGCTAGACCGAGGTTTTGGGCGAGTTCGTATACGCGCGCCTCGTCGGCCCAAAACCAAGATGCGCCGAGATCAACACCGTGGTGTCCATCACTGGCGGGGACGCTCAGTAGTCGCCCACCAACACGATCGCGTGCCTCGAGGACCAGCACGTCCAGTCCAGCCGCTGCGACGTGGGTAGCGACGGCGAGTCCGGTGATACCCGCACCAACGACGATCGCGTCGTGCGTGTTGGGCATTATCCGAATTTCAGCTCTTGGATCGTGTTGCCACCGTCGACGACAAACGGTTGGCCCGTCACATACGACGCCTCGTCACTGGCGAGGAACGCCACGACCGCGGCGACCTCGTCAGCAGTCCCTGGCCGACCAATAGGCGTGTACGTCCCCGCGACGATCTCGTCGGGTAATGCAGAGCCCGTGTGAATCCAGCCGGGTGCCACGGAGTTGCAGGTGATGCCGTTGCGTCCCTCTTCGAGCGCCGTTGCACGCATGAGTCCGTCGACTCCACTCTTCGCTGTGCCGTAGGCGCTGCTTCCATCGATTGCGACGAGTGAGCCTGTGACGCTCGAGACCATCACGATCCGCCCGTACTGATTGCGACGCATGTGGGGAATCGCCGCGCGCGTGGTGAATACCGTCGTCATCAGCGTGATCTGCAATTGCCGCTCCCACTCAGCGAGCGGCTGATCCGCAAGCGATCCTCCGGCAACCTGCTCGCCTGTCTGCGTCATGCCAGCGTTGTTGACGAGGATGTCGAGCCCGCCGAGGGTCGCGGCTGCCGTATCAACGAGGGCCGTTGCGACCTCAGCGTGAGAGAGGTCGCCAACAATGCCTGTCGCGGTCATTCCCAGCTCGCGAAGCTCTGCTGCACGATCGTGAATCCGTTCGGTGGTGGAGGTCAAGACGACGCTTGCACCTTGATTGGCCAGTAGGCGTGCCGTCGCAAACCCGATCCCGTCCGGAGAGCCAGCGCCGGTTACGAGTGCCCTGCGTCCAGTGAGCGAAAAGATGGCGGCCATGTCGGAAGGTTAGGTGGTCGGGCGCATCGTGCGGTAGCGGTTAAGGGCAACGCCTGCTCAGATCAGCTCGACGACGCCAAACGGCCATGCGCCAGACATAAAGCCGTAGGCGGATGAAAGCAGGCAGCCAACGGCAAACAGTGCGACGAAGATTGCGCCACGCTTCTCAAGCGCGTACATCAACATCATGAAGGTGACGGCAATGGCGCCGTAGAGCGTGAGGCCGTTCATTCGGGCCGAAGTGTACGCATGCGACGCAGATTTGCGAGACGCGGCACAATGCGCCGTGCGGAAGTACTTCCGCACCTGGGGCCATAGCTCAGCTGGGAGAGCACCTGCTTTGCAAGCAGGGGGTCGTCGGTTCGATCCCGACTGGCTCCACTCGGACACACGTGCCGCGAGTTCGGCGCTGCTTTACAAGCGCGATTAGACTCCCGGTATGACAAAGACGACCGGTGAATGGCCGTTGCACGCGACGCGCGAAGAGCGTCGCGTGGCCGGCAAGGCGGTTCGGACGGCCCTGCCGTTAGCCGGGCTTAGTGAGACGGGCGCGACGATGGCTGGTCGTGACGCCGTTGGCATTATTGGTGCAGGCGATGCTGATCGGCTGGCGTGGCTCGTACCGATTCGGTACGGGCGCATGCTGCGCTCAGCCTTTACCTTCTATCGCGGCTCCGCAGCACTGATGGCGCACGATCTCGCCTTCGCACCGTCGTCAGGTCTGAATGTTCAACTCTGCGGCGACGCGCATCTGCTCAACTTCGGCATTTTTGGGTCCCCAGAGCGTGCTCTCGTCTTCGATTTGAATGATTTCGACGAGACCCTACCGGGACCATTCGAGTGGGACGTCAAGCGTCTTGTAGCGAGCGTGGTGGG
>Ga0194042_1000597_pt1 | contig 12154 bp, 14 predicted proteins | sample JunL4412m_MetaG_FD_148974 | JGI IMG/M metagenome (GOLD analysis project Ga0194042, IMG submission 148974) | Anoxic zone freshwater microbial communities from boreal shield lake in IISD Experimental Lakes Area, Ontario, Canada - Jun2016-L442-12m | ecosystem: Environmental > Aquatic > Freshwater >...
CCTGCGTTCTACACCAATTATTTTGGGGATTGCATGTCGCGCCCCGTGCGGGCGCGTGGATTGAAACATACGGGCGTCGATGTTATCAACGGGGCGACCTTCGTCGCGCCCCGTGCGGGCGCGTGGATTGAAACAAGTATCGCAATGGCGATATCTCGGAGCGTCTCGGTCGCGCCCCGTGCGGGCGCGTGGATTGAAACAATTTACTCTCAAGGTTGGGATGACGGTGCCGACGGTCGCGCCCCGTGCGGGCGCGTGGATTGAAACAAGTTCACAAGCACTCAAGCTGGAAAAGACGCCGAGTCGCGCCCCGTGCGGGCGCGTGGATTGAAACTTATCCCTCTTAGACGACGAGTGTTTGATTGAAGTCGCGCCCCGTGCGGGCGCGTGGATTGAAACTCGAATTGTACGACTTCGCGCTCAAAAGGCATCAGGTCGCGCCCCGTGCGGGCGCGTGGATTGAAACCAGAATTACCAAATCATCCGCGATTCGGAATGGAAGGTCGCGCCCCGTGCGGGCGCGTGGATTGAAACAACGATATGGTCCGCTCAGTCCGCTGAGTTTGGGTCGCGCCCCGTGCGGGCGCGTGGATTGAAACACCGTCGGACCGCCCGTCCAATGCCGATCGATCGGTCGCGCCCCGTGCGGGCGCGTGGATTGAAACTCTGCAAATCCCTGTCACGGCGCAATTGACAGCGGTCGCGCCCCGTGCGGGCGCGTGGATTGAAACCTTCGTGCCTAACTACTGGGCCGAAACGCTGGAAGTCGCGCCCCGTGCGGGCGCGTGGATTGAAACGAAAGTCCGCCGTACATGGATTGCATTGATCCATGTCGCGCCCCGTGCGGGCGCGTGGATTGAAACTAAATTTACCTACTCATAACCAAAGGAAAACCATGTCGCGCCCCGTGCGGGCGCGTGGATTGAAACGAAAACTCAATTCTGGCTACAAAATTCGCTTCGGTCGCGCCCCGTGCGGGCGCGTGGATTGAAACCACTATTCCCGGTCGCGATTGGTATCCATCGGGGTCGCGCCCCGTGCGGGCGCGTGGATTGAAACTTGCTCGATACCTTCATACAAAATTCTACGTGCAAGTCGCGCCCCGTGCGGGCGCGTGGATTGAAACGCCAGCATTATTTGGTGCAAATGATGTAGCTTTGTCGCGCCCCGTGCGGGCGCGTGGATTGAAACTGATTTGATGGGGCATATGTCGCCAGAGGGTAAAGTCGCGCCCCGTGCGGGCGCGTGGATTGAAACATTGACTTGAAATGCGCAGCCACCGCCGCCGCGGTCGCGCCCCGTGCGGGCGCGTGGATTGAAACCTGACGCGATTCGCTCGACGGGCGAGGATGAAGTCGCGCCCCGTGCGGGCGCGTGGATTGAAACCGATTTCAACTCCATGATGAAGAACACGGACTTGTCGCGCCCCGTGCGGGCGCGTGGATTGAAACGGCCAACATTACGTTGGCAGCAAAGGCCGCGACGTCGCGCCCCGTGCGGGCGCGTGGATTGAAACAGCCCAATGGGTCACTGGTTACAGTCTCGTCCGGTCGCGCCCCGTGCGGGCGCGTGGATTGAAACCAGAACGCTCAGGGATTGGGTAACTTAATTCAGGTCGCGCCCCGTGCGGGCGCGTGGATTGAAACACTCATTCACGTGGGAAACGATGCTTGGCGACGGTCGCGCCCCGTGCGGGCGCGTGGATTGAAACGCTTCGTGGACCGATTCGGGTGGCAGTGGCGATCCGTCGCGCCCCGTGCGGGCGCGTGGATTGAAACAAAGCTGATTAACCCGAACTTCTTCCAGTATTCGGTCGCGCCCCGTGCGGGCGCGTGGATTGAAACAGCGGTTACCAACACGCGCTTTGTTTTGGCGAGTCGCGCCCCGTGCGGGCGCGTGGATTGAAACAAACAACACGAGCGAAGAGTTGATGAAGAACGCTGTCGCGCCCCGTGCGGGCGCGTGGATTGAAACAATATCGCCACTCGCGGCAAGCTTGCGGGTTTGACGTCGCGCCCCGTGCGGGCGCGTGGATTGAAACAGTAGCCGCAACGCCTCCCGCCGATTGTGGTATCGTCGCGCCCCGTGCGGGCGCGTGGATTGAAACATTGAAGGGATTTACGCCTACGGACGTTTTAAATGTCGCGCCCCGTGCGGGCGCGTGGATTGAAACATATCGAGCGGAGTCGCGCCAGTGAGTAACGTATGTCGCGCCCCGTGCGGGCGCGTGGATTGAAACTCGTTCTATCCGGGCAAAAAAGTTGCCTTGGCTGGTCGCGCCCCGTGCGGGCGCGTGGATTGAAACAACAATATGGTTGAGATGATGCTTTTTATTACGGTCGCGCCCCGTGCGGGCGCGTGGATTGAAACGCGTAGCTATCAGTCGTGAACGCGGGAAGCAACACGTCGCGCCCCGTGCGGGCGCGTGGATTGAAACATACGGCGTATGTTCAAATCGGTCGTGGTTCAACGTCGCGCCCCGTGCGGGCGCGTGGATTGAAACAATTCCATGGGTGCGTTGGTTCAAGGCCGATTCGGTCGCGCCCCGTGCGGGCGCGTGGATTGAAACGTTGTCCCGACAAGCAAAGTCCCCGCCGTGATCGTGTCGCGCCCCGTGCGGGCGCGTGGATTGAAACTCCGTTCGGTACAACCGTTCTTCCGTCCGGCCTTGTCGCGCCCCGTGCGGGCGCGTGGATTGAAACATGCAAGCGACAAGCGGTGCAACGGACGATCCAGAGTCGCGCCCCGTGCGGGCGCGTGGATTGAAACCCATGCTGCAATTTCATCATCATCCCATGCGCCGGTCGCGCCCCGTGCGGGCGCGTGGATTGAAACCAGAACGCTCAGGGATTGGGTAACTTAATTCAGGGTCGCGCCCCGTGCGGGCGCGTGGATTGAAACTTGTCGGTCGTATTCCATGATCGGAGCCGACCCGTCGCGCCCCGTGCGGGCGCGTGGATTGAAACATTGCGCGAAGACAAGACGGAAGACCGTCGTGGGTCGCGCCCCGTGCGGGCGCGTGGATTGAAACCGTTCGTTCGTTCGTTTCATTGCGTACCTTTATAATGTCGCGCCCCGTGCGGGCGCGTGGATTGAAACTTTGCGGTTCGGCCAATTATTTTCAAAGCCCATGTCGCGCCCCGTGCGGGCGCGTGGATTGAAACTTTCCACCAGCCTTGACTCGCCATGATTATTTACGTCGCGCCCCGTGCGGGCGCGTGGATTGAAACCTCACTGGGCTGCGCCGCTGTAGGGACTGGCTCGGGGTCGCGCCCCGTGCGGGCGCGTGGATTGAAACCATTCTGAACCTCCTAGTTTACCGGATTCACCGGGTCGCGCCCCGTGCGGGCGCGTGGATTGAAACCTGACTGTGGAGGTGAGGAGTTGTCCGGAGGAGTGTCGCGCCCCGTGCGGGCGCGTGGATTGAAACCCGTTTTCTTCCTTATGATCTCGATCTGACTCTGTCGCGCCCCGTGCGGGCGCGTGGATTGAAACTTATTCCGAACCGCTGCGTACGTATTGTAATCTTCGTCGCGCCCCGTGCGGGCGCGTGGATTGAAACAATTGCATGATGTTTTTCCTTTTGTTTGAAGATGGTCGCGCCCCGTGCGGGCGCGTGGATTGAAACTAGTTGAAGCGGGTACTTATGAATCGCAATCATTGTCGCGCCCCGTGCGGGCGCGTGGATTGAAACTCAAACATCATCGGGATACGGTCGAAAACTCAATGTCGCGCCCCGTGCGGGCGCGTGGATTGAAACAAAAACGATGACTTCGAGATGTGGAATTTTGACGGTCGCGCCCCGTGCGGGCGCGTGGATTGAAACTTCGTATCCGCTCCACTAGCAGAGATAGAACCGCGTCGCGCCCCGTGCGGGCGCGTGGATTGAAACACTGGCAATTTTTACGTATCAAAGACGAAATTGTCGTGTCGCGCCCCGTGCGGGCGCGTGGATTGAAACTGTTTTGTCGGGGTGAGCATTCCGCCGGCTATAAGTCGCGCCCCGTGCGGGCGCGTGGATTGAAACTTTTTATCTTCTACCGGACTTACGTTCGTAGCAGGTCGCGCCCCGTGCGGGCGCGTGGATTGAAACCAATACGGACGTGACGAGCTACTCGGCGACTGGGTCGCGCCCCGTGCGGGCGCGTGGATTGAAACTAGTCGTGGACCGCTATTCAATACGCCGACTCCAGGTCGCGCCCCGTGCGGGCGCGTGGATTGAAACTTTCGATCTTCTTCACACGAAGGTTTCAAATATGTCGCGCCCCGTGCGGGCGCGTGGATTGAAACTGACGATTGACGACATTGCGAGCATTCAAGGCAGTCGCGCCCCGTGCGGGCGCGTGGATTGAAACATAAACTTTATTCATTTGGCGTCCTCGAACTTGGTCGCGCCCCGTGCGGGCGCGTGGATTGAAACGTAAATCTCATTCGGGTCGAACATCTGTTTTCTCCGTCGCGCCCCGTGCGGGCGCGTGGATTGAAACGCCAATGTCCCGTCCGAACGCTTCACGACGAGTCTGTCGCGCCCCGTGCGGGCGCGTGGATTGAAACTTTTCTTCTTCCGTCATGGCTGGCTCGTGTCCTAGTCGCGCCCCGTGCGGGCGCGTGGATTGAAACACGAAGGCGATCAAGGACGACGGACTTTCTGAAGTCGCGCCCCGTGCGGGCGCGTGGATTGAAACAAGTTCAGAATACAATTTTAGTTAAATTCAATAGTCGCGCCCCGTGCGGGCGCGTGGATTGAAACGCTGAAATCGGACGGGACGCAGCACGTGATACGGTCGCGCCCCGTGCGGGCGCGTGGATTGAAACGACGTGCTGATCGTGCTGATGCCCAGCAGTTTCAACCCAGCGGAATCACTGCACTTTCATACTGGTTCTTACAAGCTCTTTTCGCGTTTTATCCATTTCACTTCTTAGACGAGAGCCTGTTGATAAGTATCAGAATTCAAAACAATCGCATTAAAAACTTACCCACAGTAGTCGCACGCAGCCTGAACCAATTTGTCATCACGAACGCATTGGTATCCGCGCGCTTCCAGACCCGCGACGACCTCAATCATCGCTTCCGGCGGCAATTCCGGCATCATGCCGTTGAGAAAACTGTCGCCGAAACGGACGTGTCTATTGAAAATATCCTGCGGCATCCACTCCCACATTCGTTCCGGCGGGAAAAACGGAAAATCCCCGTCGTCGATGAATTCCGGTTCAAAGCCTTCATCCGGCGATTCCGGAACTCCCATGTAATCCAAAACCCATTCGTATCCGGATTTCGAAAGCATCATGTTGAGCTCGCGCCATGTCCCTGCCATATGAACGGCTTCCAGAAAATGTACACATGCGTAGGCATTCCATCGGGGGACGAATACGACACAACGACTGTCATTGAACACTCCGTATACAATTTCTTTGGATGCTACGTCTGGGCTGGTAATGTCTTTTTCGGAATTTATCCATTCGCCATAATCTGAGATGAACTGCTGCTGTGCATCATTGCGTTTCGTTAAAATATCTGGCATTTTATGTACTCTCCTTATTCGATGTGATCAACCTGACCTGATCATCTTTAGTCAATCACATCTGGTTTTCGAAATGCATCTTGTAGCAATTGCTTGGCTATGATTTGAGGATCCCGCAGTCGTGATACGGATATTTCATACGATGTGTTAGTGGCAAGTTCCGTAACGCTGACCATATCGAACGCATTTAGCTGTTTCTGTGCGCGCCAAAAATCCGTCGCCCCGCGAATCGTTGTGAGGGATTCGGCGTCGATGCGTCGTACCCAGAATCCTGGCGCTTGGATTTCAATGAAACGCCCTCGCACCCAATTCCAATTGTTGATCGCGTACACGCGGGGATCATTGCAGCCGCTGACCGAGCTCAGGAAGTTCAGCACGTCCTCTGAGATCCCACGGATGCGATAATTGGTTATTTCGGTAGCCGAGAGCGGGCTGAGCATGTTTCGGATGTTGATATTGTGATCGTCTTCTGGCAATTGGAGCATCTTCTTGCGTGCATAGATCGCATGCTCCGACGTGGTGACGTCGACAACTTGACCACCGGGAATTAGCCAGTACTTTCCACTCAACACGATGTGACTCTCCGCCAATTTAAAATTCAATTGAACCTGCAGACTTCAGCCTCTATTTCCTGCGCTTATAGCCAATCCATGGATATATGCTTGTTCTTCATCCTTTGGGATCTCACCGGAGATAATCTTGTCAGCTACAATGAGCGTTTTAATCACTCGTCCTGTTCGCTTATAGATGCCTCCCAAATCTAAAATGCGGTCATAATCGACACCCTTCCGCATCAATTCAATTGCTTTGGCGAAATCAGCGGTCTGGCCGTTTAGAATAAGCCTAACAATTTTGTGTTCACGCCGAGAAAGTGGCGTTGCCGTGCGTGTCGGGCCTCGCGGCTTCCACCGTCGCCCTCGACCGTTGTCATCATAGACGGTAATCTTGTGCGTCCTTGTCTTCATGCGTTCCTCCCGGTGTTCTTAACGAGTACAGAATTGATTGGCATTAATCCATCTGAGGAACATGCTGAATGTGAAACTTTGAGCCATTCTTGATGTTCACCCGGTTAAAATGGGATGCAGCATACGCCCGCACCATTCTCTCGATGGCGTTACAGTCCGCGCAGTCCAACCCGGCATCACTGTCGGCAAGCATTCGCACGCGCTCGTGGAGTTTTCCATTTCCGTCGTAGACCTCCAGAACAAAGCCGCTCCGCGTCCGGTGTAAAATATCACCCTTTGACTCAGATCCGAGATGGTCGATTGCGTCGTTCCACAGAACGTAGACATCGGGCAAGTTTTTTCGCCATCTTTCTTCAGCCGCAAAAGCGTCGGTGCGCGCACGCAAGAGGACCTCAGCTTTGGCGAAATCAGAGAAGGTCGCACGGCGGAAGAGGCTTCGATTGCGATCCGCTGACTTGTACGTAATTGCTCGGACCTCAGACGGATCAGACTCCGGTCCGTAAACAACTCCGCAGCGCAGTAGCGTTTTTGCCTTCGATACGACCTTAAAAAGATTGTAACTGCTCCTCCCAAAGGTACGGGTAAAATGGTCCGATGCGCAGACGAACGTATTGCCAATCTTGAGCTGTTCCAATTTTGTCAGCGGCCAAGAATCCACTAACGCATCGATTTCTGTTTGGACCTGGTTCGGTGTTTTCATATTTAAAAATCCTTGTTCTGCCGATCGTGGTTTCCCCACCGTTGTTGCAGCAACTCCTCTGTGTTCACGATTCGCTCGTTGCCGCATCGATCGCATTCAGCTTCCTCACGCGTGACGAATTGCCGCGCGTCCCGTAGATTCGATGTGTATGACTTCTTGCTTCCCGGAAGAGCCACGAACTTGCCGTCCTCGTTTCGTTTCAGCACGTACATGTAGTCTCCTTGTGCTTTGCAACCCAATCGGCCATTGGTTTACGCTCGCTTTCAATCATGATTCTTGCATTTTCATATGAATCGTAATCAAAGACATGCCACGCGAATTGTCCAAATTTTTGATGTGCCTTGGCAACCTCAGTGCGCAGACGGCGGGATCCGCCATCCGTGACTTTGATGGAAAGTCCATTTCCGCTCATTCGAGTCGCCACGTGAAATCGTTTGACTTCCGTCGGCGTGTAGACAATGACGTCGTCGATGTTGAGGATATGCTTCTCGGGCTGGGACGCGCACTGCCAGTTCGGCTTTTCGTACGGTCCGCCATTCGCGTCTTGCGCAGGGGTCGTCCACGACGCGCCGGGGTTCGACAGATTAGCGCTGCGCCAGATCAGAATGCCGCCACGGTTGACCAGCCAGTCGTGGATCCTCGCTGCGTCTTCCTCCCTGCATGCGTATGGGGTGCTCATTATTGTCTTCTCGTGGATTTAGCTCGTTTGTCTTGACAGTCCTCGTATTGCGCCATCCATGCGCCACAGACGGATTCGTGGTGTTCAGGTGGTTCATGGCTGACTGTCCTCGCGGGCCATAAACCTCCATTCTCGTCTCGAATGTAGATTCCTGTGAATCCGGGTTTTTCGTCGAGCAGAGTGATCCCTACCCGTTTTGGCGTGTATTTCTTTTTGATTCGGTCGTAGTCTTCCGGATATGTCGGAAGCGTTGTGTGTCTGAAATCTTTGTGTGGGTCGCCAAATTCCATTTAACTCTCCTGATCATTCAAGCACCAGTTCAAGCTGGTTGGGGTTATCATTAAACAAATTGCCTGACGCCAACGCGATCAGGTATTTGTAGTCATTGTCTGTCATGCGCTCTACCATTCTGGCGGCACCGATACTGACGCTCTCGCCATCCGGTTCGTACGGTATCGCCGCGCGATCCATGTAGAACTCCCGCAGTTTTTCGTCGTCGATGTTGTCGAGGACCTTTGTTTCATCCTCGGTTATCTCGAAGGTCTTGCGAATTGCCGTGCGGAAGTCTCCAGCGCCGTATGATTTCCATCCGCTCAAAAACTCCTCGTACTCGCGATTCGAAACATCGTTTTCGTCGAGGAATGGATAGTCGTCGAGCCGTGCCTCGATTTCGTCCCCGACTTCTGCGAACGGCGTTCCTGGCTGAACGAGGATGATTTCGAACCAGCCGCAGGCCCAATGTCCGAACTTGCAAACCTCGACATCGTCTGATTCACCGCCGAGCATTTCGAGCGCCGCTTTGAAGTTGCTCTCCGCAACTGGCCCACTGTCTCGATTGCGTCCGACGGGGACGACAAACCAGTCCTGGCGATCCGGGAGAAATGCGCCGGGGCAATCGAATCCGGAGGGTGCGTAATTTGAATAGGTTTCCATAACCCTATCTCTCTTTCTCGACGCACAACACGCCGCCGGGAGACACGTGCGGAATCAGCCAGCGATAAAAGTCAATCGAAGCCTTGTGGTCGTCGATGTATGTCCGGTAGTCGTTTTTCAATTTCGGATTCAGGTGAATCATGCGGACGGACTCTTCAGTCTGTTCTCGAATACTGTTGTGATGCGACGCGATAATGGCTTCAAAATCGGTTACGCTATTGCTCTTTCCGAAGTGACTTTCCAGCGCTCTCCGAACCCTGATTGCCTTCGTTTCGCCATGTAGTCCGCGTTCAAAGCGCTCCGGGATTTTGATGAAGAGCTCGGGGTATTCCCGGCGCACCGGCACTGGTACGTCAAGCTTACGCCGCACCGCCAGTTTAACGACAGCCTCATGTGTCACGCCGAACAGAGTTGAAATCCCATTTGGCACCAGGTTCTGAAACTTACCTCGATACGATGCCGCATGAATGCGGATTACGACCGAATCGTTCTTCCCCAGTTTTCGAACATCTGCCTGTTTTTTTGATGGTGTCATGTTTAGGCAAACGAGACCTTGATCTGAGCCATAACCGGGTCGATACAGATACGTAGCGCCGACCTGCATTTCAGAGAACGCCAACGCGGGAATCTTTTCGATACGCTTGCGAAGATCTGCTGCCATCTCCGGGCTCGTCATTCTGTGGTAGCCCCATTTGAAGGCGATCTCGGGCGGCGGCACATCAATACTTGTAGTTTCCAATACATCATTCTCAGTCTTCATTCTTTGCTCCATAGTCGTTTTATTTTTTAAGTGGCAGTGAGTCGATTCGTCTATTTTGTTTCGCTCTGCCGATCTCGATGCCAGCGCGGTTTTCGCGTTACTCAACGGTCAAACCATCTACCTGCATCGCTGCAACCAACTCCTCGGCATACCGATGCTCGACCGCGAACGACGCGTTTCCCAGCCATTGCCATGATTCGAGCGATACGTTTTCATGGACCCATTCGAGTGACGATTGAGTCAACGCAACGAACAAAATGACACCGCCGGAACGACTGATTTGAATGTCTATAGTCTCTGGGTTTTTAGGCATAACTATTTCCTCCGTTCCGCGCGCTCTGAACCGCCATCAGAAATGCTGCGTCGTGACGATCAATATCCAAGCCGGAAATTGAGCGGCCTTCACTCCCTAAATTGTGAATGTTTAACGAATAATTCCAGAGCCGTTGGCATTGCTCATCGCGCAATCGATACGTGAATAACCAGAGGAGATTTGATCGATCCCACAGGACTTCGCCGCTACCCCAATGATATGATTCACCGACCGCGTGCCCGAGTGCGTTTAGCCAACGCCTTCCGCCCGTCAAGAACGCGCAAGGAACGCTGATTAACGGCTCTGACTTCATCGATTCGAATTGAGCACGTGGTACGTGGTAGTGCGGATCCATCTTGTCGAGAGGATAGGACATCGGAACGGCAGATCCCGGAGCGAGGTAGATCGCGTGACTTTTGTTTGGAATAGAATATGCAATGACGGTTTCCCGACCGCCAAACAGAGTCTTGGTTCTGTCCCAAGCCTCTAATATCGAGCAGAATTTAGCAAATGACTGAATAGTGAAGTCAGTCTCGAACGCTACTATCTTGGAACGGGATTCGCTGACAGTTTCACACAGGTCGTCCCCGTGAATAGACCATGCGACGCCAGTGCGCACGCCGCCCTCGACTATTATCCGCCGGAGAATTTTAAGTTTTTTAGGATCTGTTTCACTGTCAATATGAACTTTGTGACGAACAACTGGCATGGGAACTCCGTTTGGCGTAAAAAAAACAAGCCCTCATCGCAATGCGATCAGGGCCGATTTAAGCGTCATTCGGAGTCCTCATCGCAAAAAAGACTGTGCCACCGTTCTCGTTGTCGAGTCGGTTGGCTGAGCGTCGTTGGGTCTTTCGCCCTCGGCTCATCTTGATGATGTACTACTTATACCCTGCCGATTCGCACTTGTCAAATTTTAGCCGGTTACTCTCGTGGTCGTCTGCTTATCTTCGATTCAGTTGCTGATTTTTTGATAGGATGTCGCCCGATCCAAATCACAGGTTTTCCACGGTCACTCAGTCCCACGATGATGCCGTCGGCGGATTGGTTTTCGTCGCAGATTTCGTCAACGGCCTTGAGATGTTCCGTGAGTTCCTTTGCAAGCGATTTCGACGCATGTTCGAGATCTTTTCCTGCCGCAATAATCGATGGAAATTCGGCCATGTGACCGAACCAACCACGGGTGGTCTTCGTGAATAGTCCGCGATAAACATTTCCGTTTGGATTTACGTCGGCAAGCGCACTAATCCAAAACGGGCGCACTTTTCGTTCACGCGCTATCCATGCCCATTTCTCCGCTTTTTTCATAGCCCACGGGTCGCCGCTCTTCGCCATCCGCTCCAACTGCTTTCGGATCGCAGCGCGTTGCCGTTGGGCTATTGCTATATTTTCAGGCGGGCCGACTTCGACTGGAATGCCGTCTATTATTTTGATCTCGTCACTCGTGCGCTTTCGAGCTGCGTTCTCTTTACGTGTGTGGCGTTTCATTTTGAGTTCTCCTGTTGTTGGGCGGTTAAGCCGGATTCTACTTGTTGTTCAATTGTTGTTTGCTGCTGCTTTCCATCTTTTTCAAAGTCTCGTCAATTCGTTTCTTCATCGGTTCCAACTTTGCATCTGTGTCGCGATTCAATTTGTTGATGTGATGGTTTTCGGCGATCGCTATTATCAGCATGCCACCGAATAATAGTAGAGTTGGCCACGGGTCAATCATCATGTCGTATTCCTTTCGATGGTTTAGTCTGGGTTTCTGACCGTCAGCAATCGGCTGACAGTCGATTTACTAGCACCTGTCTTATTCGCTATCTGGCGTAACGACATGCCCTGCTGCCGAAGCTGTTTGATTTCATTTTCGTCAGCATCAGATTTCGGACGGCCTAGCTGTTTTCCCTCAGCGACTGCACGACGCAAGCCTGCCCTGACACGATCGACGATGATGTTTCGCTCTAATTCCGCCATCGCGGCAATGATCGTAAAAATGGCGGATCCCAGAGGCGAGCTTGTGTCGATGTTCTCTTGAAAAGATACAAAGGAAACGTTTAACTGGCGGAGTTCCTCCAAAGTCGTGACCAGGTGCTTGACCGATCTGGCGAAGCGGTCGAAGCGCCAGACCAGCACAACGTCGATCTGGCGCTTCTTCGCTCTATTCATCATTTTATCCAAGGCCGGACGAGTTGCTTTAGTTCCGGAAATGCCAGTGTCAACGAACTCTTCCGCGACGGTCCAGCCTCGATCGAGACAATACCTTCGTAGGTCGATCAACTGATTGTCTGCCGTTTGGTCGG
>Ga0194042_1000600_pt1 | contig 12128 bp, 15 predicted proteins | sample JunL4412m_MetaG_FD_148974 | JGI IMG/M metagenome (GOLD analysis project Ga0194042, IMG submission 148974) | Anoxic zone freshwater microbial communities from boreal shield lake in IISD Experimental Lakes Area, Ontario, Canada - Jun2016-L442-12m | ecosystem: Environmental > Aquatic > Freshwater >...
AAGGCATTCGCTTTCCAATGTCGTCCATTGCGGTTTCAATCCACGCGCCCGCACGGGGCGCGACCTCCCTCTAAAATGTACCAGACTGATCCGAGCTGTTTCAATCCACGCGCCCGCACGGGGCGCGACAATCGGCATCGGTCAACCTGCTGCGGCACTGGTGTTTCAATCCACGCGCCCGCACGGGGCGCGACTTCCAATCCCGACAGAATGGATGCTGGATTTCCGTTTCAATCCACGCGCCCGCACGGGGCGCGACTGAATTTCGTAGCGCCTTTCGGAGCGAAAAACGGGTTTCAATCCACGCGCCCGCACGGGGCGCGACAAAAGTATTTAGGCCATTGCGGAAGCCGGTTTTCGTTTCAATCCACGCGCCCGCACGGGGCGCGACTGTAAACCAGTTGCCGCCCCGTTGCATCATAGGCGTTTCAATCCACGCGCCCGCACGGGGCGCGACCTCCCGATCGACGGCGGCACATCGGCGGTCGAAGAAGTTTCAATCCACGCGCCCGCACGGGGCGCGACTTGTATCCGCCGCGTTCAAATACCCCATTGCTGGTTTCAATCCACGCGCCCGCACGGGGCGCGACCGAAAGCCCCACCCGTTTCCTTAGCGCGTTTTTCGTTTCAATCCACGCGCCCGCACGGGGCGCGACCTGTTGCTGTTCCAGTGCCGCGCCGGTATTGCGTGTTTCAATCCACGCGCCCGCACGGGGCGCGACCTGCACCCGGCGATTGTTAAGCAATCGCAATACTTGTTTCAATCCACGCGCCCGCACGGGGCGCGACACGCTGCGAAAGTAGAGGCAGCAGAGAAGCAGGTTTCAATCCACGCGCCCGCACGGGGCGCGACATGAAGGCTGGAGCAGCCCCAGATACGGTTCCGAGTTTCAATCCACGCGCCCGCACGGGGCGCGACCTACGCGCATCGCCCGCGTGATCGTAGTGTACGCGCGTTTCAATCCACGCGCCCGCACGGGGCGCGACTAAAAAAAGACCAGAACAGGTCAAGCCGAGGCTTGTTTCAATCCACGCGCCCGCACGGGGCGCGACCGACATATTTCCAGAATTGTTGCATTTGACTATTGTTTCAATCCACGCGCCCGCACGGGGCGCGACACGTATCATCGTTTTTACATCCACGGAGAAACTTGTTTCAATCCACGCGCCCGCACGGGGCGCGACCAAATCCGATTGAATAGAATAGATTACCTACATCGGTTTCAATCCACGCGCCCGCACGGGGCGCGACAAAGTCAATCCGTTGGTCAATCCCGTCGAATGTGTTTCAATCCACGCGCCCGCACGGGGCGCGACGCGGCGTCGGCAAAACAACGCTTTCAATCCTATGTTTCAATCCACGCGCCCGCACGGGGCGCGACGCCCGAACGCGGCAAGGGTTCAATTTTGCTTGTGTTTCAATCCACGCGCCCGCACGGGGCGCGACGCGGCATTCAAGGCGAAGTTCCTTGCTCTAATGGTTTCAATCCACGCGCCCGCACGGGGCGCGACCAAATGACATTCGCGGGATTCTGGACTGTAGCCAGTTTCAATCCACGCGCCCGCACGGGGCGCGACAGTATTGCCGCACGGCTGGCGCAAAGAACAAATTGTTTCAATCCACGCGCCCGCACGGGGCGCGACATAAACCGTGTCGGGACACATTCCATCGTGATGTTGTTTCAATCCACGCGCCCGCACGGGGCGCGACCCTTCGCGCAAGTGGTTCTCTTCTTAAAAATCACGTTTCAATCCACGCGCCCGCACGGGGCGCGACCTTGTGCGCCACTCGCTTGAGCAAACGGCAAGTTAGTTTCAATCCACGCGCCCGCACGGGGCGCGACGCAGTTTGAGGCGAGAATATACCGACTACAGAAGTTTCAATCCACGCGCCCGCACGGGGCGCGACGGCGTCTTTTCCAGCTTGAGTGCTTGTGAACTTGTTTCAATCCACGCGCCCGCACGGGGCGCGACGACGTTGAAGATTTGAACGCGGGGAACGATGAGGTTTCAATCCACGCGCCCGCACGGGGCGCGACAGAAGTTTATTCTCATCATGCTTTCGACACTCGTTTCAATCCACGCGCCCGCACGGGGCGCGACCGCGACTCAGGTTGGTGGTATCGCCGACAATTTGGTTTCAATCCACGCGCCCGCACGGGGCGCGACTTGAAAGCGGCGTAATGCTGAAGCCGTTCGTGGCGTTTCAATCCACGCGCCCGCACGGGGCGCGACCATATTCGGAACCTCCAAGCCACTGTCCGTTTGGGTTTCAATCCACGCGCCCGCACGGGGCGCGACGACCTTCCGGCGTGTTTACCGCGTCCGTCTGAATGTTTCAATCCACGCGCCCGCACGGGGCGCGACGACAGCCGAGAGAGCGCCGACCACTACAACCGTTGTTTCAATCCACGCGCCCGCACGGGGCGCGACCATCGCCAAAACAAAGCGCGTGTTGGTAACCGCTGTTTCAATCCACGCGCCCGCACGGGGCGCGACTCGAATTAACCCCGGTAAGGCATGTAAACAATTTGTTTCAATCCACGCGCCCGCACGGGGCGCGACGCTGGACTCGGGCAAGCTCGACGGACAAATCATTCGTTTCAATCCACGCGCCCGCACGGGGCGCGACGCACCGAACGTCCCGACGGCTCGATTGCCTATTCGTTTCAATCCACGCGCCCGCACGGGGCGCGACTCCCGGCTGGCTGGCTCTCGATTGGTCGCTACGTGTTTCAATCCACGCGCCCGCACGGGGCGCGACGCGTCTTGTCGTTAGGTCCCATGCGTAAAGGTTTGTTTCAATCCACGCGCCCGCACGGGGCGCGACTCGAATCCGTAGCGGGCTAATGGTTTTACTAATCGTTTCAATCCACGCGCCCGCACGGGGCGCGACGCGGCGGCGGTGGCTGCGCATTTCAAGAGCATGTTTCAATCCACGCGCCCGCACGGGGCGCGACATATAAATTGATGTGGTAATGGTATCGCAACATTGGTTTCAATCCACGCGCCCGCACGGGGCGCGACCTTAGGCTTAAAGTTTTACTTTACGGGCGCGATTGTTTCAATCCACGCGCCCGCACGGGGCGCGACCCCACGAATGACCCGCCCAGAGCGCGACCAGTAAGTTTCAATCCACGCGCCCGCACGGGGCGCGACGTTAAATTAGTGTACAAAAACCTTGACACCCTTGTTTCAATCCACGCGCCCGCACGGGGCGCGACAGTATCGACCTTCGAATTTATCGGAAGTAGTAGGTTTCAATCCACGCGCCCGCACGGGGCGCGACTCAAACAAAAGGAAAAGGAAAACATATGCAATTGTTTCAATCCACGCGCCCGCACGGGGCGCGACCCCCCCTTCGCACGCGCACGCATTGTGAGTGCGGTTTCAATCCACGCGCCCGCACGGGGCGCGACGCAATCGCAGCTATCAACGCGATTACCAGTCCAGTTTCAATCCACGCGCCCGCACGGGGCGCGACCCATCATTTGAATATCGGGCATCGCGGCAATTTTGTTTCAATCCACGCGCCCGCACGGGGCGCGACCCCGTACCGCCGGGACCGCTGTCGGTGAACGGAACGTTTCAATCCACGCGCCCGCACGGGGCGCGACCCGAGCTTTCCTTCTTGCATCGCCACCTCGAGATTGTTTCAATCCACGCGCCCGCACGGGGCGCGACCTTCGTCTTCTGGTGATTTCTGATTTCTCAGAGCAGTTTCAATCCACGCGCCCGCACGGGGCGCGACCCACGAATGACCCGCCCAGAGCGCGACCAGTAAGTTTCAATCCACGCGCCCGCACGGGGCGCGACAAACGCAGATCGTTCTACCACGTGGATACCCGTTGTTTCAATCCACGCGCCCGCACGGGGCGCGACTCCGGCGAACCAGAACCGCGCCGCGCCACTGAAGTTTCAATCCACGCGCCCGCACGGGGCGCGACTTTCCAGCGTTTCGGCCCAGTAGTTAGGCACGAAGGTTTCAATCCACGCGCCCGCACGGGGCGCGACGCGTTCCCCTTCGCGCACGCATTGTGAGTGCGTTTCAATCCACGCGCCCGCACGGGGCGCGACGCAAGTTATGCACCCCGATTTCAAGCCTGAACTGTTTCAATCCACGCGCCCGCACGGGGCGCGACGGAAATCCGTATCGGCCATCATCTCCTGGAACACGTTTCAATCCACGCGCCCGCACGGGGCGCGACCCTGAATCAAGTTACCCAATCCCTGGGCGTTCTGGTTTCAATCCACGCGCCCGCACGGGGCGCGACTCCGCCGGGAGTTTGATACGACCAGCCCATGCTTGTTTCAATCCACGCGCCCGCACGGGGCGCGACCATCCGCAGCCCAGTCCCAAAATCCTTTTTCGTTGTTTCAATCCACGCGCCCGCACGGGGCGCGACCTAAGGCGATTTTTCTAAACTCGACGATTTTTATGTTTCAATCCACGCGCCCGCACGGGGCGCGACGTCGCGGCCTTTGCTGCCAAAGTAATGTTGGCCGTTTCAATCCACGCGCCCGCACGGGGCGCGACGTTTGAAGACAAAGAACGAAGCGGTCAATATTGGGTTTCAATCCACGCGCCCGCACGGGGCGCGACCGGGCTGGTTCTGGCAAACGTGAATAAGTATTTGCCGTTTCAATCCACGCGCCCGCACGGGGCGCGACTTAAACCGATCCGTGCCTATTGTTTCCGATGCATGTTTCAATCCACGCGCCCGCACGGGGCGCGACGGAAATCCGTATCGGCCATCATCTCCTGGAACACGTTTCAATCCACGCGCCCGCACGGGGCGCGACGGCAATCCGCCCGCATTGTTCCGCCGCTATTATCGTTTCAATCCACGCGCCCGCACGGGGCGCGACAAATAGCGGCCTGTTTCAGTTGGGACGCGTGGCTGTTTCAATCCACGCGCCCGCACGGGGCGCGACCATCATTTGAATATCGGTCATCGCGGCAATTTTGTTTCAATCCACGCGCCCGCACGGGGCGCGACGTCGGCACCGTCATCCCAACCTTGAGAGTAAATTGTTTCAATCCACGCGCCCGCACGGGGCGCGACACCTAACGGGGTATGGACACTATGGCGGTCGATTGTTTCAATCCACGCGCCCGCACGGGGCGCGACTGGTTAGTGTGCGATAGAGTTTACTCATTAAGCGTTTCAATCCACGCGCCCGCACGGGGCGCGACCGACCTTCCGGCGTGTTTACCGCGTCCGTCTGAATGTTTCAATCCACGCGCCCGCACGGGGCGCGACAACGATAGATGAGTATCGACCGTTATCTTACGTGTTTCAATCCACGCGCCCGCACGGGGCGCGACGATTTCCGGTAGAGGCAAGTATCAATAATGGTTGTTTCAATCCACGCGCCCGCACGGGGCGCGACCTACGTTCAAAACTGTACATAGTGCTCTCGCGTGTTTCAATCCACGCGCCCGCACGGGGCGCGACGACGCATCTCTGCAAACATGGACAACGCAAGTGTGTTTCAATCCACGCGCCCGCACGGGGCGCGACGCATAAAAGGCGACTATCGCGACGTGGCAAAATGGTTTCAATCCACGCGCCCGCACGGGGCGCGACTCCAAACTCAGCGGACTGAGCGGACCATATCGTTGTTTCAATCCACGCGCCCGCACGGGGCGCGACGGTGTATCGTCCCGATAACCGGCGGGGCCGAATATGTTTCAATCCACGCGCCCGCACGGGGCGCGACATGGCTATCGTCGCGGAGAAGGCGTTTAAGGTTGTTTCAATCCACGCGCCCGCACGGGGCGCGACAGAGGTAGAAACTCTTCAACCTATCGGCCACCATGTTTCAATCCACGCGCCCGCACGGGGCGCGACGAATTTAACGGGTTATCTTACGTTAATTTAGGTGTTTCAATCCACGCGCCCGCACGGGGCGCGACCAAGGTTTGCTTCTCACGAATGGTTTACTTGCCGACGTTTCAATCCACGCGCCCGCACGGGGCGCGACACGACTATCGGAACTTCCCGATAACATCAAAGTTGTTTCAATCCACGCGCCCGCACGGGGCGCGACGATGATCGGAGCCTTCGTGCTCGCATAGCCACATGTTTCAATCCACGCGCCCGCACGGGGCGCGACAATACATATCGGTCGAGTCCTTACACACGTGGATGTTTCAATCCACGCGCCCGCACGGGGCGCGACTTTGCGATTTGAATGCACAAGCGTATGAACTATACGTTTCAATCCACGCGCCCGCACGGGGCGCGACAATAACCAGCGGCCTTTATCTCTTGTTCTGGATTGTTTCAATCCACGCGCCCGCACGGGGCGCGACTTAACTGTTGGAAGTAAACGCAGCGTATGGAGTGTTTCAATCCACGCGCCCGCACGGGGCGCGACGATTAAACCCATAGACTGCGAACTTCCGGCTTGCGTTTCAATCCACGCGCCCGCACGGGGCGCGACTTTACGTCCACGATTGCGCGATGAATAATCTGCGTGTTTCAATCCACGCGCCCGCACGGGGCGCGACTTTGATCCGGCAACACATTAAGAATGCCAGAAATGTTTCAATCCACGCGCCCGCACGGGGCGCGACGTAGGCGAGGCAAGTGCAGCATATGCAACAATGGGTTTCAATCCACGCGCCCGCACGGGGCGCGACCACGGCGGTCTTCCGTCTTGTCTTCGCGCAATGTTTCAATCCACGCGCCCGCACGGGGCGCGACTCTGGATTTGGCACAATTCGTCGAAAGTCTTTGGTTTCAATCCACGCGCCCGCACGGGGCGCGACCGCAATGAAAGCATCAAGGTTTCATCGTGGTGAAGTTTCAATCCACGCGCCCGCACGGGGCGCGACATGAACACAAAGAGGAACAGAACGCCGCTAGAAGGTTTCAATCCACGCGCCCGCACGGGGCGCGACGCGCAAGAAGTTGAAGAAACGAATTCTTGAATTGTTTCAATCCACGCGCCCGCACGGGGCGCGACGTAAAGAATGAAACATATTCTAATGTGGATTCTGTTTCAATCCACGCGCCCGCACGGGGCGCGACCAATCGCGTATCGTTTCATTTTCGTTTCCTATCTGTTTCAATCCACGCGCCCGCACGGGGCGCGACTAAGAGGGATAAGACATGGCAGCACCGACTTATACGTTTCAATCCACGCGCCCGCACGGGGCGCGACGCGACGGAATCCTGCCGCGCTTCCCGATATGGGATGTTTCAATCCACGCGCCCGCACGGGGCGCGACCCCGGCGACTTGCGAACCTTGCCTACCTCATCCTTGTTTCAATCCACGCGCCCGCACGGGGCGCGACGCGCGAAACTGTTCTATCAATACTAAACTGATTGTTTCAATCCACGCGCCCGCACGGGGCGCGACTGTATCGTCCCGATAACCGGCGGGGCCGAATATGTTTCAATCCACGCGCCCGCACGGGGCGCGACAGAAGCAAAGCGTGGTAGACAGTTAATCGTAATTGTTTCAATCCACGCGCCCGCACGGGGCGCGACCAAAGTCAATCCATTGGTCAATCCCGTAGAATGTGTTTCAATCCACGCGCCCGCACGGGGCGCGACATGAAAACACTTTTAACAACAATCAAACACAATGTTTCAATCCACGCGCCCGCACGGGGCGCGACGAAGCATCATCCGCATCGGCGGACCAAAAGACAAAGTTTCAATCCACGCGCCCGCACGGGGCGCGACGTTCGTCGCGAATCGCGTGAGCCGTGCGAAGGTTGTTTCAATCCACGCGCCCGCACGGGGCGCGACAGTATCGGGATTTGTTGCTTCGTTGTATTCGGTGTTTCAATCCACGCGCCCGCACGGGGCGCGACCCGGCGACTTGCGAACCTTGCCTACCTCATCCTTGTTTCAATCCACGCGCCCGCACGGGGCGCGACCCGATTCGAGATGGACCATTCCGTTTTGGTACTTGTTTCAATCCACGCGCCCGCACGGGGCGCGACGAAGGCCACGCCGCATCAAGTTCGGAATAAACAGTTTCAATCCACGCGCCCGCACGGGGCGCGACGGTGTATCGTCCCGATAACCAGCGGGGCCGAATATGTTTCAATCCACGCGCCCGCACGGGGCGCGACTCGCTCTCAATATCGTAGTGCAATCCGCTCTTTTGTTTCAATCCACGCGCCCGCACGGGGCGCGACGTTGACCAATTACGTTGAAAGCTTCGAACGTCCAGTTTCAATCCACGCGCCCGCACGGGGCGCGACGTCAATCCCGAACTCCAACGCAGCGCCCATCACGTTTCAATCCACGCGCCCGCACGGGGCGCGACCGTATTCGCACAATCAAGCCGCAGTTTTGTACGGTTTCAATCCACGCGCCCGCACGGGGCGCGACCCGTTTAGAATCGAATCTAACACCCAAAATCAGTGTTTCAATCCACGCGCCCGCACGGGGCGCGACCACCGCGAGCACGGGCAAATACTTTCGACGACATGTTTCAATCCACGCGCCCGCACGGGGCGCGACCTTCCCTTCCCTTCCCTTCCCTTCCCACAAGAGGCGTGTTTCAATCCACGCGCCCGCACGGGGCGCGACACCGAGCACGAAGCTGAATCTTCACTATGAAACGGTTTCAATCCACGCGCCCGCACGGGGCGCGACAAATGGCTATCGTTGCAGAGAAGGCGTTTAAGGGTTTCAATCCACGCGCCCGCACGGGGCGCGACGCCAGTGAGTGAGTTTAGACCGATAACCGCGGATGTTTCAATCCACGCGCCCGCACGGGGCGCGACGATTTCCGCTCCACGATCAATAATGTCAAATTTGTTTCAATCCACGCGCCCGCACGGGGCGCGACAAGCCAAACGCGCCGGACTGGACAAGAAATCGGGTTTCAATCCACGCGCCCGCACGGGGCGCGACCGGGAAGCAATGCGGGTTCAAATCCATGAGCTTGTTTCAATCCACGCGCCCGCACGGGGCGCGACGAGAACCCTTCCATCCTTTGTACTGCAAAATATCAGTTTCAATCCACGCGCCCGCACGGGGCGCGACGCATGGCTCGTGCAATGCCACGTGGATTTGGAAAGTTTCAATCCACGCGCCCGCACGGGGCGCGACTTACCCCAACGCAAAGGAGCGAAGTATGAAAAAGTTTCAATCCACGCGCCCGCACGGGGCGCGACCGGCAATATCTCCCGACAATCGCCATGATAAATGTTTCAATCCACGCGCCCGCACGGGGCGCGACGAGGGTTGTTGATTGTGAACTACTCAAAACGTTTAGTTTCAATCCACGCGCCCGCACGGGGCGCGACATTGACGCGATACTTAACAACAAAACCGAATTTGTTTCAATCCACGCGCCCGCACGGGGCGCGACCCAGAAATGACCGTACCAGAACCGGGAATAGCGGTTTCAATCCACGCGCCCGCACGGGGCGCGACTCCCTTCCCTTCCCTTCCCTTCCCACAAGAGGCGTGTTTCAATCCACGCGCCCGCACGGGGCGCGACCCGACAAACTGCCTTATGCGGTGGCAATGTGGCCGTTTCAATCCACGCGCCCGCACGGGGCGCGACAATCGTGATTATAACATTGAAGCTGGCGTTCTGGTTTCAATCCACGCGCCCGCACGGGGCGCGACACGCTTTCGCTCGGATTTGTCGTCCGACAAGACGTTTCAATCCACGCGCCCGCACGGGGCGCGACTCAAATGGCATACGGCTTTGATAACATGTCGCAGTTTCAATCCACGCGCCCGCACGGGGCGCGACTCTCACACTCAAAATCAGTGGCGGGAAGGAGAGGTTTCAATCCACGCGCCCGCACGGGGCGCGACACGGCAATATCTCCCGACAATCGCCATGATAAATGTTTCAATCCACGCGCCCGCACGGGGCGCGACCCGGTAGGGAATGATGAATGACAAGGACACAGTGTTTCAATCCACGCGCCCGCACGGGGCGCGACTTTGCGATTTGAATGCACAAGCGTATGAACTATACGTTTCAATCCACGCGCCCGCACGGGGCGCGACGCGCATCGGTTGAAGGCGGTTTCATTTTTGGATTGGTTTCAATCCACGCGCCCGCACGGGGCGCGACACGGCATTTCGATCATTTCATCATATGCACGAGTTTCAATCCACGCGCCCGCACGGGGCGCGACGATGTTGCCAGCGGGAAAACCTTGGAGTGTTTGGGTTTCAATCCACGCGCCCGCACGGGGCGCGACACTTTGTGGCGTTCGATTGACGGCGGGAATTTGGGGTTTCAATCCACGCGCCCGCACGGGGCGCGACATCGGTTTTGTATTCAAGCCACCACACGCACTGGGTTTCAATCCACGCGCCCGCACGGGGCGCGACCACAATCGGCACTCAATCCGGCAAAATGGACGACGTTTCAATCCACGCGCCCGCACGGGGCGCGACTGAAACCCATAAGGGCCGGAGCGGGAGTAGCCATGTTTCAATCCACGCGCCCGCACGGGGCGCGACTGAACCGGCACGTCGAATGTTTCGTGGAACTCTTTGTTTCAATCCACGCGCCCGCACGGGGCGCGACAACCCACACAGAACGTCGGCAAACAGTGTATTGGTTTCAATCCACGCGCCCGCACGGGGCGCGACTTGGCCTTGTGCGGCTCGAAGGATTCGGGTAAGGGTTTCAATCCACGCGCCCGCACGGGGCGCGACCCGATTCGAGATGGACCATTCCGTTTTGGTACTTGTTTCAATCCACGCGCCCGCACGGGGCGCGACCGGAGGTTGAAACTCTTGAACCTATCGGCCACCATGTTTCAATCCACGCGCCCGCACGGGGCGCGACCCGGCAATGAATCCCGATTGGGGACTTGCGACGGTTTCAATCCACGCGCCCGCACGGGGCGCGACCTGATTACCAAACGGCGCTGGCTGCGGTCAATTCAGTTTCAATCCACGCGCCCGCACGGGGCGCGACGCCACTCGCGGCAAGCTTGCGGGTTTGACGATTGTTTCAATCCACGCGCCCGCACGGGGCGCGACTTTGCGGACAATGCGCAATAATGTCATTGGTGACGTTTCAATCCACGCGCCCGCACGGGGCGCGACCAAGTTGAACTTCTCGTCATTGCGCGAAGACAAGTTTCAATCCACGCGCCCGCACGGGGCGCGACCATTGTCTCAGAACGACGCAGCAGGCCGTGGATGTTTCAATCCACGCGCCCGCACGGGGCGCGACAGCGAGAATTTCGAGTGCCATTGACCATTATGCGTTTCAATCCACGCGCCCGCACGGGGCGCGACATTCGTCGCCGGTTGAGTCGCTGATGCGCGTTCGTTGTTTCAATCCACGCGCCCGCACGGGGCGCGACAGAGGTTTGCAGCCCTTTAAAGGTTGAAGGCAAGTTTCAATCCACGCGCCCGCACGGGGCGCGACATGAAATCGTTTCGCCAAGTGTTTCCATAACATGTTTCAATCCACGCGCCCGCACGGGGCGCGACCAAGGCGGCTGGGATACCTCAGGCTGTGGTGTCGCGTTTCAATCCACGCGCCCGCACGGGGCGCGACGGGCAAAAAGGGCACGGCGCGATGGTGGCGCATGTTTCAATCCACGCGCCCGCACGGGGCGCGACGGTGGAGCGGGTGACATCGAACGCCCAGGCGGTGTTTCAATCCACGCGCCCGCACGGGGCGCGACGAAGATGCTCGACGCGATGAAGATCGCAAACGAGTTTCAATCCACGCGCCCGCACGGGGCGCGACGATCGAGATTTCGGATGCGTGCGGCGAATTGCGTGTTTCAATCCACGCGCCCGCACGGGGCGCGACGTTGGCGGGATGTTGTCAGCCTCAGACGGCGGTGTTTCAATCCACGCGCCCGCACGGGGCGCGACCAAAGGTGTGGCTCTCACAATAGTTCCATTGCAGTTTCAATCCACGCGCCCGCACGGGGCGCGACCAAAAACGATGGCTCGGTCGATGACTTGGTGAAGTTTCAATCCACGCGCCCGCACGGGGCGCGACGTTTGTCCTGGCTCAACAGGGTGGCGCTGAAGTCGTGTTTCAATCCACGCGCCCGCACGGGGCGCGACTGAGCGATGCTCGGACGCCGACGAGCCATACGCAGTTTCAATCCACGCGCCCGCACGGGGCGCGACCCGCCCTTCACGACGAGGGG
>Ga0194042_1000601_pt1 | contig 12122 bp, 9 predicted proteins | sample JunL4412m_MetaG_FD_148974 | JGI IMG/M metagenome (GOLD analysis project Ga0194042, IMG submission 148974) | Anoxic zone freshwater microbial communities from boreal shield lake in IISD Experimental Lakes Area, Ontario, Canada - Jun2016-L442-12m | ecosystem: Environmental > Aquatic > Freshwater >...
TCTTCACTCACAACGATTGCTACGAGATCACCGACGAAACGAACTGTGTCAATTGCTAAATACGGAAACAACATTGCCTTATTCATCATGCCGTTCGCAGGACCAGCTGGCGCGATATCAATATCAGCCGCTGTCCAAACCGCGCGAATACCTGGCATTGATAGCGCTTCGGAAGCATCAATGCTGAGTAGACGCGCATGCGCCATTGATGAACGAACAAATGTGAGATGCAATGCGCCTGGCATTGGCAGGTTTGCAATGTATGTTCCCTCGCCTGTTAAGAAGCGTGGGTCTTCAATACGAACTACTCGTGTTCCAAGGATGCTCATGCTGACCAGCCTCCGTCAACGACAAATTCTGATCCGGTTGAATATGCACTGTCATCGCTACCGAGATACAACGCAAGACGTGCAACGTGAATGGGCTCTGCTTCGTACCCGAGAGGAATACGTGTGCGCACTGCTTCGCGCACACCTTCGCCGGCTTCATCAAATGTTTGCAACATTGGAGTATCGATAATGCCAGGGTGAATGGAGTTCACACGAACACCAAACGGTGCTAATTCTTTTGCGACACCTTTCGTCATTCCGCGCACTGCCCACTTACTTGCACCGTATGCAAGGAAACCGGGTGTGCCGTTGAGACCAGCGACAGAAGAGATGTTGACGATGCTTCCCTTGCCGCGACTCACCATGTGTGCAGCGACCGACTTCATACCAAGGAATACGCCGGTGACGTTGATGTCCATCGTGCGCGTGAATGCAGGAAGCGTTGTGTCAAGCACGGAACCGCGCTCGAAAATTCCGGCATTATTAACAAGGATGTCTATCTGACCGAATGTTTCAAGTACTGAAGCAACGACTGCAGTCCAGTCATCTTCGTTCGTCACATCGTGATGAAGAAATACACACTTGGAACCGTCAGGTGACAAACGCTTTGCGGTTTCTTGTCCGACTGAGTCAAGCACGTCGGTGATGACGACTCGGGCCCCTTCATCGATAAAGAGTTGCGCTTCAGATGCACCCATGCCACGCGCACCACCAGTAATTAGTGCGACTTTGCCTTCAAGACGAGATTTTCCCATGTGGGAATTGTACTCGGCGACCTTGCCAAGGCTTTAGTGAACGGCTTCAGCCTTGTCGTCTGTGCGAATTTGCAATACAAGTCGCACCGCAACAATGAGAAGAAGCGATGCAAAGAGCACATTCGAGACCGTGTCAGACATATGAGCCGAGATCCAACCACCCACGATGGCTGATGGAATCCCCGACAACCCCACGGCTGCTGCGGCGCGAAGATCCACATTCTTCTTCGTGCGGTTTCGGTACGTACCCATAAGTGAGGTGGGGATGATGACTGACACCGATGTTCCCTTAGCCATGGCTGACGGCAAGTGCAAAAGCATCATCATCGCGGGGACCATAATGACTCCCCCGCCAACACCGAGTAATCCGGCGAGAATTCCTGTTGCAACACCAATTGCTATCAATGCGACAATGTGACCGATGGAAAGGGTTGTGCGTGTTCCCGATTCAATCGGCAGAAATAACCGGATAGCTGTGACGAGAAGAATGCCCGCAAAGGCAATAGCAAGCGTGCGGTGTGGCAATACATGCAGAAGTTTTGTTCCCAGAATTGCCCCAACAAGAGCACCCGCTGCGAGGCACATTCCTACTCGCCAATCAACATGATCATGGCTCCAATACGACACCAATGATGCAGCCGAAATTGGCAGAACTGCGGCCAACGATGTGCCATGGGCAATGCGTTGATCCATCTTTGCAACAAGCACGAGGCCAGGAACAATGAGAATTCCCCCACCAACCCCAAACATGCCCGATAAGAAACCGGCGGCGATGCCGACAAGGACGACTGTCAGTATCGGAGCCGCTTCTGCGGGGGCGGACATTGAATGGGTATTTGACATATTTTCTCCTCGTAGATATTCCCACATCTCGGTTCATTCCGTAAGTTTCTAGGAATGAGGAAGATCAGTCCTTTCCTGTTGCTGGCCAGTTCGTCACTTGTTCTCGTGTCGTGCGTCTCATTCGGGGCAAAATCTCAGACCAATAGTGACCGACTTTCTCCGCTTGTCTCGCAAATTGCATCACATTGCACGGATTTAGATGCACCCGAACTTGGCGAAGGAAAATTGTGTATCGATAACGGCTTCAGAATTGCGGCAGACGATTTTTCATTTTCGAACTGGGGCCGATCAACACAGGCTGACGCCAATGTCACTATTCAGACATTGATCGATCTTTTTGGTCACAGTGCTGTTTGTATCGATGGACCATCAACTGAATGTGTGATGCGGCCAACCACTGTGCAAAAACTTGAGGAATGGAACAACGCACTTGCAGGAGGACGATGCGAAGGGTTAGCAACGCTCAGTACTCGATTTTTTCTAAAACTTGATGACCCATCAACCTTCAACCGAACGGCCACTCGCGTGGCTGACTTACGGCGCGGAAACCAATTACTGGACTCAAACATTGTTTACTGGTGGGCTACACAATTTCTTACTGAAGTTGCGGACCGAGCAGCAACATCGCGCACTAAGTCACCTCTTCAGTTGGTCGATGACCTCATACAAGGCTTGGCCAATGGAATTGGCTACACCGTCGGTTTATATTTCGGATCTTCAGGGCACGCCGTGACTCCATTTGCTGTTACACATCGCAATAACGACTTCATTATTCACGTGTACGACAACAACTTCCCAGGCGTGCGCAAAGAAATTATCGTGAGTGGAAGCGCAAATTCGTGGTCCTACTCCGCAGCGCGCGCACAACCAGACGGCAGCACTGTTGATTGGACCGGTGTCACGGGAACGTTAGAACTCACGCCCATGTCGTCTCGCAAAGGGCCGTTTGAATGTTCCTTCTGTGCAACATCAACTACTACCAAAGACACAGTGGTCACCATTGCCTCGCGTGATCCGTCCGCAGCTGGCTACCCGTTCATTACAACGCGAGATGGTCAACGCATCGAAGCCACACCAGATGCAGTGGTCAACACAATTACGGGTGCCACGTATGACGTCAGTAAAGGCACAGGGGGTGGACTCGTCACGATTCACATACCAAACAAAATCACCGAATTTGATCTTGAAATGCGCAGAGGGTCCTCTGTCATTCCTGCAGCTGACGTTGTCATTTCCATACGGCGCCCACTGATGGCGAACATTCAGGTCTCTGGCGACTTGGCACACGCAGTCGTTGGGTCGTTATCGAAAAGTGCAGCATTAATCGCGGTTCGCACTAACTCCACATCAGTATCCGCGCCGCTAGAGAATTCGGCCAGACTCAGCATCGCTTCGGGTGCACAATTATCACGAACGGAATTGCCACGCGGCCACACACTTCTTGTTCATCAGATAGAAAATAGTGCAATTGAGATAGCGATTAAAGGTGAGAACGGATCAGAGATCAGTTCCACCTCGCTCAATGCGTCTGAGACTTCTTCGGCGACCGAAGTCACTCTTGCTATCGATGAATCAGGCGCAATAGTTTCAACAGCTTCCACAGTTGAACCTGTACCTGTTCGTGCACCAAGCATCACAAATTTCATACCAGGAAAAAAGAAACCGACATCGTCAACAACAACGACGGATCCGGCAAGTATTGAAATTGCACTGCCTGATTAGGCGGTAACTACTTATTGAAACTGTGAAGCGATATTGGCCCAGATAGAGCCATACGCATCAAGGCGTTGAGCAGCACTGCCGCCCAATGTGAAGTCAGGAACACATACTTCGTCGAAACCCTGATCAACGTATTGACCAATGGCATCAACAATCTGGGACGTAGTGCCGACAATAGATCGTTCCATTGGGACTTTTGTTTTCAAGTTTTCAGCTGATGCCTCATCAGGTGTTACGAAAAAGAGTGCTTGCACCGACTTGCGCATCGTGTTGATGTCGCGACCTTCTTTGTCGCAGGCTTCACGCAATTTCTGCATGACTTGTCCGGCGCCTTCAGGTGGTCCCCATGTATTCCACTCTTGAGCAAAACGTGCGGTCAGACGCAACATGCGTGGCCCCCCTGTTCCGACAAGAATTGGCAATGGTGATTGCACTGGCTTTGGTTCACAAGGTGTGTTGATGATTGTGAAGTGTTTGCCGGCAAACGACACACGATCTTCGGACAACATGCGCGACGTGATTTCGATTGCTTCGGCGAATCTGTCAACGCGGTCTTTATTTCCAAAAAGCTCAATGCCAAAAGCTGTGTGCTCATTGATTTGCCAACCTGCACCCATACCCAGAACAAATCGGCCATTACTGATGCGGTCAATCGTGGCGGCACGATTTGCAATCAACGCCGGATGATTCATAGTGGTGGGTGTCACCAATGACCCGAGACGAATACGTGATGTAGTGGCAGCCAAGGCTGACAAAATGCTGAAGCACTCATGCATGTCACCACCGATGGGTTCACCATCGGGAGTGTTGGGCATGTAGTGGTCTGCGTACCACAGGCCATCCCAGCCCATGTTTTCGATTTCCGTTGCAAGATCGCGAACTTCTGTCCACGGACGTTCGCTATTAGGCCAAATTGAAAATTTCATTGAGGATCAACGAATCAGGATGGGCCGCTGAACATACCGCGGTATGTCTCTGGCTTCGCAGGAGATGCTTCACCTTCATAGCGGTTGATCTCTGCGCGAGCAACAACGCTCCAGTGAACTTCGTCTGGACCATCAGCCAAACGCAATGTGCGCTGGCTTGCGTACATACGAGACAGTGGAGACCATTGTGAAACTCCGGTTGCACCGTGCATCTGAATTGCTTCGTCGATGATTGCGCATACACGAATGGGCACCATTGCCTTAATGGCGCTTACCCAAATACGAGCTTCGGCGTTACCCATTGTGTCCATTGCCTTTGCGGCACGAAGAACCATGAGACGGCATGCTTCGATTTCGATACGTGCCTTTGCAATAACTTCTGGGTTCTTACCCAAACGAACGATTGGCTTTCCGAATGCTTCACGAGTGAGTCCACGACGAATCATGAGCTCAAGCGCACGCTCTGCTGCGCCGATTGAACGCATGCAGTGGTGAATACGACCAGGTCCGAGACGAACTTGTGAAATTTCGAAACCCTTTCCTTCGCCCTGAAGAATGTTTTCCTTTGGTACACGCACGCTGTTGAAACGAATGTGCATGTGACCATGAGGTGCATCGTCTTCGCCAAACACTTCCATTGGTCCGACAATTTCAACTCCAGGTGTGTCTCTCGGAACAAGAATCTGTGAGTGCTTACGACTTGGTGGACCATCAGGGCTAGTGAGCAACATCACAATGAAAATCTTGCAACGTGGGTCGCCTGCGCCTGATGCGTAGTACTTGTCGCCAGTGATTACCCACTCGTCACCGTCAAGTTCTGCACGGCACTGAAGGTTCTTTGCGTCTGAGGATGCAACGTCTGGCTCGGTCATGACGTAGGCAGAACGAATCTCACCATTCAGAAGTGGCTTCAACCATTTTTCTTTTTGTTCTGGTGTTCCGACGCGCTCGAGAACTTCCATGTTTCCGGTGTCAGGTGCTGAACAGTTCAAGCTCTCTGATGCAAGTGGGCTCTTGCCGAGCTCAACAGCGATGTATGCATAGTCGAGGTTTGAAAGGCCTTCACCAGTCTCTGCATTTGGCAAGAAAAAGTTCCACAAACCCTGTGCCTTCGCTTTTGACTTCACGCCTTCAAGTAATTCAAGTTGACCTGGCGCGTACTGCCAACGATCTTCTCTGTTTTCACCGAGTGCGTAAAACTTTGCGGCCATTGGCTCGACTTCTTCTGCAATGAACTTCTTCACAGCGTTAAACAAGGGCAGTGCCTTTGCTGACATCGCAAAGTTCAATTCTGAGTCGGTCTCGTTTCCTGTGTGCATTCCTGGCTTTGGCATGATGTCCTCCTACATAGGTCCCCAGCGATGGGGCATGGAATGACCTTAGTTCGCAAGGGGCTAAATCTCCTGAGGCGGAGCCGTTTGGGTAGGTATCCCTCATTAATAAGGAGGCGCCCACGCCCACTATTGTTCTTAGGCACCTTCAGAAGGGTCCCCATGTCAAACAACGAGCAACCGAAACAAGCCTCAGCCCACACCAAGGCAAAGAACTCCACCGTTACCCCGCCATCAGATGCTGGCGACTTTGACCGCGCCAAGCGCGGCTTCATTGCTTCCCTTCCCACTGGCCGCATTACTGATGCTGCCGGCCGCATGGTGGCGGACGTCAATAGGTATGACTTCATCCGCGCGGGTGGCCCTGCACCAGAAACTGTGAACCCCAGCTTGTGGCGCCACGCCCAACTCAACGCACATCATGGTCTCTTTGAAGTAGCCGACGGAGTGTGGCAAGTACGTGGTTACGACATTTCGAACATCACTTTTATAAAAGGAACAGAAGGTTGGGTTGTTATTGACCCATTGACCACCGAAGCAACAGCTCGCGCAAGTTACGACCTCATTACTGCACAACTTGGTCATCGCCCAGTGACTGCTGTTATTTACACCCATTCGCATGCCGACCATTTCGGTGGAGTTCTTGGTGTCACAACTCAAGCTGAAGTTGATGCCGGAAAATGTCGCGTCATTGCACCTATTGGTTTCTTGCATGAGACCGTCGGAGAAAATGTCATTGCTGGTCCTGCAATGGGGCGACGCGCTACGTACCAATTCGGTCCGCTTCTTCCCGCTGGCCCAACCGGTCACGTTGACTGCGGACTTGGTAACTCAGTTCCACTTGGGCCTCCAGGATTAATTGCGCCGACTGAAGACATCACGTTCACCGGCGAAGAATTACTTGTCGATGGTGTTCGTGTGATCTTCCAGTTGACTCCGGAAACTGAAGCACCAGCTGAGATGAACTTCTTCTTTCCTGATCATGGTTGGTTGTGCATGGCAGAAAACTGCTCTCACACAATGCACAACTTGGTACCAATTCGCGGCGCACTTGTTCGCAACTCATTGAAGTGGTCGAAGTACATCGATGAATCAATCGAACTGTTCGCTGCTGATACAAAGATTCTTTTCACTTCGCACAACTGGCCACGTTGGGGAAATGAAGATCTTCATCAGTTCCTGATTCAACAACGCGACTTGTACAAATGGATACATGACCAGACAATGCGTTTGGCAAACCAAGGGTTCACACCGTTGGAAATTGCAGCAACTCTTGAACTGCCCGATGAATTCACAGCCAATGACCACACGAGTGGTTATTACGGAGACTTGGTCCACAACTCAAAAGCGGTGTACCAGCGTTATCTCAGTTGGTACGACGGAAACCCTTCAAACTTGAACAAATTGCCTCCTACCGAAGTGGGCAAGCGTTATGTAGATCTTGCTGGTGGTGCTGATGCGCTGATTGCGAAAGCTCAGAAGGCTTTTGACGAAGGCGATTATCGCTGGGTGACAGAACTGCTGAATCACTTGGTCTTTGCGGATCCAACCAATACATCGGCACGCCACTTGCAAGCAGATGCTCTTGAACAACTCGGGTATCAAGCTGAATCTTCTACATTCCGCAATGCGTATCTGATGGGAGCACAAGAGCTTCGACTTGGACCACCTGCTCCTGCGCCCATCGCAGTGCGCAACAGAGGCTTACTTCTTGCAATGACCATCGAACAACTCTTTGACTCCCTCTCGGTGCGAATGAAGTCGGAAGAGTTAGGTGGTGTTTCACTCTGTGTGAACTGGCACTTCACTGATATTGATGAAAAGTGGATTCTCGGAATCTCAAACCGTACGTTGTACGCAACGCCTGGGCGTCATGAAAAATCTGCTGCTGCAACAATCACCTTGACACGATTAACGATGCTTGATGTTGTTACTCAGGCAACAACATTTGTGGACCAAATCACAGCTGGAACAATTTCAATTGACGGCGATGCGGCGGCGTTGCTGGAAATTTTCGGCAAACTCGACACAATCACCACAGGATTTGCAATCGTCGAACCGTAAACATTCCGGGGGGAACATGACAACAGAACTATGGCAGTTAGAAGCAGCTGAAACTGCTCGTCTTGTTCGTGAACGAACTGTAAGCGCCGCAGAAGTTACTGAAGCGCATATCTCGCGTATTGACGCAGTAAACGGGAAACTCAACGCAATCGTGGTGCGCACTGATGAACATGCTCGCGCTCAAGCATCATTAATCGATAATGGTTCAGCAACTGGTCCTCTTGCCGGTGTTGCGATGACAACAAAAATCAATACTGACCATGTGCCCTATGTAATGGATAACGGCATCGCAATGTTGAAAGACAACAAGTCAACAGTGACGCACAAAAGTATTGAAGGGCTTCTTGCCGATGGTGCAGTCATGTTGGGGCGCACGAACTCCCCTTCATTTGCGTTACGCGCACACACCGGAAATGACCTACACGGTGAGACTCACAACCCACACGGAATACATCTGACACCTGGTGGTTCTAGTGGTGGTGCCGGTTCAGCAGTTGCCTCGGGAATGTGCGCCGTCGCCCAAGGAAACGATGTTGCAGGTTCTGTTCGTTGGCCTGCCTTTTGTAACGGCATCATCGGCTTACGTCCGACTATGGGTCGCATGCCAACAGGTGGCACAAACCCGAACCCACGTGGTCTCTCTGCGACCATGATGTCAACGCAAGGTCCACTCGCTCGCACAATGGCTGATCTTCGTTTGACATATGCAGCAATGCAATATCCGAACTGGACTGACCCGTTCTGGGTACCAATGCAAAATGATTTTCCTGCGCCTAAGTCACCGATACGTGTTGCACTTCTCACTGAAGATGGCCACCCAATGGAAGACGCCACAAAAACTGCAATACGCACAGCGGGACGTCTATTAGAGGATGCCGGTTATGAAGTGGAAGAAATTTCTCCACCCATGTTGGAGACTTTCTTTTCAATGTGGCTTCGTTTGGGCGCCATGGACGTTCTTCTAGGACTCGTACCGACATTGCCGGGCATCAACGACTCTGGCTTAACAAAGGCAATTGAAGGCATGCTGCCGATGTTCCCCGAACCAACTCCGCAAGTATTGATGAAAGCATTGGCAGACAGGGACATGTTGTTCCGCGCCTGGAATCAATTTTTTGAAACGTACCCATTAATCGTGATGCCAGTTCTGACAAAACCATTTATGCGTATGAACGAGGACATCGAAGGATCAGCAGTGATGGCGCCTTTGTGGGACCACCTTCGGTACACAGTCAATATGGCGTCTCTTGCAATACCGTCGCTCGCCTTTCCGATTGGGAATCACGATGGTGCTCCACAAGGCGTCCAGATCGTGTCGCACTCGTGGCGCGAAGACTTGCTGCTCAACGCCGGCGACGCAATGGAACTACGTCTCGGCAAGGTTCACGTCGTCGACCCCGTCTGGTAATCAGGCATATCCACCACCGAGCCTCATCAATTCGTTAGAACATGGGTGGGCGGAGACTCACCTTTCTAGGGGGCTCCTTATGAAACATTCACGCATTATGGGTGCCGAAGCTTTCGGTACCTTTCTTCTCATGATGGGTGGTCCCGGTACCGCCATTCTTGTTCCTGCATTCGACGGCAAAGTTTTGATGGTGTCTTTGGCATTCGGACTTTCATTGTTGGTCGCTGCATATTCTGTTGGCCCCGTATCGGGATGCCACATCAACCCCGCTGTCACTATCGGTCTTGCAATCAGCAAGAAGATTGACAAAGCACTCATTCCGTATTACATCGTCAGTCAATTGGTAGGAGCCGCACTTGGTGGTGCAGCAATTCTTGGTATTGCAAAAGGAATCAAAACTGGTTTCACAGTGTCTCCTGCGAACTTTGCGGTAAACGGATACAAAGCACTCTCGCCTAACGGTTACAACTACATGTCAATGATGTTGGTAGAAATTATTCTCACCGCAGTTCTTGTGTACGTGGTGTTGACTACAACTCATCCGAAGTTTTCTCAAGGCTTCGGCGGACTTACTGCCGGTATGACACTTGCGTTGATCCACATGATCAGTATTCCCATCGACAACACATCGGTTAACCCCGCACGGTCGTTCGGAGTTGCCATATTCGCTGGTGGCGAAGCGCTGAATCAGTTGTGGGCGTTCTTCGTGTTCCCAATCATGGGTGCCGTTATCGGCTCAATTCTTTATAAAGCCATTAACGAATAAACCGTGTTCCTCGTGACATGACACGGTGGCCACTCAACCGCCTACTGTTATTGCATGACATCGATTCTTGATATCCCCCGCGTCAATACTCCTACGGGTGGTTGGCACGGTGACATGCCAGGCCCCTTCTTAACTGCTGCATCAGAACCACTTATCGCCGGAGCCCCGGATCTACGTGGAACATGGCGCGCATTGGAAGTCACCATCAACGGTGAGCCCGCACCAGAGGGTTTGCCGATGTGGAAACACGTGGAGCGCATCGAACAAGCGGGCGATCGCGTCATTGTTACCGCTGGCCATGTCATCCATGACTTTGCTCATGTCGATGGAACTTTTGAAAACGGCTGTCACGATGTTTTAGAGATGGATCTCAAGACTCCAATGGTCGTAGCAGCAAGTTACGAGGACGGCGTCTTAGTGCTGCGTCCACAGGGAATCCCCGGCATTGAGGTCAAGCGCTGGCGCGAAGGCGAATATTTGATGTGGGAATACCACGGCGCTTTCTCTATGAAGCTGGAGCGCATAATCTAAAGACCTCACCGAAATGAGGTCGCCATATGGCGCATCGCGTCACTGCACCAGCTATGCAACGAGCACGTCGCTTGCTCGACCAACGCATCACGCCGTTTATTTCGAGCGGGGCAATCAACTTCACCGTTACCGCTACTGAGGAATGGTTTGAATCACCTGGCTATGACGCTGCGGTTGCTTCCCCAGTAACACCATTTGTTATCGGTTCAAAATGGGGCCAGGCATGGCACACACGCTGGTTTCATCTCACAGCAGTCGTACCAGATCATCTGGCACACACAAATATCGCGGCTTATGTGGACATCGGTTTCAACGGACGCGGAGATGGTTTTCAAACTGAGGCTCTTGCGTACATGGACGGGCGCATCGTTCATGCAATTCAACCAGACCGTCGTTTGCTACATCTCGGTGCTCGCGGTGCCGGAACAGAAATTGATATCTGGGTTGAAGCTGCCGCAACCCCAATTATTGCTGGCCACGAATACGGTTACGGACCCACAACGTTTGGTGACCCTGCAACTGCTCCAACGCATTCGGTATACACATTTCGTACAGCACAACTGGTTGCGTTTAATGCAGCAATTAATGAGTTGGCAATTGCCCTTCACGCGGTCATTGATCTCACGATTGATTTACCAGAAGATGCACCACAACGCGCGCGAGCATTTGCTGCTTTAGAACAATGCGACCTTGCTCTTGATGTCAATGATGTGGCGGGTACGGCTGAGGCTGCGCGTCGCACACTTGATGCAGTGTTGGGTATTGGCAACGGACCATCTGCTCACACAATTACTGCCACTGGTCATGCACATCTTGACACCGCGTGGTTGTGGCCTATTCCCGAAACCAGTCGCAAAGCAGTACGCACTTTTGCTAATGCCGTTGATCTACTCACAAAGAATCCCGATGCGGTGTACTGCCATAGCCAAGCACAACATTACGCATGGGTGGCAGAGGACGCGCCAGATGTTTTTGCTCGTGTTACAGAACTTGTTCGCGAAGGCCGATGGGAAGTAATCGGCGGCATGTGGGTGGAGACAGATCTCAACTTGCCATCAGGCGAAAGCCTGTTACGCCAACTGGCACAGGGCCAGCGTGCGTTCCGCGAATGGTTTGGGGTTACCTGTTCTGGCGCATTCTTGCCTGATGACTTCGGATACCCCGGTTCATTGCCGCAAATTGTTGCCCACGGCGAATGCCATTGGTTCTTTACTCAAAAACTCAGTTGGAATGAAACAAACGCATTCCCCCATCACACGTTTTGGTGGGAAGGCATCGACGGCACGCGAGTATTCACACACTTCAGCCCTGTTGATACGTATAACGCAATCATGACGCCTTCTCAGTTGCGTTTTGCCGAACGTAATTACAAGGACCACGCGGGCTCCTCGAACTCACTAGTTCTGTACGGTCACGGCGATGGTGGCGGCGGTCCGACACAAACGATGAT
>Ga0194042_1000602_pt1 | contig 12108 bp, 7 predicted proteins | sample JunL4412m_MetaG_FD_148974 | JGI IMG/M metagenome (GOLD analysis project Ga0194042, IMG submission 148974) | Anoxic zone freshwater microbial communities from boreal shield lake in IISD Experimental Lakes Area, Ontario, Canada - Jun2016-L442-12m | ecosystem: Environmental > Aquatic > Freshwater >...
CGGGACAGTAAACCTCGACAACGCCGACGAAAAGTGCCCTCTCGACCACGTGCCGCACACCGCTCGCCAGCGTCGCGTTGATATCACTGCCAGCAACTCATTTGGCTTTGGGGGTGCGAACCTCTGCCTTGTCATCCGCAAGGCTCGATGAGCACGATTCACGAATGATACGTCAAACTCTCGTGCAAAACCGTTCACTATCCATCGCCGATCCACCCTTTGGCAGAGTCTTGTCAGGCCTCTGCACCACAGACAAGGACTCCAGTTCATGACCACTGTTTCCACGCCTCCTTTGACCGCCACTGCCATCGACAGCATGCTTGAAATGTTCGTAGCCCGCTGGCACGAGGTGATACCGTCTCACAACGAACCTGGGTTGGCCGGGAAAATCGGCGATTTGCACCGCTTTAACTTCCTCCTCTGGCACGAGGAAGACATCGCCAGATCACCGGACGTCACCGACGCCAAGATCGCGCAGGTGAAGCGGGCCATCGATCAATACAACCAGTCTCGCAATGATTCCATTGAAAAGACAGACGACTGGCTGATCGAGGAACTTGGCCGGCGGGGCATTGTCGCCGCCGTCGGTGCTCTGAGTGCCACGGAAACCCCCGGTGCGGCAATCGATCGATTGTCTATCCTAGAACTGCGACGCTTCCACATGCGGGAGCAAATCGAACGGGCAGACGCTTCGGCTGAGCATCGAGAAAAAGCGGCATCAAAGATGGTGGTTCTGGACATGCAGCGAGCCAACCTCATGGAATCGCTGGATCGATTGCTAGCAGAGATATTTACAGGTCAGCGACCGCTGCGAGTTTTTCGGCAGATGAAGATGTACAACGACCCCACGATGAATCCTGCCATCTATTCGAGCGTATCGAGCCCGAAAAAAGCCTGATCCTTCTCCTCACACAAACTTGCCATTGAGCTTTTTGTTCGTCGGCAGTTCGCCTGCAAGGCCTTCGGCTTGGAAGCCGAAGGAGATCTCTGCGCCTGCTGCGATCGTGCCATTTGAGGCAGCGTTTTGAATCACGTAGTGGTCGCCCACGTGGCTCACGATCACGGCATTCCAGAGGTTGACAATGTTTGCCTTCATGTCGAATTCCAGCGTCCAGCCGCTGATGGCCGTGGTGCCGGTGTTCTTGATCGTCATATCGGCATTGAATCCAGTCGACCATTGACTCGTCTGCACAAACGACACTGTGGCACTGCTCACGGGCGCGACGGGCAAGGCTGGCGTCACGGGCAAGGCTGGAGCGACCGGCAAGGCTGGCGTCAGCGAGCCGGTTGGCACCTGTCCAAACAGAAGCTTCCCTCCTTCGTAGACGGGCATAAAAGCCGTTTTTGAAGGAGCACTTCGATCGGTTCCAATCCCTTGATACGACCAGTCGTTGAGCGCGCTCCATGCCGATGCAGGCAGGCCGCTTTTGATCCCCACTCGAAACTGCGCTTCCTTCCAGAATGAACTGCCCGTGCCGGGCCCAATGGCCGTGCCGGTGAAGTCGATGGTGACCGCATAGATTCCCTTGGCCGCATCCCACGCCCCAAGCCCGCTGACCGTGGCCCCCTGCGTGTAATTAGAAGTCACCACCACGTCGCTGGCGGTATAGCCCGCCGCAGTCACCTCTGAAAGGTCAACGAAATAGCGGAACGAAAGATTCGAAGACATCCGGGCCGGCCACGCCGACTGATTGTTGAGCAGTGCGCGAATTTCAGTAAAGCCGCTGCCGGCTGTGTTGATAGCAGCCTGTACGAAAAACTCATTGGTGGGAATTTCAGCGGGAGGCATCGTAGCCACAGCCTTGCCGCCATACTCCGTGTAGAGTCTGGCGATCGCACCTTGGAACCCGGCGTTGTAGTCGAGGGCCACCTCATTGCAGATGTAGTTGCTTCGCAGATCGACGTAATCGACGTCGCTGGCCGATTGCGGGCCGCCAACGAGCGCGCCGTACAGAATGTGACGGTTGTTGCCAGGTGCATTCACGTTGCCGTCGTACACCCCGCTGGCACCACGGTGGTGCGGGTTCACCGGCGGATTGTTCCCGAACCCCACGACATAGCTGCGGTTGGTCGGATTGTCCCCGAGCATGTAGTTGATCTGCTTCACCGCAAAATCGTGATAGCGGCCACCGTAATCGGCTACCGTGTCGCTATAGATCAGCGCAATAAACGATGTGTTGGCGGAATATCGCAGCGACCCCCATGTGTCGAGGAAGGCCAGCCCGCCGGCGGTGTACTTGATCCGTCCGCTGGAGTTTCCGACCGTCCAGTAGTCGAGCCACCTTTCGGCGTCTGCCTTGTAGAGTTGCCCGCCGGTTGCCTTGGCCAGCAACACAGCCGTGCCGTAGGTCTTGTCGTCCCAAGACTGCGTCCACTGCAACTGCTTGCCGCTGAGGCTCGTGTCGTAGATCGCCTGTGCCTTGGTGAGATAGGCTTGCTCGCCTGTCGCCTTGTGGAGCCAGATCGCCCCCCACGCCAGTTCGTCGGAGACGCCGCTGAATGAATTGTAAAACGAGGCGGCATCGGGGATGCTGTCGGAATACTTGCCCCGATACGTGTCGGCAAACGTGTAGAGCTCGCGGGCATGTTTGAGCAAAAGATCCGCATACACACTATCGGTTGGACGAAACACGATCGAAGCCGCGGCCAGGGCTGCAGCTGCTTCTCCCGCCACATCAGAACCGGGATGCTGAGCATCAATCCGGTAGGAGGGCCGGGCCATCGTCATTACCTCCGGCGCGCCCCAGAACGCGTGATCGGCGCTGCCGTTGCCGACCTGCGCGTAGAACACGTTGGCCGACGGATGGGCCTTGATAATCCAGTCGGTGCCCCACTTCAGTGATTCGAGCATCTGTGGCAAGAGGCCGCTGGCCGCATAGGCATCGCGGTATTGCACCACGCCCCAGCCGAGCATCGTCATCGAAGAGGTCATCGGCAATCCAAACTTCACATGATCGCCGGCATCGTAGTAGCCACCGGACAGATCCAGTCCAACATCCGATCCATCGGCCAGCGCGGAATCGCTCCTCCAATTCAGCGGAAACGCTGTGGGCAGATCGCCGGAACGCTGCGCATCGTAAAAGAGCAGCGATTTCTGGAGCACTTCGGCATAGTTGTAGGAGCCGGTGAGTACGGTATCGTCGTTGACGATCGTGCCGGTGCCGGTGCCATTGGCAATCGTGGCCGCTAGGACGGTGCCCAGCTTGACGATCAAGGTTTCGTCCGTCTCCACCGCGGTGTCTCCCGCGACGCTGACGGTGATAGTTTTCGTGAGTTCTCCTGCCGCAAACGTGAGGGTGCCAGTGGCTGCTGTGTAGTCGCTACCGGCGGTGGCCGTGCCGTCTGTCGTCGAATACTGCACCGAAACCGGCTGCGTCGAAGCAGCCGAAAGTGATACGGTAAACGTCAGCGCCGACGTGCCTGTGTTGCCCTCATTGACGCGTCCGCTGGATACGCTCAAGGTCGGCACCGGCGGCGTGACCGGTGGAGTGACCGGCGGGACGACCGGTGGCGTAACGGCAGTGTCGTCATCCACGATGGTGCCGGTGGCTGTGGCCTTGGTGAGCGTGGCATTGATCGGACTGCTGAGCTTCAGTTGAAACGTTTCGTTGGCTTCAGCGGACGAGTCTCTTGTGACGAGCACAGTGACCGTCTTTTGCGTTTCGCCTGGCGCAAACGTGAGTGTGCCCGAGGCCGAGGTATAATCGCTGCCAACAAGCGCGGTGCCGTCAGCGGTAGCGTATTGCACGGTGATCGACTGCGTGCTTGCCGCAGAGAGCGCTATGGTGAACGTAGCCGGCGTTGCCGTCACTGTGGTTCCGGTTCCAGACACCACTGGAAACTGAAACTGTGATGCTTTGAGCGGATCCAGCTTAGCGGTGTTCACCGTTTTCCAGTCGTCTGCCAAAATCCCACCGGTGTCGCCAGAATCCGGATTCCACGACCAGTACGTCCAACTGATTCCCTGCTGGCCGGCGGCCAGATCGATCGTGCCATTGCCGTCCAGATCTCCCTTCAAATAGCTGGCCAGTTTGGAGTACCAGGCTTGATCGCTTGCCGTGGCCAGATTGCTCCCAAACTCCCCCAAGAGCACAGGTGCTTTGCCCGTGCGAAACAGGGAACCCCAGTTTTGGTCCCAAACGGCTGGCAGATTATTTGGATAGCTCGGGTCGCTAAAATATTTCTGTGCAAAGACGCTCGCGGGATAGTCGTGCGCAGAGTACACCAGCCTGTCCGAGGCATTGAGTCGCACCGGAAAGGCAGCAGCATTGGAGAGATTGCCGCCCCACCAGTAGCTTCCCGAAGCAGCGACCTCAACGCCCTCGACGATGATGAGGAGATTCGGATTTGCCGCCAGCACGGCGTTGCCGCCTCGCTCGGCAGCCAGTCGCCAATCGTTGGCTGTGCCATCGCCCCACGTTGCGGCACCATGCGGTTCATTATGCAGATCAATGCCGATCAGCGTTGAGTTTCCGGCGTAGCGAGTGGCGAGCATCGTGAGATTGCTGATCCACTTGCTTTCTGGATAGGCCGCGGTGTACCAAAGGCCAGAGGCGTTGGCGCTGTTGCCCGCATCGCTGCGGTGGTGATCCAGAAATATTTTGAGACCGACCTGTCCGGCGTAGGCCACGATCTTGTCCATGATCTGAATCCCGTTCAAGCCCTGCAGGTCGGCATTCTTGTAGAAATCGATGCTGTTGGGCGCACTGCTGGCATCAAAGAGTTGATCGCTGTAGGGCAGGCGAATCGTATTGAAGCCCAGCGACTTCATCTGATCCATCATCTCCTTGTAGCCGCGAGTCCAGAGACCATGCGGTGCAAACGTAGTCGTTTCAAATCCAAACCAATTGACTCCGGCGATTCGCACCGAGTTGTTATTGGCGTCGAGAATCTGGCTGCCCGAGGTGTGCAGGTAGCCGCTGGCAACGCCGACTTGCGGGTTGCCCTCAACGACCGACACATCGCTCAGCGTGATGCCAGGCGTCACACTCACCGGCGGCGCAGCATCGTCATTTTGAATCGTACCGGTTGCCGATCCAGTGAGTATCGTCGCATTGGTTGCCAGTGAGAGCACAAGCTTAAACGCCTCATTTGGTTCGACGACAGCATCGCCCAGCACGCTGACGTTGATAACCTTTGACGTCTCGCCGGCAGCGAACGTGAGCGTTCCACGGACTGCTGTGTAATCGCTGCCAGCCGTGGCCGTGCCATCGGCTGTTGCATAGGCGACCGTCACAGGCGATGTGGATGCCTTCGAAAGCGAAACAACAAACCGCGCTGCGGTGGTGACTCCAGCGCCACCCTCGTTGATCGAGACTCCCGCCACTGAGAGCGTTGGCAGCGTTGTTACCGGTGGCGTAACGGGTGTGGTGCCGGCAGCGGTCAGCACAAAAGAACTCGGCACTCCTGTGCCTGCCCCGGCTGTGAACCCAACGCCCTGCACCGCTCCAATGGGGAGCGACTTATCCCATTCCATGCCCTTGATCACATACTGCGAGCCAGTATGGCTGACGATCTGTGCGTTCCAGATGGTGTCGATCGTGCGGGCGTAGTTGAAACTGACTTGCCAATCGGTAATCGCAGCCGATGTGTCGTTGGTGAGTGTCAACTGGCCTTGGACGCCAGTTCCCCAGTCGTTGACATTTCCGTAGCTCACAGAAAAGGCAATGCGGGATTCGAGTTGATCGAACGCGGCAAGCGTTGCATGACGGCCTTGAGACCCACGGTGAGCCGAAGCCGACTTCCTACTGTTTCGATTTGAACGCCTGCTGCTAATGGTGCTGCCAACAGAATTGCCGTCCCGAGATGTCGTTTTCATGATCGCACGATCTCCTTAAAGCCCCTACATTTATTTCTATGCACCCAGTACGCCTGAGTCAAGAAAAAGTTCGTGCGCGATACCGAGAAACTTTCGAGTCGCTATGCGAGAGGGACGCAGCGCGCGCGTGTGCCATGCGCTATTCATGCGCCGTTCATGCGCCATTCATGCGCCGTTCATGCGACTGGGAATCTATCGCCTGCCGCTGGTCAGTGCGCGCCGTCAGTCGCGCGCAAACTGAACTTCAAAAGTGGCACCACCCCCAGGAGTTGCCACATACACGATGTCTCCCCGATGCCCGTGCATGATGCTTTTGCAGATCGCCAGTCCGAGTCCATGGCCTTCGCGTGCTGTGTTGCCTGCGCGTGACTCGCCAAAGAAACGGGTAAAAAGCCCGTCTACTTTCTCTGGTGCAATGCCAATGCCATGGTCAATCACTCGTACAATCAAACGGCCACCGGCGTGTAGTAATGCAACCTCCACGTTCCCATTGGCTGGCGTGTGTTGAATCGCATTCACGAGTAGATTCACAAAAACCTGATGGAGCAAATCGGCGTTGCCAAGCACCACGGTGCTTTGCACGCTGGCATGCAAAGCAATCAGTTTGGCCTTTGCCATGCCAGACACCTGCTCGAGTGCCTCCTCGAGGACTGGCTCGAGGTCGATTGCAAAGAGCGAGTCGCTGGCCACCGACTCCGCTTTCGCAAGTGACAGCAGGGCATCGCTGAGCGATTGAAGCCTGAGTGCCAGAGCCCGACAGTGCGCCACGGTGTGCGTGAGTTCGACTTCACTGCGCGGACTTTGTTGTGAAACGTCTGTTTGCATGAGAATCCCATGGATGGGGTTCCGTATCTCGTGGGCAACATTTGCATTGAATCTCGCTTGGGAGACCCGGACTGCGTTGAGCCGGTCCAGCATGCCGTTAATCGTTTCGGCCATGCCGAGTAATTCAGAGTCGGCCTGTGCGACATCAATCCGATCGTCGAAGTGTCCCTGGGTGATGCGGCGAGCGGTCTCAGAGATCCGCTTGAGTGGCTTCATAATCTGCGACAATATCGCCCACAAAACAATGGCAATCGGAAACCACGACAGCGTCAGCGTCCAAGTGTAAAACCATATAAGCTCTCGCAGCGATTGTTTCAAATGGCTCAGAGGCGTTCCCACGAGGAGGAGTGTTTCATCGGTTCCCGTGCAGGCCGCGAGCCGATAGTCATTCTGTGGAGTATTCCACAGGGTTTCGCGATGGCCACGGCAGGCAACTGCCCACGGGATGTTGTCAGGCAGTGCCAGCGATCCAATGACTGTTCCGTCGGCGCGAAACACAGCCGCAAAATAAGGGAACGGTTTGGCGTGTCGATCCATCGCGATCCCCGACGGCATCAGAAACCTCATCGCGATGGATGGCTTCCAGTCGCTGGCCGAGCGAAGCGTTGGCAACAAGAGGCTGCCAAGTGGATAGATGGGATTGAGCAAGGTGTCCGCCGCAAATTGCTGCTGAGTTTTTAGGGCACCCAGCCTGGTCCACAACTGGGTGTCGATGTCGTGGACGAGAATGTCTTGCGTGACGTGGTAGCTGAGATACCGGACGACCATCGCCACCACGATGACAGACGTGGTGATCCAGAAAGTGACTCGCAGGCGGAGTGACCGCAGCATCGCAAAACCCCTCATGCGTCCTGCGTTTCATTGTCCTGCTGGTCGATCACGAAACCTTGCCCACGGCGTGTGGTAATCAGATTATTACCAAGCTTCCGCCGCAGTCGCAGAACGAATACATCGACAACGTTACTCACCTGCTCACTACCATGAGGATGAATGGCCTTCTCCAGAAGGGCACGCGAGACAATCCGTCCCTTATGTTTTGCCAGGATGGCAAGGACCTCAAACTCCATGGCCGTAAGTGCAATCGATTCGCCACCACGCGAGACGTTTTTCGCACGGCAGTCGATTGCCAGATCGCCGATCGTAATCACGGAAATTGTATCGCCTTCTGCCCGCCGAACGATGGCACGAAGCCGGGCGAGGAGCTCCCGGACAGTAAACGGTTTGGTGAGGTAGTCATCAGCACCCATGTCGAGCAAATTCACCCGATCGTTTTCTGTTTGTTTCGCAGAAGTAATAATCACTGGGATCGCGCTTCGTTGTCGAAGTTTCTGGAGCAGGGCGATCCCGTCCATGTGCGGAAGCATCAGGTCGAGCACGATGGCGTCGAGCATTTCAGTTGTGGCTATCTCGAGGCCTGCTGCACCGTCGGCGGCTTCGAAGACGGTGTGCTTGTGTTCCCGCAATGCCCCAGCGGTGGCCGATCGTGCGGCTTCGTCATCTTCAATGACCAACACGCGAAACGGGACTTGTGATTCGGGCATGGGATTTCGATTGAGCAAGCAATGATCGACAGCAAAGCATCATAACCTGCCCGCGATGCAACGCCTTTTTAAGCCCACACTGCAGCGGAAAGAGCGACCCTATCGAAGTTGGATGGGGGCGATTTCGAGCGAGCCAATTTCGAATGCTGGTTTTGTGGATGAGGTTTCAGGCGATGGGTGTGTTGGCTCGGGCCGCGTGGCCGCACTCGTTTGTTGGCATTCGGGGCATTCTTTCGCGGAATCGTGCTGTGCCATATGTGCCAGCAATCGCTCCAAATGCTCGACCCGACTGCGGACGGGAGTCGGCATGAGGCTGCGCTGTTCTGGCGTGTCGATCGTGTTGTTAAAGACAACTCGGCCACGGTTGTCCTGGACTACGAGTTGTGTCTCGCTGCCACGGGTGACTTTGATCTGGTAGTCGGCATCCTGCTGGATCAGCGTGTCGTTGGAGAACTGTCTCACGAGCCCACTTGTAAAACGGCTTTTGCCTACCGATGCTTTCGGTGGCGATCTGTGTGTTGTCGCTGTTTTCTGAGCAGGGGTTGTTTCAACAGTTTGTGTGGGAGCTATGCGGGCAGCTTTCTCGGGTTCCGGTGTGCTTGGAAGTGAGTCGGCGGTGGAAGCACCAGTGGGCTGTGCGTTTGATCGCAAGGGGACTTTTATGGTTTGCCCGCCTCTCACGACACGGCATTCGAGCGGGGCACTGTCGGCGGCTTCCAGCAATGCGATGAGCTGCTCGGGAAGCAGAAGCAACTGGTCGTCAATAGAAACGATCACGTCGTTCCGTTTGAATCCGGCCTTCGCTGCTGCTGTGCCAGGGTTCACTGATTCCACCACAAGGCCGGAGCCTCGCTCCAGACCTAATTGGGAGCGGAGCACTTCTGAGGCCCGCGATGTGAGGAGGCCATCGCCTACGAAGTCCGTTTTTGTTTCTGTGCTCAGGGCCGCCACTTCACCAGCGGATTGAATGTGTGACCGGCGCAACGATCCTGCAGATTTTGGTTGGGTTGTGGCATCATCAGCCAGAGCGAAAGTTCCTGTGCGCAGGCGGCTGGGTCCCACCAGAACGGCGAGAAAGCCTGCGGCAAGAAAGGATGCAAGGAAGATCGTGATGCGAATGGCCATGGAAGGGGAAGCAGGGATGTCAGTTGGCGGGATTGATACACCCGCCCATTGCGAGGCATGGGTTGTGGCATTTGGAGGCCGTTGCCGCCAGATATCTTTTCGGCATCCCTAGAGACGGCAATAACAATCGGGGAATAACAATTCGGCAATCCAAATCGTTGATGTGGGCAGGCGTGGGTTTAGGGGGGGCACGCAAGCAGGCTACGACAGCCAGATGAGGCAGGGAGGGCAGGCTCGGTCGACCATCCCCATCCAGCGCGGGATGAACGCTTGTGTGTCGATTCTGAGTGGCAGGGGGCCGATAGTCCTTGGAGTGCGGGCCGCCCGCGACTTCGGTGGAACTTTTTCTTTTTTTGGGGGCTCAATCAATGGCAAGTCTGGCGTGTCGGTGGATAGCTGCAGGAACCTGTGGTGTTGGCATGCTGGCTGCCGTGATGGGCAACACGATGGCCGCACCCGCTGCGGTTGCCGCAAAGCAGCCTGTGCCAAAGAAGCCCGTGTTGGTGCCGGGCACAGGATCGATTGCCAAGGACATGGGCGACGACTTTGAGAGCGAGAAATGGGTCTGGAATTATCGCCACCCCAAAAGCTCCGAAGAGCAAGACAAGCGAGTGCGCAGCCCGATTGGAAAGAGCGTCAACGGCAAGTGGTTTGAGGGCATGAAGCGAGGCACCCCCGATGTCGTGAAGCGGATTCCCTTGCCGAGTCCTGGGCTGGCAGGGAGCGAATATGGGCTCTTGATCGCATCGCTGCACACCGGCATTCCAGGTAGGCCCAGCTATAAAATGGAGCAGGACGATCTGATTTATAATGCCCAACGCACACTTGGGGGCGGACTGTCGGTGGCAGATAGTCCGAGTGTGGTGACGCGAGTCTATTTGCCTCCCTTTGAGCAATGGGAAAATCGGACGGGCCCGTCGTTCGGCTTCCGAACCGGTTGCTACACCCATGCCACGATCACCGGAGAGGATCATCCCGATCGCGGCCGCTGGGGCTTGGAGGAATATTGGCCGGGGATGTTCATCTGCTTTGAAAGTAGCCACGACGGCAAATTCAAACAGGATGGCGCCTACCTCCGCATTCGAGGTGGCCGCAACGGCGGTGAGATCCGCGGCCCTCGCATGGATACAACCGGCTGGTGGACTTTGGGCCTCTCCTTCTCCCCGGATGGAATGGTGCATTATTTTGCGAAGCCCGGTGTCGATGATCTCACGATGGAGGATCACATCTCATCGCAGTTTCCGTACGGCTATCGCACCGAGCGGCTCAAGACGTTTTTCTATAACGTCTGCACGAAGGATGACGACAAGACATGGAGCACGCCATGGGTGGTCGACGACCCCAAAATCTACTTTGTCAAGCGTCCGCAGATAGCAACAACGCAGATCCCTGTGAAAAAATAACTGACTCACCCCAAGGGATAGCCTGGGGTATGGATACAATCAGGCCGAACGCACGTCGGCATCCTTCGTGAGCCGCCACCAGCCGGCTAGAAGGCTTCCAATCACAGAGTGGATCACACTTGAGATTGCGCACGGCACAGCGGTCAGTGGTTCAGCGGGAAAATGTTTTGTGGCCAGCACAACGCCGAGTCCTGAATTTTGCATCCCAACTTCGATTGAGATGGTGCGAGACACGATGCGGTCGTAGCCCAGCAGTCGGGCAAACAGATACCCGACAAAAAAGCCAATCGAGTGCAGCATCGCCACGGCGAATAGCAATGACGGGCCGCTGGAGAGTACAGCCGAAGCATTCTGGCCGATGATGCTCGCGCAGACCATTGCGATCATGATCACGCTGATCAGTGGGGCGACCGGTAATACGGCTTGCGCCGCACGTGGTAGCCACCTGTTGATCGCCACGCCGGCAGCCACCGGGAGCACGACCACTTGGACGGTCGAGAAAAAAAGTCCCATTGCATCCACCTCAATGAGCTGGCCGGCAAGGAGTTTCGTGAGCAGCGGCGTGAGAACGACCGCCCCGATCGTCGTGCAGGTTGTCATGAGCACAGAGAGCGCAACATCAGCCTTTGCAATGTAGGTGACCACGTTCGAGGCGGTACCGCCAGGGCAGCAGGCCACAAGGATGAGCCCCACGGCGTAGGGTTTTTCTAAATCCATAGACGATGCTATGAGCCAGCCTGCTGTGGGCATGATGAGAAACTGCGCACAAAATCCAGCCGCCACAACTGAAGGTCGCGATGAAACGCGGGCAAAGTCGTCGAACGAGAGCGTGATCCCCATGCCCAGCATGATCACAGCCAGCCCCACGACGATTGCTTCGCCACGAAACCACGTGAAAAGTTCTGGCTTGAAGAGCGACACGGTACACGCTGCGAGCACCCACAGAGGAAAAGCGTTGGCGGAAAGTTCCAAAACGCGTTTCATCCTGCGACGCCCAGATCGTGTATCAACAGGAGGTTCACTGCCCAGAGGTGGAAACAGCTTCGCTGGGTCGTGCCGTGCGCACAAATCCGCACGCAGGTGGGAGCACGTCAGCCAATGGATCGGAGTTGCAGCGAACAGCGATTTCGTCCGGGCCAACGCGTTCCAGAGTGCACGAGCACGTGGACGCATTATCGGCGCCCTTGCCTTCCAGTTGCACGCTCCACCGTCCGCCATCTGGATCGCGTGACCACACGCCCTCAGCGAAGCGGGCATCGGATGTAAAGATCCATGACCGGATCTGCCGTCGTTGGGGATCCCAGCCGATAATCTCGGTAATCTCTCGGTGCGTGCCACTTCCTGGTGGTAGCAGATCGGGAATCCCATTATTGCCAGCCTCGGGCCGACTGCTGAT
>Ga0194042_1000605_pt1 | contig 12090 bp, 4 predicted proteins | sample JunL4412m_MetaG_FD_148974 | JGI IMG/M metagenome (GOLD analysis project Ga0194042, IMG submission 148974) | Anoxic zone freshwater microbial communities from boreal shield lake in IISD Experimental Lakes Area, Ontario, Canada - Jun2016-L442-12m | ecosystem: Environmental > Aquatic > Freshwater >...
CCGGCCGCCGTCACTTCCGGCGCGGTGGCATATGTCTTCGCGAGGTAGTTTTCCTGCCAGGTCATATCCGGGTTCTTGACCTTGATCGTTGCGTCAAGCTGCGCACCGAAATCAGCCACCAACGGGTCCGGCTTGTCGGATGCGGCGTGCAATCGAATACCGGATTGCGGGATGCCTTTGTAGCCGACGATGTGGCTGATTGCGCCCGACAACTCTGTCGTGTTGTTGACCGGCAATCGACCCACTGCAACTTCAGGATATCCGCGGCCGAGATCGCCGAATGCGCTGTCCGACGTCGTCTGCGCCCAGAAGCTGGTCGATACCAGATACGCCGGGCACAACGGATCGATGTTCTGGCCTTCGTAATTCAGGTAATCATACGTCGTTCTTCCGACCAACAGTAGATACGTCGGCTTGGTAGAACGCACCGCGTTGCGGATGCCGTCCGGGCCGAAGCGACCGTAATTGTAGTAATCGAAGAGTTGCTCCTGATCTACATACGTACCGCGAATGCCTTCCTTCGCGCGCTTCATCAACAAGGCTTGAGTGCCCGACGCGAATTGCGCGGGCCCGGTGGCCAGATATGTGCCGTTCAACTTGAGCGCTTTGACCTGCCGCGCGTTCACGCTGAGTGGTTTATTTTCCTGGCCGCTGGGGGCGACGAGATACTTTCCGCTGCCTCCTGCTTGAGCGATGAAGCGAACGCGCAGCGTGCCGTCGGCCTGCAAAAGCGATTCGGTGGGCAATAACGACGCGCGGTCACTGAAGCGCGCATCGACCACCCATGCTCCTGTCGCAGGTACATTGTACAATTCGTACATACCTGCCGCGCCTGAAGTGTTCATGATCTCAAACGGCTTTGATCCATCCAAACCGCGTGTGTAGTTGACGCTGATCGAATGCAGGAACGAGATTTGAGAATCCAAGCCGTCGATGGTTGGTGTGACCAAGCTCACCACGTTGCTACCGGTTTTCAACTTGTCAGCCGGAATCGTGAACGACAACTGAAGCATCTTGTTGACGCCGTCCCAGCTCGATTCGCCGATGGCCTGGCCGTTGACGAGCACCTGAATGCCGTGATCCGGGCTCACCGCGTCGCTGGAGGTCAAACTCCACAAGTTGACAAGCATCGTGGCCGACCCGCTCACCACATCCGTCAAGTTGACGTTGAAGTCCTGCGAGCTGCCCTGAGTCAGGTACTTGCTTGAGAACCACGGTTCGAAGGAGTAGGGGCGCAGACTGTAATCAAAGTATACATCGTGGTACTCATTCGTGACGGTATTAGAGGAGGTGACATTGACCGGCATCGCGCTGGAGAACAATCCGGTTGCAGAGGCCGGAGTACCGGCATTCGTCGCGCCGCTTGTCTTGCGGATAAAGATCGCGTCCTTGTCCGTGTACTTGTCCTTGTAACCCGGAGCGTATACCAACAAACCGCCGGTGACTTTCGCCAGCGCATTCACGTTGCGCCCTTCGCGCTGCAACGCGACGCTGCCCAAGTCGAATCCTTGCGGCATGGACGTCTGCGGAATCAACATCACGCCTGCATTTTTGTAGGTAACTTTCGCCGTGGTATAATTCGAGGACATACCAATTCGTCCCGACGAGAACCAGCGGATACCGACCGCAGGCGTCTGTACGTTCGCCGCACTGCGTACGGAGACATTGTTTGCAGCGGACACATTGGAGTTCGAGCGCGCATCCAATTCGCGCACGGCAACTTTGGCCGACGAATCGGTCCTATTCACATCAACCATTCTCGCGGTGGCAAACACCTTTTCAACGCGCTGAGCGGTCTGAGCGCCGACTGCCATGTCGATGCTGCGCATCGCGGAATCGATTGCACCAGCTGATACGTCGCTGGGTTCCGACATCCAATCGACATCCACCACCTCGCTGAGCTTCGCATACGCCTCGCGTCCGCCCGACAAGTCGATACTTTCGAGCTTGTACTCATACATGCCAGAGGAGGCCCAATCAAAGTATGTATACTTTCGTTCGTCGGGGGTGGTGATGCGCCCGGCGATCAGCGTGGGATTGACCTTGACCCATTCAGCGCTTTCCAGCGCGCGGCGGTAGATGTTGAAGCCGGCGTTCTGGTATTCGGAGACGCAAGTCCAAGACAGATTCACGCCTGCGCCTTCAGCCTTTGCGGCGAAGTCGGCGATTTTGACGGGGGAGACGCTGGTGCTTTCAAACTTCAGGATGATCTGATTGGCAGTAACCGACCCACCATTCGGATTCGTTGTATCAGTCGGGTTCGGCGTCGTCGTCGTGTCACGGTATATGATCGAAACATTGACACCCGGAAAGTTTGTAATATCCAAGAAACCACTACTGATCTTCCCCAATGCGAAGGCGTTAAACATAATTGGTTTTGCTGCGCCTGAACCATCCTGAATGTCAACGATGACGTACTCGCCAACGCCTCCTACGGATGCCGTTTTCAGGGCTGACGCAGTATCTGCTGCAATCGACAGCACTGAATTTCCATCGATGGTGAGCACCGGATTGTTATTCTTTATGACCAGTTTCTGATTTTTACCGTCGCCAGCCATTGTGCCAAAGCTGTTGAGGACGATATTCAATTTCCCTGCATTTGCGGAAAGATCGACCGTGGTTCCAGTAACTGTGAGAACTTCAGTTGCAGCGGTCAAACCCGTCACCACAGTCGCCGCGCCCGGCCAGACGATCGGATTTCCGGTGCCGGTTGTGGTGGTGATTGAACTGACCGTCCCCGATCCGCGCAACTGCGCGCCGGGAGTGATGATGACGCTCGATGAAGTCGCGATGCTGCCATTGACCGCCAGCGTCCCGGCGTTGACGTTTGTCGCGCCGGTGAAGGTACTGACGCCGGTGAGGGTCTGCGTGCCCGCCCCGGTCTTGGTGAGGCTCATGGATGCCGAGCCATCGGCAATGACGCCGCTGTAGGAGGGCGTCGCGCCGGTCCCGGGATTGAGCGTCAACGCGGTCACCGCGCTGTAACCGGTGGTGATCACCGAGGCCAGGTCAGTGCTGCCTTTCAATCCGCCAATCGTCGGCGTGGTAAAGCCGGTCACCGTCACGACCCCCGCTCCGGAGGTGTCTAAGGCGCTGTTCTGGATCGCGGTGTTACTACCGAGGGCTAAGGTGCCCGCCGTGACCAGGGTATCGCCGGTAAAAATATTGTTGGTACCGGAAAGGGTGAAGGTGGTGCCTGTCCCGTTATACGTGAGGGCGGTCTTGCGTGTCCCAGCACCAAGGGTGTTTCGGATGATGCCCGCGTAGGTTCCATTGCCCGTCAAGGTGAGCGTGGAGTCGGCCGTGGTCGAGGAGTTGCCAATGGTGGCGGTGCCCGCACCTTTACTGACGGCCACCAACTGTTGGTTAAAACCCGCGAGGTCGAGGTTTCCCGTGGCCGCGGTCTGGGTCGCCAAACTGAAGGAAACCGTCGTGGCGATGCCGTTGTTCGCGCTGATCCGCGTGGTTCCTTCGTTCATGCTCATCAAGCTGTAGCCCGTGCCGCCGCCGCCATAGACCACCGTGCCGTTGCGTTGATTGACGTTGACGCTGGAAGTGATGACCCCGGGCAGGATCAAGGTGCCGGTGGCACCGGAAACCGATCCGCCAAAATGCCCGCCGTTGGAGGGTGTGGCGGTGATATTGATAGTCCCATTGATCGTTGCGGTATTGCCGGTGGCGACGCCGAGGATGTTTGTCGCGGCGACTCCCGTATTACCATTCAGCGTGAAGCCAATCCCTGAGCCGAGGCTAATCCCTTTGGCCAGGATCATTTGTGAAATCACCCCGGCTTGGCCGATCGCCACGTTGCCGGTGCCGAGGGCCGTCGAGTTATTCACGTTGATTGTCCCGCCGGTCAAGGTGGTGCCGCCGCCATAGGTATTTCCCGTGCCGGAAAGCGTCAAGGTTCCCCCAGCGCCGGATTTGGACAAGGTCGCCGCCGCTCCTTTAAGATTCGCGCTCACCAGGGCGGTGCCAGTGGTGTTGCTGATTGCGTAAGAGGTGCCAGTGAGGTCGCCGTTGGAAAGCGTGCCAGCGGTGCTAATGCTGACCGCCCCCGCCGTCTGACTGGTGCCGCCCAAATCCACGCTGCCGCCGCTCAAGGTCAGGGTGTTCGTCGTCGCACCCAAAGTGGCGGGACTAGCCAAGGTGAGGGCTCCACCAGTGACAACTGTGTTATTGCTATAGGTATTTGCGCCGGAAAGTGTGAGGTTTCCAACTCCAGATTTGGTCAATCCCAATTTACCGGCACCGCCTCCGTCTTGGATCGTTCCGGCGTAGGTCCCGGTCACGGCGCTGCTCACAGTAAGGATCGCATTTGACGCTCCACCGTTTTCGACGATCGGCGTTCCCGGTGTGGCGTCGGAGGACAGCCCAGCCACCGTGAAGTTTGCGTTAACTTGTAGCTTCCCGGTGCTGGATGGGCCGAAAGTGACCGCTCCGTTGGCAGTGCCATACACCGAGTTGGTCGCAGGTGCGGTGATGAGCAAAACAGCAGCATTGTTGATCGTCGAGGCTCCGAAATTGATCGTGGCGTTTCCGGTTCCGCTGGATTGTTTCGCGGCTAAACTCACAGTTCCTGAGTTCGCGGTCAGCGCGTTGCTAATCGTCAGCGTAGCGCCGCCAGTCGTCGCGCCTCGGAGTGTCGTGCCTGCGCCAGGAGCCAATGAGGCACCGCCTGCGGCTTGAGCGTTTTGAAGTTCCACAGTTCCCGCGTTGAACGTCAGGGCGTTGAAAGTGTTTGCTCCGACAAGCACAAGCGTCCCGGCCCCGCTTTTCGTCATCGTGAAACCACCGCTGACAATGCCACCCGCTGTCAACGTGGCGGCGGAATCAGTCACGGACCAATTTTGATCGGCACCGAGAGTGATTGGCGTGTTAATGGTGGACATGGCTGCGGCAGGGGTAAGGCTGATACCACCGGCGTTTACGGTCAGCGCGTTGCCATCAGCGTTAAGCAAAGTAGTCGCGTCGTTAACCGTGAGGCTGTTGACGGCCATGTTGGCGCTCAGCAGCATGGATGTTTGGTTGGCAGAACCGGAGGCTGAGAAAGTCACATCTGTGCTTCCGCTGGGTACCAATGTCGTGGCGGTTACACCGCCGGAGTCTGTGGTCCAATTGCTGGCGCTGACAGACGCCGCAGACCAACTGTTGCTCACTGCGCCTTTCCAAAAAGCTGCCGTGAGTGGTGTGCCCGTGGATACGTTCACTGAGACGCTGCCGCTGGCGACATTCGGAGTACCGAGGACATACCCTGTGTTGTTGATGATACTACCAAAGACAAACGTCGTTCCTCCGGTAAATCCTCCGCCGGTGGCTTCCAGGATCACATATGTTCCAGGCGTCAACGAACTCGGCAATGTCAGGTTTAACGTGACTGTTCCGCTGGTGGCGGTGACGGCCGACGCTGTTGTGATCTTGCTCCCAACAGTAATCCCAACTGAACTGGCGCCTGAAAAAGTCATGCCTGCAACCGTCAGCGTCGAAGCACTGGGCGTATAGTTGAACGTGCCGCCATTGAGGATCAAATTGGAGGAAGCTGAAATCCCGGCGGCGTTGGTGACAACCAGGGTGCCTGCGCTCACAGTTGTCGCGCCTGTATAAGTATTGGCATTGGTCAGAGTCCACGTGCCCCCGCCGCTCTTGGTCACAGCCGTCACATTGGGCGCTGTGCCGTCGGCGATGACTCCGCTTTGTGACGCAGCGCCCGTGCCGGACAGGGTCAGTGTCGAGGTGCTTGAGGTCCCGGAACACGTAACGCCTCCGCTCAGGGAGAGCGTTCCAGACGCGCCGCTGGCGTCAAGTGTCATTGCGCCGCCTGCCAGCGTGCTGAGGTTGATGACGCGATCACTGCTGTGCCCGGTTCCCGTGTACTGCAGCGTACCTGTAGCGGCGAGGTCGATGATGCTGGCTGCCCCGGCGACGGGCTGGCCTAAGGGGCTGGCAACACCTGCATTTTGCATGGCATTGATAGACAATATCCCGGCGCTGATTGTTGTTTTTCCAGCGTAGGTGTTCGCGGCTGAAAGAGTGAGTGTGCTTGCGTTGGTCTTGATCAATTGGCTTGCGGAGGTGCCGGTAATTGCGGTGGCAATAGTGCTGTTGGTGGCGGCGCTGCCAATCGTGAGAGTATTCGCGCCTAGCGCAAGGACGCCGGTGCCATTCATCGCCAATGCGCCCATAGTCGCGCTGTTGCTCAGCGTTACGCCGCCATTGTTTGAAGTCGAGACTGTTCCGCCAATGACCATGGATGTTGCGTTATTGAGCGTCAAACCTCGGGCTCCGGCGACGCTTCCGGTGATGTTTACCTGTCCAGTTATGTTGAGCGTGGCTACGCTCCCAGAATCTGTTTTATTCAGTGTCAAGGCACCGCTGAGATTCGAAGCTACCGTAGAGGCGGCATTGCCTGAGCTGACAGTCAACGTACTGGCTGTTCCACTTGTTGTGACAATAGTTCCCGCGGCACCGGCGAAACTGCCAACTGTGATCGACTTGCTGCGAAGATCAAAGGTGCTGCCTGAATTATTGAGCGTCAGATTGCCGGTGGCATTGAGCCCGGTGGTTGTGGCGCTACCAATATCCAAGGTTCCGCCGTTCACCGAAAAGGCCAGGCGACCGGCCCCGCTACCACCATTGCCAGCCAGGGTGCCGCTGACTTTCAAAATGCCGGTGCCGGTCTTATTGAGGATCAATGAGCCGCCTGTGTTTTGATTATTGGTCAGTGAAATCGGCGTGTTCACGTTGTCAATCGAATCACCGGTATTAACCTGCACCGTGAAGGTGCCGGATACCGAACCAGCGGCTGTATCCATGAGCACTGTAAAGGCGCTTGGCGTGCCCGATCCATTTACGCCAGTCAGTTTGCTAAAGGTTAGATTGTTTGCCGTCCCGGCTACTGAATCCAAGTCAAATGTGTAACCCGTATTACTGATACGGGCCTCAACGGCATTAATAGCAAGGCCGAGGGTGACCTTGGCTCCAGCAGCGGTGAATGCTGCAGTATCTGTACCGCTGACGAAGGCTACGTTGTTGACCCCGAGGTCGGCAGTCCAGTTTCCGTTCGTAGTATTCCACGTGCCCGCGCCACCGTTGACCGCACTATTGCCCGCACCTACGGTTCCAGGGGTAATGTCCCACGTGAGGTCGGCTGCAAACGTTCGCGAATTAATCGCCAACATAAACGCCACCAATACCAAGATTTTCGACCATGTATAACCGCGTTGCTTGATGAGTTGGGTCGTCGTATTCATGTTTCACTCCCGTTAGTTCTGAAAATCAATTCCCTGAATAAATCCGAATGCCTTATTCCGCCAGCAGATCCAACCGATCAAACCGCAACTTCTTGGGTGAATCTGCCGGGCTGACAAGCCTTACGCTGAATTTCTGCGGTCCCGCCAACAGCGCGGTCTTTCCAAAGTCCATTTCGCTAGTGGTCTTCACTGGCGCGCCAACTGACTTGCCATTGACTTCCAACTGAAGTTCAACCCGGTCCTGTTGAGAAGTTGTCTTGAGAAAAATCGTATACGTGCCTGCAGTTGGAACGTCGACCGTAAACCCCAGCGAGTCACCCGCTTGTTTGGCGACCCACAATGAATAGGCTCCGCCACTTGCTTTGGCTGCATTGGATGGATAAGTCTTTCCCGCCAATGGAAGGTTTTCAAACTCGAACTTCAGCTTCTTGCCATCGCGTTCTGCCTGAACAACTTTGACTGTTTCACGTTTTTCCACGACACCGGCCGCGCGCGCTTTTTCGGCGGCGTCAATGGCTGCGATGACCGCAGGATCGGAAAGCTCTTTCTCTGTAACCGCGCGCATTTCCTTCGCTTTGTCCAAAACAGCTTTGGATAACACGCCGACAGGCCCGGTCAGCCCCGCAGGCGCTTCGCCAAATTCCATTTTGAAACCAGACGGCAATTTTAGCGTTGACGGATCAACCTTGGAAAACTGCTCTCGTGTGCCTGCGCCCAGAACGCTGTTCTTGTCGTTGCCTGTCTGGGCGCGCCATTCGTCAAGGGTCTTGTATTCGGTATCAATTCCCTTCGACTCCAACGCCCATGTTTTCGGTGCGGCCATGGCATAGACATTGTAGTCCGCGACGATCACGTCCTTCAGCGCCGCGGGTTTTGCGCCGCCGATGTACAGCGGGCGCTGTCGGGCGTCCTTTGATTCGAACACGTTGTTGTACAGGTGCATCTTGGAACCATGCGTCAACATGCCTTCGGGCGGAGTCCAACCGGTGGTCTGTCCATTTCGCCCGGAGCAGATCGCCCCGCCCAGCTCGAATTTGTTGCTCAGCACATACCATTGGCCGCCATCAAAGGCGTACGGAAAAAACCAGGCTTTGCGAAGGGTGTTGTTGCGGAAGATCAACGCGCCGCCAAGGCCCACGCTGTCTTTTACCCATCCGTCGGAGAATTCGCAGTTCTCAACCAGGCCCAGTCCGCCGTGATTGACGGTAAAACCAGTTTTCCATTTTCGCCCCACATCCCGGAATCCCACATCAATCAAGGAGTCTTCGCTCCACTTCTCCACTTTGCAATTGCGGATCAGAAACGGCCGAACGCTTTGTACATAGATTCCGTCGCTGTTTTCTTTTCCTTTTTGATCATGTATCCAGCAGTTCTCAACGCGTAAAGGGCCGGGAGGATAAATGGCCAACTCCAAATTGTCCTGATGCTCCCAACCGACCTTGCCTTCACCAAAACCACTGGCCACCCAAAGTCCACCTGTGGATTCACCCTTGCCATTGACTTCCAGATTCTTCAATTGCGTCGGGCCACAGCAGAACGCCAAGACATGACCGCGAAAGCCAATAGTGCGCCCCTCAAAGTAAGAATCTTCTACCTGTACATTCACACAATCGTAGGCAATGACACTTCCAATGACTTTGCGGAGCGGATCCGTCTTTCGGGCCTTGGAAATGAACACACAATTGCGGACCAAGACCTCGCGAAAGCCCTCCACGAATATTCCAGCGCGGCGGGGAGACCAGGTTTCAAACTCACCTTCTTTGAAATCGATGATGAACGTACAGTCCTCTACGATCAGCCTTTCTTTCGAACGGAGTCCGCCGCCCCCTGTTCCGCGGAAATAAAGCGCTTCATTGGCGTTGTTGAAATCGGCAATGGGTTTCGCGCGGTCTTTCCCCGCGCCGGGCGAGATTTTCTTGATGTCATACGTCCGGCCTTTCACCGTGAACGTTTCGAGTTCTTCAGCGCTTGGCAATGTAAGAAGCGGGGGTTCAACCCAGGGGACCGAATGGGGCGTGAAATCCTGAACGGGAGAGACATCCCATTTGCCGTCTGCGGCTTTCACAAGACGACCAGCTGCAGTTAGTAACCCGGCGGTAAGTATTAGCGCAAGAGGTATTCGCACTGATTTCAGCACACCAGCTCCATGAAGTATGACGACCCAAACAAATGTTACGGTTTATTGACGGGTGGATAAAGCTGACTCTGCGGCACAATTTCGCGTGGTTGACTTCTACTTTTCCAATAGAGTCCGGCCTTGGCAAAGCCCCAAAGTTGAATGTACTCAAATTTTATCAGGTGCTTTTTTCCTGCGGTAAGCTTTACGCTTCCCGAAGCGGCGAAGTGCTTTCCGTTTTCAACTCTGACAACCAACTTGTCGTCGACCCAGAGATATCCAAAATCGTCGGCATGTAATTCGAAAGTATATGTTTCAGTGTATCTCGGTTCGATAAAGCCGGTCCAACGGATTGAGTAATCGTTGACGGGGATCTTGCCAGGTATTGGAGAAACACCTTTCCAAATAAAGTGAATCTGAGGGTCGATCTGGAAAAGCACAAAGCTATCGAAATTCTTTCCTTGAAAGTAGTCGCCACGCAACCCAGTGCCTTTTCCGTCAACCGGACGAGGCGAAACCCAAACCTTGCTGTCTGGTGAAACAACCGCCATTTCCTGACCTTTGACAACAGAGGGAACGGACTCTTTCGCTCCCTTAAACTCAACCTTTCCTTCGTTCATGAGTAGGAACGTGCGATTTTTTTCTGCAACCAATCGGAAATCGGTGCCAATGACTTTCGTCGATGATTCCAACGTGTCGAAGTAAACGGCACTGCCACTCTTCTGGTGCGCAACGACCGCATCCAATGCGCCAGTTTCGAGTTTGAAAGTTTTCTCTGATCCAAGCGGGAGCACAATCCTGGACTCTTCATTCAACTGCACCGTGGAACCTAGCCGCTGACATTGAATCTTTGCGGAAGAATGCCAATTCGTAATGATCAAGTCCCCAGGTTTGATTACAGTGTTGTCGGCAACGGGTACCTGAACCTTGTTTCTCTCTAATTTAACGTCGCCTTGAACGTCCATGAGCACAAACGCTGGCTCGCTCCTCAACGCCCAAGCACCCACTAAGACAACAAACAATACGGTTGCCACACAGGCCGCGATGTGCTGCCATCTCCAACGTGAGGTCTGCTGTACGGATTTCCGTTGGCAAAGGAGTCTGAGACTGGCTGTTTTTGGATTGGTGGAGCCGTCTGCCAACGACGCAGGCAAGCCGCCAGCCGCTCCGTTGCGAAGTTGCCATGCCAGGAGGGCGTGCAACTCCAGCCGTTCCAGATAAAAATGTCGAAACGCGGCATCTTGCCTCAACAGTATGACTATCTGCTCTCGCTCCGCCGGTGTCGAGACGCCATCGAGCAAAGCCGTCAATAGTCGATGCTGCTCGGCAACAGTTTCTTGGGAGGCACGATCATTCATGCGTGTCCCTCCGCAGCAAGCCGACGCTCTATGCAATCGAGCAAATGCTCGTGAATCCTGTAAAGCGTTTGAGAAATGGTTTTTGTCGGGCGCTTCAATTCTTTGGCAACGGTCGCCACGGATTGCCCATTCTCATAGCGTCTAGAGAGAATATCCCGCTGATGTGTCGTCAACTTTTCGAGACAACCAGTCAACGCCCTTTGTCGCTCGATGACTACCTCGCTGCGCTGCGCGGCGCTAGCAGCGAGGCTATCCAAAAGTGAATCATCAAATGCGAGTTGATCTCGAAGTGCGTCTCGGCGGTCTGCCAATACTTCGAAGTAGCATACCTTGAATGCCCAGGGAACAAATTCCTGATTCAACGTCTTGAATTCTTCCAGTTTTTCCAACATGACCACGTTGGCTTTTTGTAACACGTCGTTGGCCCTGTCCAGATCATGTACCAGCGAAGTCACATAGGCGTACAGGCGTGGCTGCACCTCTATGAGCGCTTTCATCAATTGTTGTAATGACTGATCCATTGGCACCAGTTTTCTGCGGTCCGCGTGAATGTTCTTCACCATTACGCACCAAAATAGGTCAGAATGTCTACATGGAATCTTTAGAGAATTTTGACAATGATGCTTTTGTCCGCACCGCTGGCCGACTCACTTGGCAAATGTAAGCGATTTCCCGTCGTAGCTCATTGTCTACCCGCCAACTACAAGGTTGTCGTCGTCCGCCTTGGCTTCAGGCGCTTTTCCATTTTGCAGTGTCATGATCGTGAACACGTTTTTTCCAGTCCAATTCCTTACTGGCGGTAATTCCGACGCTAGATCAACCCGGTCCGCTATTCCCGCGCGGTGAAGGTCTGCGTCTTGGGCCTGAGCCCAGGCCCGCAGATTGGTAGCTGAATGGGCTCTGGGCCGTCGTTCGGAACGCGACCGCTGCCAGGATGTGCGCGTTTCGGATTTGCAACAATCCGAGCGCTTCAAATTGACGGCAGAATTCCGCGATGCTCTCCCGTTTCTGTCGCAGAACTCGCGCCATCTCATCCAGCGTCCGTTTTCCGTCGCAGAGTTTCCACGCGGTGGCTGCGGTTGCGCTTAATGTCCAGCGCGATCCGTTCTTCGCGTCGATCAACAGCGCGCCGTTGTCGAGTTCTTCCCAAATCACATTTTCATTTCTAATCCAACGCATGTTCGTATCCTTAATTTTGGTTTCAGTCTTTCAACAACTGAATGACTTGATTAAAAGGTTCCCGCCGCGGTAACCGTTCACATACTAATAATAGCACTATTTTTCGAAAGCCAAATGTCCGATAAATAATGTATGAGCGACGCGACGTCCATTACACCACACGAGCGCGAACAGCAACAGACCGACC